>ERZ773175.1636-NODE-1636-length-11945-cov-2.745248_pt1 | contig 11945 bp, 9 predicted proteins | sample MGYA00581004_ERZ773175 | MGnify/ENA primary metagenome ERZ773175 (study PRJEB29015, sample SAMEA2737834) | human gut metagenome | biome: human gut; feature: human-associated habitat; material: faeces | place: China | collected 2012 ...
TGTCGGACAATTCACAGAATGCCGACAGCAATCGTGGCGAGGTCAGTCTGGTGATGATCACCGCCACTTTCGCGCGATTGCCAAGCAGTCCCTGCAGCTCGTCTTCGAATTTCAACGAATCCTCAGCCGCGTTGAGCATGTCGTCGACTTCCGAGGATTCGGAGGATTCGGAGGATTCCGCGTTATCGGAAGCTTCGGAGGAATCGAAAGCTTCAGATGGCGGATTGTCCGCCCGCTCATGCTTGGACGCTTCGGCATCCTTGAATTCCTGCTCGAAGCCGGCCATGGCCGCTTCCAGCTCCTCTTCGCTGAAATGCATGCCGTCGTCGTTGGTCTTCCCCAAGCCGTCGAAACCGTTCAAATCGTCCTTGTCGTCGGACATCACAGCGCGCCCTTCGTGCTGGGAATGCCGTCGACGCGCGGATCGGGTTCGATGGCGAAACGCAATGCGCGGGCCAAAGCCTTGAATTCGGCTTCGGCGATGTGGTGCGGGTCGCGGCCGGAAATCACGTGCAGGTGCAGGCAGATGCCGGCATGCATGGCGATGGATTCCATGACGTGGCGAACGAGCGAACCGGTAAAATGCCCGCCAATCATGCAGTATTCGAAGCCTTCCGGCTCTCCGGTGCACACGCAGTACGGGCGGCCGGCAATGTCGACGACGGCTTTGGCGAGTGCCTCGTCGAGCGGCACGGTGGCGTCGGCGAAACGGCGGATGCCACGCTTGTCTCCGAGGCCCTGCTTCAGAGCCTCGCCGAATACGATGGCGATGTCTTCGACGGTGTGGTGCGCGTCGATGTCGGTGTCCCCGGTGGCTTTGATTTTCAGGTCGATCAGCGAATGCTTGCCGAGCGCCGTCATCATGTGATTGTAGAACGGCACGGATGTGTCGATGTCGGTTTTGCCGGTTCCGTCGAGGTTGAGACTCAGCTCCACCTTGGATTCGCTGGTTTCACGAACGATGGTTGCAGTACGTGCCATGTTGCGACTCCTTTTGCGATGTTGCAGTTGCGATATTACAGCTACGATATTGCGATTGCGGTGGTTGCGTCTTCCGCAGCCACCGCGATTCTGTTCTGTTTCAAGCTTATTGCCGGATACCGTCACGAACTTCCGTTCCGGACAGTATCCCAGCTTGCGTTCCGGCTTGTTCAGCCCTGTTCCACGATGCGCAGCACTTCGACCAACGCCTCACGGAACCGTGCCATTTCCTCGTCGGTGCCCATGCACACTCGCATCCAGCCTTCCGGACCGACGACGCGGATGAGCACGCCGCGCTTCAACAGTTCGTCGAAGATGCGGTCGCGGTCGTCGAAATGGCCGCCGAAGAGAATGAAGTTCGACTGAGTTTCGGCCACTTCGAGCGGCTGGCCCTTGTAGGTCTGCTCCTTGAGCCATGCGGAGGTGGCGTTGCGGGTTTCGCGCAGGTGCGCCACGCGGCTCAGCTGTTCGTCGGTGTGTTCGAACGCGGCGAGGGCGGCGGCCTGGGTGACGGCGGACAGGTGGTACGGCATGCGCACGATGCGCACGCAGTCGATGATGCCCTTGTTGGCGGCCAGGTAGCCGACGCGTGCGCCGGCGAAGGCGAACGCCTTGCTCATGGTGCGGCTGACGGCGAGGTTTTCGTATTCGCCGATGAGTTCCAGCGCGGTGGGCGTGCCCGGATCTCGGAATTCGATGTACGCCTCGTCCACCACGACCACCGGATGCACGCCTTCGGCGGCGCCTGCCACTTCGGCGGTACGGGCGGCTTCGAGCACGCGCTTCAGATCTTCCGGCTTGAGCGGGGTGCCGGTCGGATTGTTCGGGCTGGTGAGCACGATCATGGCCGGCTTGACGTCTTCGATCGCCTTGATGGTGGCATCCACGTCAAGCGTGAAATCGGCGTTGCGGTGCGCAAGCTTCCACGTGGTGAACGTGTCGCGCGCGTATTCCGGATACATGGAGTACGTCGGATCGCAGCCGAGCGAGATGCGGCCGGGGCCACCGAACGCCTGGAACAGCTGCAGCATGATCTCGTTGGAGCCGTTGGCGCCCCACAACTGGTCGACGCTGAGCTTCACGCCCGATTCGCGTTCCAGATATGTGGAGAAAGCCTTGCGCAGTTCGATATGCTCGCGGTCCGGATAGCGGTTGAGCGTCGGGGCGATCTCCTTGACACGCTGGGCGATGGTTTCCACCACGGCCGGTTCGGGCGCGTACGGATTCTCGTTGACGTTGAGGCACACCGGCACGTCGAGCTGCGGCGCGCCGTACGGTTCTTCGCCGATCAGGTCGTTGCGCAGCGGCAGATATGCCGGAATCGCGTTGCTGGAAGTCTCGCTCATCGGAGGCCGGCCTGCTCTTCCTGTTCCTTGATGGTCGCCTTGTTGTACGGGTCGTCGATGAAGCGGCTCAGCACGCATTCGCCGTGTGCCGGCAGATCTTCGGAGACGGCGAAGGCGTTCACACGGGCGGCGAGGGTCTTCAGTCCCTGCTCGTCGTATTCGATGACTTCGACCGGCTTCATGAAGGTGTGCACGCCGAGGCCGGCGGCGAAGCGCGCGGTGCCGGAGGTCGGCAGCACGTGGTTGGAACCGGACATGTAGTCGCCCAGCGGAACCGGGGAGTACGGGCCACGGAAGATGGCGCCGGCGTTGCGGATCTTGGCGATCACGGCATCCGGATCAGCGGTCTGCACTTCAAGGTGTTCGGCCGCGTACGCGTTGGCCGCGTCGATGGACTGTTCGATGCCGTCTGTGAGGATGATGCCGGACTGGCGGCCGCGCAGCGACGTGTTGACGCGCTCGGCGTGCTCGGTGCGAGGCACGCGGTACTTGAGGCTTTCCTGCACCTTGTCGGCGATGTCTTCGCTGTCGGTGATAAGCACGGAACCGGCGAGCTCGTCATGTTCGGCCTGGCCGATCAGATCGGCGGCGAGCCAGCTTGGGTTGGCGCCCTTGTCGGCGATGATGGCGATTTCGGTCGGACCGGCGACGGCGTCGATGCCGACGATGCCGGAGACCATGCGCTTGGCGGTGGCGACGAAGATGTTGCCCGGGCCGGTGATCTTGTCCACCGGATCGCACAGAATCTCGCCGTCCTGCGGTTCGGAGCCCTTGGCGCCGTAAGCGAACATGGCGATGGCCTGAGCGCCGCCGACCGCGTACACCTCGTCCACGCCGAGGATGGCGCAGGTGGCGAGGATGGTCTTGTCCGGCAGGCCGTCGGAGTTGCTGCGGCTCGGCGGGGTGGCGATGGCCAGCGATTCGACGCCTGCGGCCTGCGCCGGCACCACGTTCATGATGACGGAGCTCGGGTAGACGGCCTTGCCTCCCGGCACGTACAGGCCGACGCGCTGCACCGGAATCCAACGTTCGGCGACGCGCGCGCCTTCGGCCAGGTCGGTGTGGAACGGGGCCGGCACCTGGGATGCGGATACGGCGCGGCAGCGGCGCACGGATTCCTCGATGGCGGCGCGCACTTCCGGATCGAGCTCGTCGACGGCGGCCTTCATGGCCTCGACCGGCACACGCAGATGCTCGGGACGGATATGGTCGAACTTCTCCGCGAAGTCGCGCAGGGCCGCAGCGCCGCGGGCCTTCACATCATCGAGAATCGGCTGTACGAGCTCAGTGGCCTCGTTGGTGCCCATCTCGGCGCGGGGCATGGCTTCCAGCATTTCAGCTCGGGTCAGCTTCTTGCCGCGCAGGTCAATGATTCGCATATAGTTTTCTTCGCTCATAACGCCCCATGGTAACAACGCCAAGTCACGAGAACGTCCCGTCGTCTCACATTCAGCCGCATTGTGAGACACGCAGATCCGCCGTTTTCCATGCCATGCCGATTTCCGCGAAAAATATATGCCGGTCGACGCCATTCAGCATCGGCCGGCAATCAAAAACCTGTTCAGGTCAAACCGTTCAAGTCAAACCGCTCAGGCCAACGGAAGCGAGCTCGGTCCGAAGAGAATCTTGATTTCGGCGAACAGCGACGTGTCGCGTTTGACGCGGAACCGGTCTCCGAACGTCAGCACCTTGGCGTTGCCTTTGTCGTCCATCAACGCCAGTTTCACCTCGCATGGGCCGGGATGGCTGGTCAGAATCTGCCCGAGCCGCCGCACATGCGACTGGTCGAGCGCGATCGGCGGCAGCACAATCGTCAGCGGACGTTCATCCTGCGCCTCCAACGTCGGCACGGTGAATTCGGTGGCGCGCATGCTCACTGTCTCATCGCGCTTCTCCACCTGGCCGCGGATCTGTACCACGGTGTCGACGGCGAGCTCGGGCGCGGCGGCCTCGTACACCTTGCCGAAGAACATGCATTGGATGGAACTTTCCAAATCCTCGACGGTTACGATGGCCCACGGATTGCCCTTTTTCGACACGCGTCGGTCCACGTTCGTGATCAGGCCCGCGATCGTCACCTGCTGGCCGTCCGGCATGCTTCCCGCGCGGTCGATCAGGTGCGCTATCGACATTTCGCGCAACGACACCAGAATCGACTGCATGCCGCTCAACGGATGGTCGGACACGTACAGGCCAAGCATCTCACGTTCGAAGTTGAGCTTGGTTTTCTTGTCCCACTCCTCCACGTCGGGCACCTGCACCATGGCGTCTCCCATGGCGGAATCGTTCTCTTTGGAATCGTCCAGGTCGGCGAACAGGTCGAACTGGCCTTCCGCCTGCTTGCGTTTCAGGCCGACGACCGAATTGATGGCCGTTTCGTGGATGGTGAACAGCGCACGACGGTTCGGGTCAATCGAGTCGAACGCGCCGGCCTTGATCAGCGATTCCACCAATCGCCTGTTCAGCGCCTCCAACGGCACGCGTTTGATGAAATCGGTGAAGTTCACGTACTTGCCGTGGCCGTTCTCACGTTCCACGATGATCGCATCGACCGCGTTCTTGCCGACGTTGCGGATGGCGCCGAGGCCGAATCGCACGACGTCGCCGACTGCCGAATACTCGTACACCGACTCGTTCACGTCAGGAGACAACACCTGGATGCCCATGCGACGAGCCTCGCCCAAATACAACGCGGTCTTGTCTTTGTTCGTGCTGGCGCCTTGCAGCAGGGCGGCCATGAACTCCACCGGATAATGCGTTTTCAGATACGCGGTCCAGTAGGAGATCAAACCGTATGCGGCCGAATGCGCCTTGTTGAACGCGTAGCCGGAGAACGGCACGAGGATGTCCCACACGGCCTGCGCGGCCTCTTCGGAATATCCATGCTCCTTCATGCCGGCGAAGAACGGAATCTTCTCCTTGGCCAGCACTTCCGGCTTCTTCTTGCCCATCGCTCGACGCAGCACGTCTGCCTTGCCCAGCGAATAGCCGGCGAGGATTCGCGCCGCGGACTGCACCTGCTCCTGGTAGACGATCAGACCGTAGGTCTCGTCGAGCACTTCCTTAAGCGGTTCGGCCACTTCGGGGTGGATTGGCGTGATCTTCTGCAGACCGTTCTTGCGCTTCGCATAGTTGGTGTGCGAATCCATATCCATCGGACCTGGACGGTACAGCGCGATCAGTGCGGAAATATCGTTGAAGTTGTTCGGCTTCAACGTTTTCAGCAGCGAGCGCATGCCGTCGGAATCGAGCTGGAACACGCCGAGCGTGTCGCCACGGGACAGCAGGTCGTAGGTGGGGCGGTCGTCCAGCGGAATCTTCGTATGGTCGATGCGTTCCTTGCCGTTCGCCTCGATGTTGTTCAGGGTGTCTCGGATCACCGTCAAGTTGGAAAGTCCGAGGAAGTCCATCTTGACCAGACCGAGCGTTTCGCACGTATGGTATTCGAGCGTGGTGGTGACGGTGCCGTCGGTACGTTCCAGCAGCGGCGACGTGTTGGTGATCGGCTCGCTGCCCATGATGGTGGCGCAGGCGTGCACACCGGTCTGACGAATCAGACCTTCGATGCCCATCGCCTCGTCCGTGATGCGTTTCGCGTCCGGGTCGGAATCGTACAGTTCGCGGAATTCGCGTGCTTCCGCGTATCGTTTCGCGCTTGGGTCGAAGATGTCGTGCAGCGGAATGTCCTTGCCGCCGGTCTGTGCGGGAGGCAGGGCTTTGGTGATCTTGTCTCCGACGGAGAAGTCGTATCCCATGATGCGGGCGGAGTCCTTCAGCGCCTGCTTGGTTTTGATGGTGCCGTAGATCACGCACTGCGCCACTTTGTCACGTCCGTATTTCTCACCCACGTAGTCGAGCACGCGTCCACGACCGTCCGGGTCGAAGTCGACGTCGATATCAGGCAGTGAGACACGTTCCGGATTGAGGAATCGTTCGAAGATCAGACCGTGTTCAAGCGGATCAAGTTCGGTGATGCCCATCGCATACGCGACCATGGCGCCTGCGGCGGAGCCACGGCCCGGCCCCACCATCACGCCGTGGGCCTTCGCCCAGTTGATGTAGTCGGCCACGACGAGGAAGTAGCCGCAGAACTGCATCTGGCAGATCACGCCGCATTCGTAGTCGGCCTGCCGCAGCACTTCGAGCGACGGCTTGCCGTTGTACCGGCGTTCCAGGCCTTCCTCGACCTTCTTCAGGAACAGCGACGTCTCGTCCCAGCCTTCCGGACAGTCGAATTGCGGCATGAACGCGCCGTCTTCATGATCGTCGAACATGACGTTGCAGCGTTCGGCGATCTCCAACGTGTTGTCGCACGCTTCGGGAAGGTCTTTGAACAGTTCGCGCATTTCCTCGGCGGATTTGATGTAGTAGCCGGTGCCGTCGAATTTGAATCGGCCCGGCTCGTCCAGCGTGGAGCCGGAGTTGATGCACAGCATGGCGTCCTGCGCGCCGGCGTCTTCGGCACGCGTGTAATGGGAATCGTTGGTGGCCAGCAGCGGCGCGTTGAGCTTTTTTGCGATGTCGAGCAGCCCGTCGGTCACTTGCTTTTCGATTTTCAGGCCGTGGTCCATGAATTCGATGTAGAAATTATCGCGGCCGAAAATGTCTTGGAATTCGCCGGCGGCACGCAACGCGTCATCGAACTGGCCCAGGCGCAGACGAGTCTGGATGATGCCCGACGGGCAGCCGGACGAGGCGATGATGCCTTTCGAATATTTGGCGAGGATTTCCTTATCCATACGCGGATAGCGCATGACTCGGCCTTCAAGGTTCGCGTCGGTGGAGGCTTTCATGAGGTTGACGAGACCTTCGTCGTTTTCTGCCCACATGGTCAGGTGGGTGATGACACCGCCGCCGGACACATCATCCGGGTTACGGCGGCGATGCAGCGGATCCAGATCCGGATTCCAGTTGGTGTCCCAGCTCACACGGGTGGGGTCCTGACGTGCGGTTTCCGGCGTCACATAGGCTTCGATGCCGATGATCGGCTTGATGCCGGCGTTGACCGCGGCGCTCCACATCTCATACGCGCCATGCATGTTGCCGTGGTCGGTGATGCCGACGGCCGGCATGCCCAGTTCCTTGGCGCGCTTGACCAGATCCGGAATCTTTGACGCCCCGTCAAGCAGTGAATAATGCGTGTGATTATGCAGTTGCACGAAATTTGCGGAAGTAGCCATGCGTTCCAATTTAGCTGGGCTTCATGACGGCGTGGAGTCGTTTCTGGCCGTCCGGCCACACTTTTATAGGGACTGGTCGGCGTGCCGTGCGCGCATCACGTCAAGCGCATGCTGCAGGTCGGCGGGATAGTGCGATTTCACCGTGGTCCACACGTGCGTACGCGGATGGCGGAATTCCAATTGCATGGCGTGCAGCCATTGCCGTTCAAGGCCAAGCGCCTCGCTCAGCTGCGGATTCGCGCCGTACATGGCGTCCCCCGCCAACGGATGCCCGATGGATGAGAAATGCACGCGGATCTGATGGGTGCGGCCGGTTTCCAGGTTCACGGATACGAGCGTGGCTTCGCCGAAACGTTCCATCACGTCCCAATGCGTGATGGCCTCTTTGCCGGCCGGTGTCACGCAGAAGCGGAAGTCGGAGACTTTGGCGCGTCCGATCGGCGCTTCGATGGTGGCTTTGTCTTCTTTGAGATTGCCCTGCACGAGTGCGTGATATGTTTTGACGACCTCATGTTCGGCGAACTGCCGGCGCATCTCCACGTACGCAAGATCGGACTTGCATACGAGCATCAGTCCCGATGTGCCCACGTCGAGTCGTGACACGATGCCTTGACGGCCTGCCGCGCCATATGACGTGATGTGCACTCCCCTGTCGATCAGGCTGCCAAGCACCGTCGGACCGGTCCATCCGACGGATGCGTGCGCGGCGACGCCGACCGGCTTGTCCACCACGACCACATCGTCGTCCTCATAGACGACGGCCATGTCATGGGCGATCGGTTCCGGTTCGGACCGTTCCTCGACAATGTCGAATTCTACGGTTTCGCCTGCCTGCAGGGTCGACGATTTGGAAATGTCCCTGCCAAGCACGCGCGCCTGTCCGCTTTCGATGAGGTCGGCCGCCTTGGCCCGGGAAATGCCAAGCATTTTGGCGACCGCGACGTCGAATCGTTTGCCGACGAGCGCGTCGGGAGCGGGTACGAGACGGCTCATGCTGCTTTCGTCCCGTCGTCGGTTGCGTTCGCATCATCACCAAGCGTCTTGCCGTTGGCCTCGTCAAGGTCCTTTTGGCTGAACGGTTCCCCGAGGAACAGCAGCAGCACCGCCGCAACGCCCGCGAGCATGAGGAAGATGTCCGCCACGTTGCCGATGGACCATCCGTAGTTCAGGAAATCCACGACCTTGCCGTTGAGGAACCCTTCCGCGTAGATGACGCGGTCGATGAGGTTGCCGAACGCTCCTGCGAAGGCGAAGGCGAACAGCACCGTCCATTTCATGGAAATGGTGCGGACGGCAAGTACGACCAACGCCACGCAGGCCGCCATCGCCAGCAGGGAAATCAGCCACGTCATGCCGGAGCCCATGCCGAGCGAGGCGCCTGGATTACGCACCAATGTCAACGAAAGCAGGCCGGGAATCACGCGTATGGTACGGCCATCGGCCAATGCGGACAAAGCCCACATCTTGGTGAGCTGGTCAATCGCGATCGCCGCGATTGCGATACACGCAAAGACGGCCACGCGGTCGCGCAGCCGTCTTTGATCATTCTTCATGATGTCAGACACAGGCTAATCTCAGTCGTTGTTGTCCTGAGGGTCCTGGTCGTAGTTGTTCGTATCGGACACCTGGTTGACGAGCTGGCCGAGGAAGTCGGTGAGTCGTGCACGGTATTCGGTTTCGAACTGCTTGAGGCCCTTGATGTTGCCTTCGATGACCTTGGTCTGGGTCTCGAGGTTGTCGCGGACCTGCTGGGCGTAGTCGTCGGCAGCGGTACGGGTCTTCGAATCGTAGTCGAAGGCGCGCTTCTGCACTTCGGCCTCGTAGTTGTCGGCCTCGGTGTGCTTGTCGGAGAAGTACGTGTCGGCGTCCTGGGTCTTCTGAGCCAGGTAGCCGTCGCCCTCTTCCTGCTTCTGCGCGAAGTAGGCGTCGCCTTCCTGCTGCTTGCCGGCCAGATAGGCATTGCCTTCCTCGGTCTTCTGCGCAAGGTAGGCGTCGCCCTCCTCGGTCTTCTGGTTCAGGTACGCATCGCCATCCTGCTGCTTCTGTGCCAGATAGGCATCGCCATCCTGGGTCTTGCCGGACAGGTAGTTGTCGGCGTTGGCGCGGGTGTCGGCGGAGTACTGGTCAGCCTCGGAACGAGTGCGGTTGGAGTAGTCGTTGGCGCTGCCGATGATCTCTTCGTACTTGCGCTGGCTTTCCTCGGTGATCTCCTTGGCCTTGGCCTTGCCCTTGTCGACGTACTGGTCGTGCAGCTGCATGGCCAACGTCAGCATGGCGGTGGCGCGCTCCGGCTCGGTATTGGCGCTTGCCGCGGCACCTGCGATCTTCTGCAGGCTGCCGGTTTCGGTGCTCGGCTCGGACTTGGCGACCTGTTCGCGCAGCTGTGCCTCGCGAATCTGGGAATCCTTCAGCTGCTGGGCAAGCTGCTGGATCTGCATGGCCTGCTGCTTCACCTGGGCATCCTGCTGCTGGGACTGGGCAGCATGCTCCTGAGTGAGCTGCTGGGCCTGAGCGACCTGGTCCTGCGCTTCCTGAAGCTTTGCAGTGAGCTGATCGATCTGCTCCTTCTGACGCTGAGCCACGACCACCTGCTCCTGGGCCGATGCCAGCTGACGGGACAGATCCTCGGTCTGTGCGCGGAACGTGTCACGCTCGTGCTGCACGGCGGTAAGCTGCTCGCCAAGGTCGGCCTGACCGGCCGCTTCGGCTGCCTGGGCGGTGAGCTGATCGACCTGCGCGGACAGACGATCGATCTGCCCCTTGAGCTGCTCGTTCTGGGAAGACAGCGCACGATTGCTTTCCTCTGCCTCGGAAAGCTTGGCGGCCGCGGCCTGAGCGGCCTGAGCGGCCTGGTCTCCCGCACCAGCTGCCTGCTCGGAGGCGGACTTCAGCGTCGCGTTCTCCTGCTGCAGGGACTGAACCTGGGCGCTGAGCTCGGAAATCTTGGAGTTGAGCCCCGCAACATCCGGGCCGAGGGACTGAGTAGCCTGGCCGCTGGCAACCGCCTGCTTGCCAAGGGCCTCCACCGTCTCGGTTACCTGATCGAGGAAGTCATCGACTTCATCGACGTCATAGCCTTCCTTGAACCTTACGGTCTGGAAAGTATGCTCCCTAATATCTTTCGGCGTCAACAGAGCCATAAATCCTTACACCTCGCTTTGGGCTTGATGCCTTACTGTTGTTGCTTTCAGTGTTCGACTCTAGCACGAAACCATAGATATTTTGCGGAAAAACGGTTTTTTAGAGGTGCTAAATAAGGAAATCAATGACCACAAGAACGAAATAAAGCACAAGATACGCGACGTCAAAATAGATCGGTCCGAGCGGAACGGGACGAATATACTGCCGCAACCACCTTAACGGCGGCTCCGTCAGCTGGTAGATGGCGTCGAACAACGAGGCCACGATTCCGCTTGGCCGCCACGTCGGCGACAATGCCAACACCCAGTCGAGAATCATGCGGACGAACAGCACCAGGATATAGGCGTTGACCAGAAAATGGACGACGCTACCAATTATCGAGAGAATCACGTTGCCACTGTATCAAGCGCGCATAACAAAATGCCCCCGCTTTCAGTGGGGGCATAATCGTCTGATTTGTGCTTACTCTGTGCTACACGGCTCAGTCGGCGAACAGGTCGTGGGCCGGACCCTTGTCTTCAGGCTCCTCGACCTTGATGTTCACTTGGGCCGGGCTCAGCAGGAACACGCGCGGAGTGACACGCTCGAGGGAACCACGCACGCCGAACACCACGCCGGCGGAGAAGTCCACGATGCGATATGCCACGGCTTCGGCCACACCTGTCAGGTTCAGCACCACCGGAATGCCGTCACGAATGGCGCGACCGACCATCTGCGCATCGTCATAGGTCTTCGGATGGATGGTGGTGATGCGGCTCACTCTACCCCCCTGGAACGGGTTGGACTGCTCACGCGGAGCGGACGGCGTGGAAGCGGAAGCCGAAGAGGAAGGGTGACGGAATGATCCGAATCGAACGAGGTCTCGCCGGTGTCGACGGCATCCTCGAAATCATCCTCACCCTCGGCGACGTCGGACATTCCCAAGTACGACATCGCGTTCTTCATGAAACCTGCCATGTATGTTCCTTTCGCGTCTACGCGTTGACTTTAGCGCAGGAAATCCGGAATATCGAGGTCGCCCGGATCGTTAGCCGAAACCACTTCATGCGACGTTCTGGTCCGGAGTGGACGGAATGTAGCTGGACAGCGGCTGCACCTGCGGCACCGCCGGAGTCTGCACCGGCTGCGGCTGCTGGGCGGGAGCCTGCACGCCGGCGGACAACGCGGACAGCGGTACCGTGTTTTCCTTGGCCGCGGCCGGCTTTTCTTCGGCCGGCTGGTCGGGCTTCTTAGAATTGGCATCGAAACCTGCCGCGATGACGGTGACACGCACCTCGTCGCCGTAGGCGTCGTCCAG
>ERZ773175.1639-NODE-1639-length-11936-cov-3.017675_pt1 | contig 11936 bp, 8 predicted proteins | sample MGYA00581004_ERZ773175 | MGnify/ENA primary metagenome ERZ773175 (study PRJEB29015, sample SAMEA2737834) | human gut metagenome | biome: human gut; feature: human-associated habitat; material: faeces | place: China | collected 2012 ...
AATTGATTTTTTGTATTTTTCAAGTGTTTCTATTTGCTTTTCAATATCTGAATGAAGCGTGTCTATTTCAACACATTTTTCATCAAGAAAATCTGCAATCTTAATTTTAATTTCTTTGGGCGGCAAAGGAATACTAAACTCCCTATACACATCTGCTGATACATTAGGCTGTGCTGAACCGTTTGCACATAATAGAATATATTCAACGAATTCTTTTGTTGACAAACAATAGAAAAGATATGAAGGACAATCTGTTCTAATTATACCAACACGTTGATTAATATATGCATTTTCAATATTATGTGCAATTCCAACCTTTCCTACTGTTGCACCACTCATAGCCAATAAAATATCATTCTCTTTGATTAAATAATCCTTAATATCATAGTTATTGTTTACACCCTGACAATTTATAGTATCTATTCCACCATTTTTAATATCACCTATTCTAATTACAGGGTACATAAAATCCATTTGTAAATCCTTACTATCAAAAGCATATCCATTTAAAAAAGTTGAAATATATTTGCATCTTATCACATCCCAATCTTCTGGAATTTCACCAATCCATTCAATTCCACTATCTTTCATTTCTGCCATATTAATCACCTCCGAATAATTTTTTAATTCTTGAATCAACGGAAGCCTCTAATTCATTGAATCTTTTGGCAAGTTCATTACTTGATGCAGGAGCTTGATATTTATAAAAATATCTTGTAAATGGTATCTCTGCACCAGTCTTTATTACAGGATTTTTCTTTCCTAAATCTTCTTCAAAAAATGCCTTTGCATCTGGTACATGTGGTAATACTTCGCTTGCCATATAATCATCAATATTTGTTTCCCATGGTACTATTTCTGTATCTTTTGTTTCTGTATCATAAATCACATTGCCTTTTTTATCTCTTTGAATATCTGCTGTTTTATCCATTACTGATAAACCTTTTATAATTTTATCAGCAATCTTTTTTAAATCTTTTGCATCTAAAATAATTCCAGATAGAATATTATTTACTACTGGTGTAAATGTTTCTGGATTCTTATATATCTTGTCAGATACAGCACTATTTAGAGCATCAACAATAGCATCATATATAGGCTTATTTTTCTTAAAATTATCTAATTTATTTTTATCCTTACCTGTTAATTCATCCATGTTTTCAAGTTCATCAACTTTTGCTTCATCATAGAGAGTTGATAACGCACCACTTGCAAGCATTGCATTTATTCTATCTTCTGTTATTGCATAGTTTCTTTGAAGTGGTTGCATAACCGCATATTCACGATAGATAAATTCTGTATTATCATAAATCTGGCAGTGCTCATTTTCTTTAAAGTCTGCATATAACTTTGTAATTTTAATTCTATCTTCTGGTGTAATCTCTTTTCGTTTATTACCCAATGTTTTTCTTAAAGAGTGTGCAAAACTTGATGCATCAATAAGCTGTATTTTGCCTTTTCTTTCTGCTCTTTTATTTTTAGAAAGTACCCAAATATATGTAGCAATTCCAGTATTGTAAAACATATCTGTACTTAACTGGATAATTGCTTCTATATAGTCATTTTCAAGTAACCATCTTCTGATCTGTGATTCACCAGATGATGTGCCACCACTAAATAAAGGTGAACCATTTTCAATAATAGCGGCTCTACCACATTCATCATCCATCTTATTTATTGCCGACTGAATAAACAATAACTGCATATCTCCAGAACTTGGTGCTCCTGCTGGGAATCTTCCAGATGTTCCCTTTAATACTTCTGCTTTTACTGCCTCTTCGTCACCTTCTGGTGCATCCTTACCACCCCAAGCACAACCAAATGGTGGATTTTCTATAACAAATCTCATCTTTGTATCTGTAAAGCAATCTGCTTTCATTGTGTCTTGTAATCTGATATTATCCGCATTTTGTCCACGAATAAGCATTTCTGCAAGACACATAGCATAAGACTCTGGATTTACTTCTTGTGAAAATAATCTTACATCTGCTGTCGGATTAAAACGTTTAATATAATTGTTTGCAGTTGAAAGCATACCGCCAGTTCCAGCGGCTTGATCTAATATTGTTACAATTTTTCCATCATCAAATATATCATCACACCCCTCTGCAAGTAGAATTGAAACCATTGCTTTTATAATATCTCTACCTGTGTAATGATCACCAGCTTCGGCATTTTCAGAAAATTTTCTAATAAGTTCTTCAAAGATATATCCCATTTTCATATTATCAATGACTTTTGGATCTAAATCTATTTCACTAAATGCTTTTACTACTGCTAAAAGTCTGTTATGCTTATCCATCTTATCAATCTGTTTATCAAACTCAAGATTTTTTATAATGTCTTGAATGTTGGCAGAAAAGCCATTAATATAGCTTTTAAAATTTGATGCAAGATGATCCGCATCATTTACAAGTTCTGCTAATGTAAATTCACTTGTATTGTAGAACTGATAGCCAGAAATCTTATACATAGCCTTTGCAGGATATGTTGGCATCTTTTTATATTGTGCAACAACAGCATCTTTTGTTTCCTGTAATGCACATTCAAAACGTCTAATAATTACCATAGGAATTATTACATCTTTGTATTTATCACTTTGATATGGCCCTCTTAATTTATTTGCAATAGACCATATAAAATTAACTTCTGCTGATACATCAATAGGATTATCATCCCAAAATTCTTCAATCTTACTAATATCTGCCATTGTAAAAAGTTCTCCTTTGTATTTCTTTTTAGTATATAAAATTACCTGTCCAATAATCTGTACATCTATTTGTCATATATTTATATTATACTACATATTGGCTTGTTTTTCCTCATATATTTTGCGCTACACGCCTTGTACTTCGTACAATTCCCAGTCTACCGCACAAAAAATTTACCGAGCCAGAAAAAGCACTGGCATGCTAAATCTTTTTTTTTTGTGTATTATATTTTTCAATTCCTAAAAGGCTTTTCATTCATAAATATTTTGCTGTATAGCCTTTTTTCTTAAAAATTAACCGAATTACCAGTAATTTTTATAGAAAACCGAAAAGAAAAGGGGTATAAACCGAAAATGAAAATTTCATTTTTCGCTTATACCCCAACTTTCTTCCGCTTTGCTTTTATTCAATGGGCTTTGTGTCCGAGTACGGTATGCTGGGACTTATGACAGCACTTCCCACCACACCGGACTTTATTACATATGAAGCAGTCTATCTGCCAAAAAATCATTTCATCAAAGAAGAAAATATTTCGACTGAAAGATATCTGTCCTGCTTCTTCCCTTTCGATAAGATTGATTTTCGTAAGAAATGTAGCGAATCCAGTTGGAGCACAGACGATATATGTGATTTGTTGAAATCCAATGGATACGAAGGCAATGATAGTGAGATAGAAGACTTTTTGAATAATTTTGATATGCGTTATTTTGAAGAAAGGTGTATTCAATTTGGCTGGGAAATGTTACAAAGCAAAATTGGCACTCCGCGGAATAATGCTGTTTGATAATATCATTTAATTTTAGAAAGGTTTAAAGTAGATTAAATTGGTCAGACACTGTCTGTCCAATTCAAAAATTTGCCGGCGGTGAGTAACGGAAGAAAAATTTTCTTGAGTTGGTCTTGTTATTTAAAATTTATGAATGAACTCGATAAATACGGAATTGAGTATCATGTTGTAAAAACATATCCAAATAACACGTATGAAGAGAAAATCAGGGAAATGAAGTTAATTGATTTATCAATAGGAGGCCTTTTATTATGGCTAAACAAAAGATAACTGTACATCGAGTACAAATGACAGAAGGAAAACGAAACTTTATTTATCAGTTTCTTGAAGAACTACAAACTTAAAGCAATGCGTCAACTTTATAGAGTTTATTCTACTGATCAAATTGGCGAAACAGTGTTTAGCCAATTTGAAAACCTTCCGATGGTTGATACCGGAAGAAGGTTTTTCTTGATTTGCACGCTCTGGATTATGATGATATTTGAGTTTGAACTGGATGGTTTAAGGGTTAGCCTACTTATTCTAACCAACAGTGACCTTGTGCTATTATTACCCGATTTTGTTTATTGCTATTTGGAGTGGATTGGATATAATAGAGGTAATAGGAACTCCCACACCTCTCAATGATGTGTCAAATGGGAGTACGTTTTTTATATAGAGAATTGGTTGTGCGCAGGGGAAATGTATAGAAGAGAAGATGGATGTAAATGATAATATCTACATTACAATGGAGTGCAAAGGACATAGAACACATGTGTATGTAGCTAGTTGAGGTTTGTATAAAGGAGATTAGAATTTGGAAAATGTTTTTGAGCTTTCAAAATTTGATGAATACAGAGAAGATAACAGAAGAGAAGTGAAGAAGGCAAATGGTGGATTACCAACATCTTTGTGGGACACATACTCCTCTTTTGCAAATTGCTATGGCGGTGTTATTATCCTTGGTGTTAAGGAAGAAAAAGATGGCAGTTGGAAAACCACCGGTCTTCAGAATGCGTCTAAGCTTTGCAAGGAATTTTGGGATAACATAAACAATCCTCAAAAGGTAAATATCAACCTTTTGACAGAAGATAATGTGGAGATCTATGAAGTCGGTGACAATAAAGATGTCATTATGGTTATTTATGTGCCCATGGCGAAGCGTGAGCAGAAGCCGGTGTACATCAACAATGATATTTTTAATGGCACTTTCCGCCGTAATTTTGAGGGCGATTATCATTGTACCAGATTGCAGGTAAAGACCATGCTCCGTGATCAGACCGAGCGCACTATGGATATGGAAGTGCTTGATAAGGTTCCGATGGAAGATTTGAATTATGATACCATTCATGGATATCGCAACAGTCATCGTTCTTTAAAAGAAGGACATCCTTTTGAACGACTGAGCGACCATGAGTATTTAAGAAGCATAGGTGCGGCTGCTATTTCAGAGGAAAACGGAAAATTGCATCCTACGGCAGCAGGTATGCTGATGTTTGGGGATGAGTACAATATTGTACGCCATTTCCCTGAATACTTCTTGGACTATAGAGAAGAGCTGGATCCTACCACTCGTTGGAGTGATAGATTGCAGTCCAGTTCCGGTGAATGGTCCGGAAATGTGTGTGATTTTTATTTCCGGGTTTATAACAAGATTATCAAAGATGTTAAGGTGCCTTTTAAAATGTCTGGTGGTGAGCGTATTGACGATACTCCAGTGCACAAGGCACTCCGTGAAGCTTTGGCAAACTGCCTGATTAATGCAGATTATCATGGATTGCGAGGTGTTGTTATTCGTAAGGAACCGGACAAGCTCATTTTGGCAAACCCCGGTTATATCAGAACGGGTAAAAAACAGATGCGTCTTGGTGGCGAATCCGATCCAAGAAACAAGGCTCTTATGAAAATGTTTAATCTCATCAATATTGGTGAACGAGCTGGAAGTGGTGTGCCGAATATCTTTAATGTTTGGGCAGATGAAGGCTGGGAAGAACCAGTGATTGAGGAGAGATTTGACCCAGATAGAACGGTGCTGACGCTTTCTTTCAAAAAAAGTGGCGATAAAAAAGCGGCGATAAAAAGCGGCGATAAAAAAGCGGCGATAAAAAGCGACGAAAAAAAAGTAACTAAGAAGACACAAATGCAGTATGACAAAATTCTTGAATTTATGGAAGAAGGAAAAGAGTATGGCATTTGGGATTTCTGCGAATTATTAGGATTAAAAGAAAGTCGTACTAAAGATGTTTTGAAGGGACTTGCTGATTATATTGAAATTATTGGTAGTAATAAGGATAGGAGATATAGAAAGAAATAGAATTATACGGGAGTGATAAGCATGAAGAAAGAGCGGTTCATTGAAGAGGTATCGAAAAAAATATTAGCAGAAAAATGTGATTTGTTTGTTGGCAGTGGAATATCGAGTGAATCCGGTATGCCATCTTGGGAAGAATTATTGAGTCCATTAGCGGAAGGTATGGGTATTAGCCTTACGAAAGAAGATGATCTTCCGATGATTGCTCAATACATTGTAAATAATAATTCTGGTAATAAGAATATTATTTATAATAGAATAATTGAATGTTATGGAAAAGGCTATGCTGTAAATAAGTATCATAATGCTATTTCGAATATGAGTGTTAATACAGTTTGGACTACTAATTATGACGAATTACTAGAGAAGTGTTTTGTGATGAGAAAACCTAAAGTGGTAAGAAGCAATGAAGATTTATCAAAACCCGCCTTAAAACGAGAATTTGAAATAATAAAATTGCACGGATGCATAAAAGGAAAATTGGAAGATATCGTCTTAACACAACAGGAGTATGATGAGTATTTATTTAATAAGGTCGCAATTGCACAGAGATTAAGAGACTCTTTTATACAGAAGAGTTTTTTGTTTATAGGATATGGTTATCGAGATCCAGATATTAGAAATATTATGATAGAGGCCACAAAGCAATCAAATAAGTATTCGCAGGATCATTATATTATTTTATTTAAAATTAGTCGTAAGCCCGATGAGTTTGAAAAAGAATTCGAACAAAGAAAGATAAGATTTGATTTATGGATTAAAGAATTAAATAGAATTGGAATTAGAGAACTGGTAGTTAACGACTCTGATGAATTAGAGGAAGTATTGAGGAATATTGCTGTAAAGTCACGTGGAAAAAGTGTTTTTGTATCTGGTTCGCATGAAAATGACGAGCCCGGAATATATGGGGAATATGGTAAGAGATTGGCAAAGCTTAATGATGTTGTGGTGATTAACGGACAAAATCAGGGGATTGGAATCAAAGTAGTTAATGGATTTATGGAAACAGCAGTTAATTCAAAAAAAGAATTAGCAGATATTATTAAATTTTTCCCAAATCCTTATGCTGCAAATCCTGATTATTCAAACAAGGAAAGTCTTTTGCCACAGTTAAAGTCTGCAAGAACAGCATTGTTTGTAAGTACACAATTATTTGTTGTGTTTGCAGGGGGAATGGGAACAGAGGCTGAGTTTGAAGTGGCAAAAGAGAAAGGCTGTTCAATTTTAATTGCTATAGCAAATGAAAAGGATTTCGAGAATCCATTAATAAAAAAATTATTAAAAGATGACTATTGTTCTGTTAGTATGAAAAAGGTGCCAGAGTATAATGAAAAAATAAGTGCAGGTATTGTTCCGACTTTGGAAGAGTTAGTCGATGCTACAGAGGTACTTATAAATGGTTAAGAAGTTAATTACAACAAATAAAGGTATACAGATTGGAAGAGAATCGAATACATTATTGAATCTTTTAGTTGGCGCCAATAGCAAATTTATGGTAGATGACGAAATAAAAAAAATAAATTATTTGCTATCAAACTCAGAGCGGATAGATATTATTACGGATCTAAGTTTGTATAAGAGTGCAAATAGGTTATGGGAATATGTTTTGAAAAATACTCAGTATATGGCAGGAACGGTACCGGTTTACCTTTCTGTCAATGCAAATGGAACTGTTGATAAAAACATGTTATTTGAATTAATCTGTGAGCAATGTGAGAAAGGAGTTTCTATTATTACTATTCATCCAACGGTTAATTACAATATGTTGGAATTAAGCAAAAAAAGAATAATTCCATGTACATCAAGAGGGGGAGGAATTGTAGCGCAGGATTATATTCGCAATAAACGTGAAGTGAATATATATCTGAAATTATTAGATAAAATAGGTATAAAATGTAAAGAACATAAGGTAATTTTAAGTATTGGTTCAACATTCAGAAGTGCTACAATACTCGATGCGTTGGATCAAACATATTTAGAAGAATTAGATGAACAGATTAGAATTGCAGATTATTTGAATAAATTAGGTGTTGATACAATTATTGAAACACCGGGACATGTGGATGCAAAAAAACTATTGCAATTATGTAATAGATTGGAAAATATACCATATCCCATTATGCCATTAGGTCCTATGTTAACAGATGTTGGATTAGAAGAGGATGATACTGTGGCGGTAATTGGTGCTTCATTAATGGGAGTGCTTGGTAGTGCAGATATTTTGTCTATTGTAACATCTAGGGAGCATCTTTCTGGAATTCCCGATATTGAAGAGATGAAACAAGCGATATCAAAATATAAAATAGCAAAACATATAATTGATTTGTATAAAATCGGTGATAATGGTGAGGATCTCAAAATGGCAAAAGAAAGAGCAAGACTAAAATCATGTGATATTTTTTCGAAGAAAGATTGTAAAAGATGCGAATCAGTTTGCCCATTAAGAGTGATAGACCTTGAAATTTAGCGATAGAAGGAAATTCATTTATCTGTCTAATTGTAATCAAATATATACAGATATTATTGGCGTTAATGTAAATAAGGAATGATATAGATTGTCTAATATGGGAAGGTGATTGTATGATAACAGAATATATATTGCAATTTGATGAGTTTTTACGTTCTGTTGCACAGAATAGTAATGCTCGGTATTCATTTTTATTAGGGGCAGGAGCTTCTGTAGAATCAGGCATTCCTTCGGCACAAGAATGTATTTGGGATTGGAAGTGCAAAATTTTCATATCAAATAATTCTAGTCTAGCCAGAACTCATAGTAATTTTAGGAATGAAAAAGTTAGGAGAAATGTTCAGAATTGGATTGATGCACAACCCAGATTTCCAGCGTTGAATTCTGAGGAGGAATATTCATATTATGCAGAAAAAGCATATCCTATCGAGGCAGATAGAAGAAAATATTTTGAAGATTTGATAATAGGTAAACGACCTAGTATCGGATATCATATTTTGATGTTGTTGGCACAAAAAGAATTTGTTAAATCAATATGGACTACTAATTTTGATGGCTTTTCTGTAAAAACGGCACATCAATATGATTTGGTGCCGATTGAAATTACTTTGGAATCACAAGCACGAATATATAGAACAGATGTCGTGAAAGAAATATTGTGTATTGCTTTGCATGGTGATTATAAATACGGAAAGCTGAAGAATATAGCAAATGAATTGGATTCTCAGGATGATATATTGGTTAAGGCATTGAAACACGAGGTTCATAACAGGAATTTTATTGTTATGGGATATAGTGGAAGAGATAAATCATTGATGGATGCGATAAAAAATGTATATGCAGAACCAGGAGCAGGAAGACTGTATTGGTGTGGATATGGTAATACAATTCCAGTTGCTGTAAGTAATTTGTTAACAGAGATTCGTGAAAAAGGTAGAGAAGCATATTATATTCCAACAGATGGTTTTGATACAACAATGTTAATGTTGGCTAAAAATATGTATTTGTCTGACATAGAATTTCAGAAGAGAATAAATCTATTGAAGGGGGAATCTGTTAACGAACCTAACAAGAAGAATGTTAGTTTTCTGAATAATGGTATTAGTGTTGATAGAGTTGTAGATAGTAATTTGTATCCGATTGCATTCCCTAAATCATGTTTCAAATTTAAAATTAATGTGCCGCCCGAAAAAACAGAATGGAGGTATTGTAAAGAACTATTGCAATACAATATTGTAGCTGCACCAACAGAGGGAGAGATATATGCATGGGGAAATAAGGATACTATTATGCGTATGTGTCAAAAAGAAGTTCAAGGAACAATTCAGATTTGTCCATTAACGCGTGAAGTGTATATGCGGAATGGTGCAATAAAATATATGCTAGTTACAGCGTTAACGAATATACTGGCTGATAGTGCGAATAAATTCTGCAGAAGAAATAGAATTTATGATATTCATAAAAAGGTATTTTTTAATGTAGAAAACTTAAATATAGGTGCTTATGAAGCTGTTGAAGTTGGTGTTTTTTTTGATCATAAATATACTTACTTATGCATCAATCCTACTTATGAGTTTATTGAAAGAGGTGTGATTACAAAAAATCAAAAACGTGAATTTGCAAGACTGTATAATGAAAAAATATGTAATGGCAAACCGAATCTATATTTTGCAACAAAGATTAACGAGTGGAAGAGTTTGTTTTTTGAAAAAGGTAATATCAATGTGACATATCCGCTTGAAAGTGGAAATGAGATTCCGTTTTCTTTTACAATTTTAAATCGTTCCGTATATGTTGGATTAGAAAGTAAAAATAGAGTTATGTTCCCATCAGATTTTGATTGGAAAAGGGTTGTATTCAAAGGAAGAGAAGTAAAAGATTCAGATTTAGTGTTTTATGATTCTCTGCAGAAAAAGCTGACATATGATTTTCATCCAATGAGAGGTTTAGTTAATGGTGGACCATATAATAATGCGTATGACCTTTTTTCTGAAAGAAAGAGTGTTCGCATTGCGGGGGTTGTTCCAGAACATTATAGGACAGAATTTGTCCGGTTTGTAAGAAATTTACATAGTATTCATAATACTCGTTATAATGTAGATTATGTTATAAATTATCCGGGATTTTATGAGGCATTTAAAACAGGAATAGAAATTCCAGCTGAGAGTTCAGAAAAATGGGTAGATATTGAGGTTAGAGAAAGGGGTTCTCTTCTAGAAACTGCAATAAGTTATGCTGATGCTATAAATCAAAAAATAGCTAATCTTTATGCATACGGGAATGTGGATGTTGTATTGATTTATATACCAGAAAGATATGAGAAATACACTAAAATAAGTTCATTAAATGAAAACTTTGATTTGCATGATTATGTTAAGGCATTTGCGGTACAAAAACATATTGCAACACAATTTATCCGGGAAAAAACTATAAGAGACGATAAAATGAGGTGTCAAATTATGTGGGCATTAGCTTTGGCGATATATGTCAAGGCTGGAAGGACGCCATGGACGCTTTCAAATCTTAGAAATGATACTGCTTTTGTAGGAATTGGTTATAGTGTGAGTGAATCATGCAAAGGACGCCAAACGATAATTGGATGTAGCCATATATATTCTTCGGATGGACAAGGTTTAAAATATAAGCTTTCAAAGATAAATGATGTTACCTTTGACGAAAAAAAGAATCCTTATTTAACAGAAGACGAGGCGTTTCGTTTAGGATTAGGAATTAAAGAACTATTTTTTAACTCGTTCTCAGAAATGCCTAAACGGGTTGTTGTTCATAAGAGAACTCCATTTAAAGCGGAGGAGATAAAAGGCTTAACTAAATGTTTAGTGAATGCAGGGATTGCAGAAGTTGATTTGATTGAAATAGCACATGAGGATAACGTGAAATGTTTTGCCTTGAATCGTCAACTTAATCTGGATGGTTTTCCTATCAAAAGAGGAACTTGTTTTCCATACAACGATAATTCGGCTTTTTTGTATACACATGGTGTTGCTACATCGATTAGAAATGTGAATTATAGTTATATTCAGGGAGGGAAGAGTATTCCGACTCCACTAAAAATAGTAAAGCATTATGGTTCGGGTGATATGACACAGATAATATCAGAGATATTAGGATTATCAAAAATGAATTGGAATAGTTTCGGCTTATACACTAAAATGCCATGTACTATCGAGTCTTCCAATCAAATAGCGCGAATAGGATGGTTGCTGTCTAATTACGAAGGAGCAACTTATGAATTTCGACATTTTATGTAGATACCCTATAAGTGTTGGTAGTTATATTCGATTTGCAGACACATGGGTTGATGAGCAAATGAACAGTAGGAAAATGTGTATCACACTCGCAGTGACACTTATCAAAAGAATCTTGTTCGCCCATCCAAGCTCATTCGAGGCATGATACAACAGTAAAACATAATTCCGTTCGCCCACCCTGCTACTAATCAACGAAGGTCGAACGAACTTCGCAAAGAATCAATTTACATTCCAGGTCGTCCATGCTACAATATCTCCAAGGTGGACGAAAATGGTGTCGTTCGGGCGCGGACAAAAGGGCGTGATACACAGGGTAACTTCCCAGAATCCGTGATACGAATCTGCAACATTTCTCCCGGAAAAAGATAAAATAATAGGTAAAATACCCATAATATGAGTCAAAAAACGGCAA
>ERZ773175.1642-NODE-1642-length-11916-cov-2.933901_pt1 | contig 11916 bp, 10 predicted proteins | sample MGYA00581004_ERZ773175 | MGnify/ENA primary metagenome ERZ773175 (study PRJEB29015, sample SAMEA2737834) | human gut metagenome | biome: human gut; feature: human-associated habitat; material: faeces | place: China | collected 2012 ...
ACCTTAGTCAGGGGCAGCGGATGGCACAGAGGGATCAGCTCACTGGTGCGTTTGGTGGCCATGATGCCTGCAATGCGCGCCACGCCCAGCACATCGCCTTTTTTCACGGTGCCGCTCTGCACGGCGGCAAAGGCCTCGGCGTTCATGGTAATAACGCCGTGTGCAGTAGCTTCCCGGGTGGTGATGGGCTTTGCGCTCACATCCACCATCACGGCGTTCCCGGCGGCATCAAAATGTGTCAGATTATTTTCACTCATATTATTTTTTCACCTTAGTAAAGCTCCCCCTTCGGGGGAGCTGGCAAAGCAGAAAGGCTTTGACTGAGAGGGTTTCAGCAGTGCCCAAAGCCGCAGTTCGGCCAGTGGCACACTTCGCAGTTCAGGCACAGGCCGCCCTCACCCAAGCGGGCGATATCCTCAGCGGTGATGGGGTCATCCGCCAGCAGACGGGGCAGCAGCAGGTCAAAGATGGTGCGCTTGGCGTACATCACACAGCCGGGCAGGCCGCACACCGGCACACCGTCCAGATAGCTGACGAGGAACATGGCCCCCGGCAACACAGGGGCGCCGTAGGTGATGATATCCGCCCCGGTGTTCTTGATGGCCAGCGGGGTGCGGTCGTCGGGGTCCACGCTCATGCCGCCGGTGGTAAAGATCAGCTCGCACCCTGCGGCCTTGGCCTCCAGAATGGCGGCAGTGATCCCGGCGGGGTCATCATCGCAGACCTTGTGAAAAACCATCTCGCAGCCGTAGACGGCCAGCTTGCTTTGCAGGATGGGGGTAAATTTATCCTCGATGCGTCCCTTGAACACCTCGCTGCCGGTGGTGATGATGCCCACCTTCTTGGCCTGCATGGGCAACACGTTCAGGATAGGCTCTGCCCCGGCAGCGGCCTGCATGGCGTCCATCTTCTCCTGCTCGATGACCAGCGGGATGATGCGGGTACCGGCCAGCTTCTGCTCCTTTTTCACCGGCAGGTCGCCGTGGATGGTGGCGATCATCATCTGCGGGGTGCTGTTCACGGCCATCAGCGCCTTGCGGTTGATCTTCAACAGGCCGTCGCAGTCCGCGATCAGCTCGATCTTACCTTCTTTCGGCGCAGTGCCGTGGATATTTTTGCCCGCAGCAGCCTTGTACAGCAGGGCGGCTGCCTCGTCCTCATGGAGGATGCCGGGGTGCTTTTCCCAGACGTAGAGGTTTTCCTTGCCGATGGAAAGCAGCACAGGGATGTCCTCGGGCTGGATGACGTGCCCCTTGCGGAAGCGGGCATCCTTGTACTCGCCCGGGATGATCTGGGTGATATCATGGCAGAGCACCTGCCCTGCAGCGTCAACAGTACGAATCAGTTTCATGGTGGCATTCTCCTTACAGCGCGGGCATCTGGGCTTCGATCCAGTCTGCCAGTGCCGGAATATCGTTCAGGTCAAAATCTGCGCCGGGAATATCCCCCACCACCGCCAGCGGCTGGAAGGAAGCGGGCGCATCCGAAATGGCGCTGCGCACCACCTCAATCTTCGGCCAGCCGCTGGACTTGAACCCTTCCAGCAGCACAAGGTCGTAGCCGTGACGCTCGAACAGGGCAAGCAGATCCTGCTCGGTCAGGCGGAATTCCTCGGTCAGCAGATAGCGCGTGCCGGAGTAGACCGCCACGCCCCCGGCACCGGCTTCCCGCAGACGGTAGCTGTCGGTGCCGGGCACGTCAGGGGTAAAATCGTGGCCGTCGTGCTTGATGACGCCAACCTTCAGTCCGCGGCTGCGCAGCACGGGCAGCAGCTTTTCCAGCAGAGTGGTCTTACCGCTGTTGTGCACCCCGCTGACCGCCAGCACCGCCGGGCGCTTGAGCGCCTGTGTCTCGGCCAGTGCCTGTTTTTGTTCACTGTACAAAGCAAAGCACCTCCACTTCTGTTCCGGGTTCTACCGGCCCGCTGCCGGCGAGGATCTCCACCAGACAGTTGCAGCCCATCATGGCGGACAGCGCACCGGAGGAGTGTGCCTCGGTGTTGCCCGCGCCGGGCAGGGTCACCTTGCCGCCGCAGGCAGTGGCACGCAGGTAGCGGTTGCCCTTGCTGGGTTTGGAAAAGCCATTGGTCAGGGTGCAGACGGTGCGGGCGGGGATGCAGCTCTCCTCCCGCCGCCCGGCGGCGCGCAGCAGCGCAGGGATGGCGTACTGCTCCAGCGTGGCGGCGGCGGCAAAGGGGTTGCCGGACAGGCAGAACACCAGCTTACCGCCCAGTGTTGCCGCCAGCATGGGACTGCCGGGCTTCTGGGCTACGCCCTCCACCAGCAGCTGTGCGCCCAGCTTTTCCAGCACAAGGGGCAGGTAGTCCTTCTGCCCCACAGAGACGCCGCCGCTGGTGATGACGGCATCGCAGCGGGTCAGCAGCTCCTGCATTTTACCGGTGATGACCTTCGGGTCGTCGGAGCACTGCTGCCGTTCCACGGCAAAGCCCAGCTGACGCAGCCGGACTGCGTTCTGGATGCCGTTGGCATCGTAAATCTTACCGGGTGCCCACGGTGCACCGGGTTCCAGCAGCTCGCTGCCGGTGGAAAGGATGCCCACGGTCAGCGGGCGGCAGACGGCTACTTCGGCGTAGCCCTGCCCGGCCAGCACGCCCAGATGGGCGGGGGTGAGCACCGTCCCGGCGGGCGCGATGACCGCACCGGTGGCTACATCTTCCCCCCGGAACACTACGTTTTGCAGCGGTTTTACGGCAGCATAGAGCTGTACGGTTCCTTCGCCGCTGTCGGTCAGTTCCTGCATCAAAACGCAGTCTGCGCCCTCCGGCAGGGGAGCTCCGGTCATGATGCGGGCAGCGCACCCTGCGGGCAGCGCCGCAGCCGGGGCATCGCCCGCGTAAAGCTTCATCACCACCGGCAGGGTGACCGGGGCCTCCCGGCTTGCACCGGCGGTATCCGTGCTGTGCAGGGCGTAGCCGTCCAGCGGGCTGCGGTCAAAGGGGGGCTGGTCCATCCGGGCGCAGAGGTCGGCGGCAGCAATACGCCCGCAGGCGGCTTCCAGCGGGATGGTCTCCGGGGACGGAGAAGGCAGAAGCGCTGCCGCGTCCAGCACGCTGCGCAGCGCCTTGACGGGGGAGCAGAAAGGCTGGTTCATTATAACTTCCTCCATAGACCCGCCGCTCTCCCCTTCTGCTATGGCTCAGACGGGGCACCGGCAGGGGTATTCTTTTTTCAAAAAAGGCAGGTGAAAAAGAAGCGGAGACGTCTTGACCGGAAAATCAAAACGCCTCCGCAGAATATCCCCACAAAACCGGCTGCGGCAGTTTGCAGTCTGCTACGCCGGTGGCAGCCTTTGGCTATGCGCCGCCCTTGCAGCGGCAGCACACAGCCAAAAAGCACCTGTGAAGATGGGAGGAGTTCTTTTTTTCAAATTGCAGCGTTTCTTCTGCGGGAAGGCGGTGGGGTTTCCCCCGCCACCCTTGAATGCTCGCCCTTGCGGGTGCAGCATTGCGGCGCGGTGTCCTGCTCTTTGTGGGAGTTTAGACGCCTTTGCTCAAAGAAGCTCTTATACCCTGATTCAATTGTAGTTTATGGTTTAATCGCAGAAATCGTCCACGTCGCTGATAGCCTTGGCGTAGCGGCGGGTGAGGTGCTTGGTGGAAAAGAGGAACCGCTCGTTCTGGTTGTTGGTCAGCTCCTCGATATCGGCATAGGCGGGGTTCTCCTGCATAGCCTTCCATGTCTGCTCGATGACCTCCGGCGCAAGGCCGTAGGGGGAGCGCTGGAAGTACTTGAGTGGAGTGGCGCTGGGGTAGATGCGGGCGTTGAACCGCACCATCTCGGCGAACATCACACACAGATCCTTGTCCTCGATGAGCTGCGCGATCATGGCGTAGTTATCGCTCATGTTGGCATTGGAATAGTAGTAGGTGTCCTTTGCACCCGCGCGGGTGACGATATCGGTGCACTGGGGGTCTGCGGGCATCTGCGCCAGCAGCTCGTCGGCGTTTTCCACTTCCTCCAGCAGCAAAGCGTGGGGGGTAATCAGCGCAGCCGCAGAGCGGGCACGGATGTAACCGGCCAGCTCCTGTGCAGGGGTCAGCTCCGGCAGCTCCGGGGCGGTCTTGGTGGGCTGATCTGCAAAGGGATCGTTTTCCGCTTCCGGCTCACCGGCCAGAAAATCCAGCAGTTCCGGCTTTGCAGCATTGGGCTGCGCAGCTTCGGCGGCTTCGGGTGCGGCCTCGGCGGCCTGCTTTGCGGCAAGCTCGGCGGTCTCCCGCTCCACTGCGGCGATTACGTCCTCGCCAGTCTTGGCGGCGCTGCCGTCAAAGGTGCTGCCGGTCTCCTTCAGGCGGCGGGCAGTCTCGCTTGCGGCGTCGATGTCGAACACCTCTGCCTTGGGCTTTTTCTTGGCGGCCAGTTCTGCCTTTTGCAGTTCCAGAACGGCCTGCTCCGGGTCTACGCTGCCATCCACCGTGGTGGTGTAGCCAGGTTTACGTCTGCCAAACAACATGACGGTCTTTCCTCTTTCTATGGGATTTATTCAGCTGCTGCGGTGTTCTGTGCGTAGATGCCGCGCTTTTCCAGATCATCGGCCATGTCAGCCAGATCATACTTCTCCAGCGTCTCGCGGGTGGGCACACCGGTGGTGCGGTCCCAGCCGAAGATGTCGTAGAACAGATCCTTTGCCTTCTCCATGTCGGCACGATCCAGCTTGGTGGTGCCTTCCTCAAATGCCTTGAAGTCGGGGTCCTTATCAAACACCCAATCGCAGATGGCATCGTGCTCCTGACGCAGGTTTGCGCTGCCGCAGTTCTGCTGGAAGCTGATGGCGGTCATCGCGCGCAGCATCTGGGTGATGCGGGCGCCGTCCTCCTGCAGACCGGCCTGGGTATAGGTCTCGCCGGTAACAGCAGTCATAAAGTCTGCCTGCAGGTCCAGATCGCCGTGGTAGTCGCGCTCCTTGGAGGGAGACTGGGTCATGGGCCACATCCAGTTGCACAGGGTAGCGGAGTCGTGGAAGTTCTTATCGTTGACGCAGTAGGCAGCCAGCTTTGCCTTGTTCTCGTTGATGGGAGTGTAGGCCTTGGCCTTATCGTAGCAGCCCTCGCCGAAGAAGTCCTCCATGACCTTCTTGGTCACCTCGTAGGGTGCGCCGGAGCCGGTCTCGCAGACGATCTCGTGGATCATGCAGTCACGGTTGTAGACGAGGTTGTACAGCATACCAACCTGCCATGCCTCAGCAGGGCCGTGGTGGTTGGGGAAGCCGTTGTACATCAGGTTGGAGTTGGTGGCACTGTCGGTGCGGTCCAGCCAGCTCTTGGGCAGGCCAAACTTTTCCATCATGGCCAGCGTACCCTTTGCGATGACGGACAGGTCGCCCTCGCCGTAAGCCATGCGGCGGATGAGCTCCACCTCCCAGCGGGGGTCACCGGCCTTTTCCCATGCCCAGGGCAGGGAGTCGTACTCTTCCTCGCTGATGTACTTGGTGGCCTCCTCACGGGGCATCCGCAGGATCCACAGCAGGTCACGGTTCAGGTTGCCGTAGTTGTCCCACAGGCCCATGTCATCGACGGCGTGAGACCATGCCAGGTTGATGACCATGGTGCCGTCGCCCTCGTACTTGAAGTCGTGCACGCCGTCCGGGTAGACGCGGGTGCCGTACAGCACAGGCATACAGGTGTTGGAGTTGTGGGTGGGCAGATCGTAATCTGCCAGCGGATCTACGTCATACTCGGTGTAGCAGCGGATGGGGCAGGAGGAGCAGCCGCCGTTCTTCACGGTGTACTCCGCAGCCGGTGCGCCGAAGTCGAAGTAGCCCTTGAAGCAGCGCAGCGCGATCTTGTTGATGTCGTTGTAGGGCTGCTCGCCGGTATCCACGGGGCCGCCGGGAGCCTTTTTCCACATACGGCCCGGTGCGCCGGACCAGCGGTTCTTGCCGGAGGTGGCGCTGTACTCGGCCCAGCTCTGGGGCTGTGCGGGGACGTTGTGGTTGTTGTTGCCGCCGATGAGGTTGCCCATCATGTAGTTGGAAAGCTCCAGCACCTTTTTGGGGTCGGCCACCTTGACGCTGCCGGTGCCGCGGATGGCCAGACCCTTCAGCTTCTTGTTGCCCATGGCAGCGCCCAGACCGGCGCCGCCGGAGTTGCCGAAGCTGGTGTTCAGGGTGGAGTAGTCCACCAGATTCTCACCGGCAGGGCCGATGGAAGCGGTCTCGAACTCGCGGCCGTTCTGCTCTACCATCCACTTATTGGCAGCAAAGGTGCCCTTGCCCCAAATCTCGCTTGCGTCCTCCAGAGAGACATTGCCGTCCTCGATGCGCAGGTAGACGGGCTTTTCGGAGATGCCGCTGATCACGATGCCATCGTAACCGGCATACTTCAGCATGGAGCCGATGTGGCCGCCCATGTGGGCGTCGATGATGGAGCTGCCCTTGGACCAGGTGGAGCGGAAGGTGACGTTCATGCGGCCGGAGCAGGGCACGCCGGCACCGGTCAGGGGGCCGACGCCGAAGATGACCTGTGCCTTCTCGTCGTAGGGGTCGAGGTCCATGGGAGCTTCCTCATACATGATGCGGTAGGCCATGCCCATACCGCCGATATACTTATGGTACTTTTCGTCATCCTGCGTGGTGATCTCGCCGGTGGTCAGGTTGACGCGCAGGATCTTGCCTGCCCAGCCATAACTTTCAGCCATTGTTGTTCCTCCTCCTTACAGGTCCATGTAGGCAGCCTGTGCTGCGCTGGTGACGGCATCCCAGTCCACGATGGACAGAGCGCCGGACGGGCAGCCTGCCACGCAGGCACCGCAGGCGATGCACTTGGACGACTTGCCGGTCTCGGGGTTGACGGTGGGCATATGCCACGGGCAGGCATCATGGCAGGCACCGCAGCCGATGCACTTGTCGGTATCCACTACGCGGATGCCGCGGCTGTCGGTGGTGATGGCCTTCTGCGGGCAGGCATTGCCGCAGGCGGGGTCCTCACACTGGCGGCAGGTATCCGGGAAGTAGACAAAGCAGTTGTCGTTGCCGGACAGCAGGCCGTTGCCGGCACCGTCCAGATTCAGACGGCGCTGGATCTTTACGCGGCTGATGTAAGAGGAGCACACGCCGTCGTTGGTGAGGGTGCAGTTGATCTCGCAGCGCTGGCAGCCGGTGCACAGGTCTGCGTTGACCACCAGCAGGCCCTGCGGCAGTGCCCAAGTGGCCACTGCGCCGGAATCCACCTGCTGCTGAGAGCAGCCGAACAGGGACAGCATGGAAGCGGACAGGGTGAGCCCTGCAAGGCTCTTGCCCGAGATCTTCATGAATTGACGGCGGGTCATGTCAGCCGTCAGAAAATCAGTTTTTGCCATAGGTTCCATTCCTCCGTTGAGGTCACTCTGCGCGGAGCACCTCAGTTACATAGAAATACGAGTTGTTGACGATGGTCGTCACAGCCGAAGAGGTGATGGTCGCGCCGGAAAGGGCGTCCACCTCGGTCAGGTCTGCGCTGACGGCACCGGACGCATTGCCGGTAGTGGTCAGACTGGCCTGCTCCAGACGCGCCTTGGACTGCTCTTCTGCCGAGAGATCCGCAAAGGGGATCGCCATCGGCTCGCCGTCCAGTGCACTCTTGCTGAGCATGGCTACGTACAGCTTGCGCCGTGCTACGGCCTCTGCGCTGGAATCCAGCGGCGGAGCCAGTTCATCGTCCAAAGGCTCTCCATTCAGCGCCGAGAGGGTAAGCCCCGCAGCATACATCTTGCGGGTAGCCTCGGCCTCGGGAGAGGTATCGAAGGTGCGCCACTGTGCGGGGTCAAAATCCCCGGCAGCAGCGGGCTGCTCCTCCGCTGCACCGGCAGCGGCATAGGCAGCACCGGTAACGGGATCCGTTACGGTGTAGCTTTTGCCTGCCAGCGTGAAGGGAGCTGCGCCCTGATACTGGGACGTGAACTCCGGGTTGACGCACTGACCGCCAAGGCTTTCCGTTTCGTCCTGAGAGAGGATCTCTACTGCGGAAACATTGCCCTCGGCGTCAATGGTCACGGCAGCCTGTACATCGCTCTGGAAGCCCTTCTGAGAGCCCTCCACGCGGTAGCTGCCATCGTCGAGCTGGTACACTGCGCTGATGCCGTAGGCGGCTGCATCCGTCTCCGACACCGGCAGCAGGGTACCGGCAACCGTGGTGCGTGCGCTTTGCAAGGTGGTCAGACCGACCGCCAAGGCGATGGTCGCAACGCCCATGGCTGCATAGCCCGGCAGCCGCTTGCGCCACAGCGGTACGGGCGCAAACGGGTTGGTTGCCTGCTTCATGTTATCACCTGCCTGTTTTTTATTTCGCCGGGTATTCCCGGACAACAATTGAGGCCGCTCTGGCTGCTGCAACAGCGGAGCGGTCTCTTCGATAATATATTAACATGCGTGCGCGGAGTATGTCAACAGAAACAGACAGGCTTTTCCGTTTTGTAACTATTGTTTTTGTAATATTTGCTTAAACTTTAGGGATTTTGCGCCCGCACACCAGCTGCAGGCCGTATTCTGCTGCAAGCTCTGCGGATTGCACGGTGGGCATACTTTTGCTTACCAGCACCGGCACCCCGGCGCGGATGGCCTTGCGCACCATATCCAGCGGCACCCGGCCGCTGGTGTACAACACACATTCCGCCAGCGGCAGCCCTGCCAGCACCGCGCAGCCCACGGCCTTATCCAGCGCGTTGTGCCGTCCCAGATCCTCACAGGCAAAAACAATTTCCCCTTTGTGCAGCACAAAGCAGCTGTGCACCGCCCGGGTGGCGCGGTACAGCGGCAGACCGGCGTGCATGGCGGCGGTCAGGCGCTCCACCCATTCCGGCTGCAAATCCAGCCCCGGCACGGGGTGCAGGGGCTGCAGTTCCACCGGGCTGCCCAGCACAATATTATCGGTGCAGCAACTGGCAACCTCCTGCGCGGCGGCGCGGCGAGTGGGCAGCGGGTGGCGCAGATATACCTGCACCTTTGCGCCCTCGGCACAGACGGCGATCTGCTCCACCTCGTCTGCAGACGCGATCCATCCTTCGGTGAGCAGCCGCCCCAAGGTGCATACCACCCGGAAGGCAGGCTGCTCGTTTACATAGATAGCGGCGGCGTGCTCTGCCGGTACGGTGGCTTCGGTGCCGTCCGGCAAACGCAGGCTGGCAAAAGCCGTCTGCGCGCCAAAGCGGTCGGTGATCTGCAAAGAGGGTGTACTGCGTTTTTCCATAAAGTTTCCTTGTATTATAAATGCACTATTGTGTGTCAGACGGACAGTATCAACATACCGGTTCTGTGGCAAAAAGTCAAGAGTCCTCTTGCCGTAAAACGCAATGCCGGACAGCCCGCAGACTGTCCGGCATTGCAATCAAAACGTCAGGTTTAAAGGCCGTTCCTCTCAGACCATGTTCTCAGAACACGGCCGGGACGATCCGCTGGGCATCCACATCCACGATACCGTAGGTGTTCAGCCGCAGCTTCGGGATGACCGGCAGGCTGACGAAGGCAAGGGTCATAAAGGCGTCGATGTCCTCCGAGATGCCGTGGGCTTTCAGCGCCGCCTTGAGCGCTTGCAGCTTTTCCTCCACAGTCTCGGCACTCTCAGTGCTCATAAGCCCTGCCACCGGCAGCGGCAGCTCCCCTACCACCTGCCCGTTCAGTGCAAAGGCAAGGCCGCCCTTATTTTTGCGCACCGTGTTGCCCGCCAGCACCATGTCGGCATCGTTGGTGCCCGCCACGATGAGGTTGTGGGAGTCGTGGGCGATGCTGGAAGCCACCGCGCCGCATTGCAGCCCGTAGTTACCCAAAAAGCCCAAGCCCACATGGCCGGAGCGGTGATGCCGCTCGAACACCGCCAATTTGACGATTTTCTGCGCCACATCCACGCCGGGCGCTGTGCCCGGATGCTGGCAGAACGGAACGATTTTTTCCGTGGTCAGCAGGGCGTGCGGGGTCAGGCAGATCACGCGCTGCCGGGTGCCGGTCTGCTTCAGCTGCAATTGCTCCGGGGTGATCTCATCCATGTTGAAGGAATCGAACACCCTCGCAAAGCGTGCCTTGTCCACAGTAAGGGCGGCGGGGTGCAGCATTCTGCCCTGCTGCGCCACCAGTTTGCCCTTTTTGTACACCTGCTCCACCGTGAACTTTTCCAGATCCGACAGCACGATCAAATCGGCGGTATAGCCCGGGGCTACTGCGCCGCTGTGCGCAAGACCGAAGTACTGGCACGGGACAAGGGTGCCCATCCGCACTGCCACCACCGGGTCTACCCCGGCAGCAATGGCCTTGCGGATGATATAGTCGGCAGAAGATGTTGGCATACGGTCTTTCACCATTTTTTCTATCATCAGCTGCTCCATGCGGTGATCGATATAGGCGTATGCCAAATCACAACCGAGTTGTTTAGAGAGTGCATCGTACCGCTCTCGTCCTATCTCCGTCACCACCGCCTTGCGCCATTCCTCAGCCATCACGGCAAGGTCACGCTGCATATCCTTGTTGCCGACAATAGCCTCCTTGCACATCGCCAGATAGTCTTCGGTGGTCTTGCTGTTCCACTTGCCTGTAATCTTCAGCGTGGCGTATGGGTCATCACCAGGCATATTGGCAGTGGCCAATGAGCGTAGGATGCCAGCCGTACTGTTGGAGTAGGCTCGCATCTCGTCTGCCTGTCTGTTGGACAAGTCCCGTTGCACCCTGCCCATCACGGGGGCAAGGTGACACCCGAAGTAGTCGCCCATCAGACGCTCTATCTCTGCGAATCGCTGACTGTTCTTAACTGCCATATACCTTGTTTATATATTATACTGCTGTAATATCTGTTCCTTTGTCTGCTCGATGGCATTGTGATATATCTCCATCTGCTTAGGATAGTGTTCCTCCAACCATGCGTCCTTGTCCACTTGGCAGTGGATGAACTGCACGGCCATACGTTCCTCAATCTCCACGGAGGGTTCCCCCTCTTCCTTACCATTGAACCATGCCTTTGTCCACCATCTCACGCCAGCCCGGTCGGGATAGACGCTCACTATCCTCGGAATGTCGAAGCTCTGGATATCCACGTCCAAGTCGGCAAGAGGGTCGATGATGCCGTCATGCGTCAGGGCTTGCTCTTGGAGTTTTTTTTTAACACCTCGTCCATCGTGGAGAGATATACCTGATGTCGCATGGCAAGATAGTTGAGAAAGTCGGCAATGAGCAGGTTCTGCACCTTAGTCGCCAAAGGCATACAGCGGTTGCCGATGCCCAAGGGATTAGCCATGCTCGGCATGGTCTCGTAGAAATAATGCTTGCTCGCTCCCAACGAGAAGATGTTTCTCAACGACTGCTCCGTATGTTCGGGCAGAGAGTATGCTCCTTGTTGAAGGTCCTCGAAGTAGGAGGGAAGGAAGCGGAGCATCAATGCCTCTATCTCCTGACGGTCGGTGTCGTAGGGTGAAGGGATGTTCATGTCCAGTTCATTGATGCCCATTTGGGAATTGTGCTCCAATGCCTTGATATTGCCGTAGAGCATGGTGAGGAACTCCAACGGATTGATTTCCTCTCCGTCAAACCTCACCTCCATGTGCAGCAGGTCGCCACTGATGGCGATGGTCTGACCGGCCTTGACGCTTTGGGAGAAGTTGGCGAAGACATTGGAGAGATGCCTGTAAGTCACTTCGTATTTGCCGTAGCGGATGGTCTGGTAGATGCCATGCTCCGCGTCCGACCCAATGGCAGAGACGGTTCCCGTTGCCACCGCCGACAGCAGGTAATGGTTCACTGAGAAGTCTATGCCGTGATGGAAGAATGTTTCTCCCGTCACGGGATTTTTCTGCTCTCCGTAACCCAAGGACATCTGCACGTCCTGCTTTATAGGCTCCTCAAACGGCATCCAGTAGCCGCTCGATGAGCGCAGTATCATTTCTTCTGTATATCTCATATCACTGTATATTGGTTATCGTTTCATCCCTCTGCTTTGGGTCTCTG
>ERZ773175.1651-NODE-1651-length-11873-cov-4.140548_pt1 | contig 11873 bp, 9 predicted proteins | sample MGYA00581004_ERZ773175 | MGnify/ENA primary metagenome ERZ773175 (study PRJEB29015, sample SAMEA2737834) | human gut metagenome | biome: human gut; feature: human-associated habitat; material: faeces | place: China | collected 2012 ...
AGCTTGGCACTGAACGGTTTGGTAAGATAGGAATCTGCTCCGGATGCATATCCTTTACCTCATTTGGAATGAAGAAGTCAGGAATGCCGGTACCCAGCATCTTATGGTAGGACACCACGGAGGTAACGCCCTTGACCTCCTCCATGCGGTTTTCGATGTCGCTCATCTCCGCCGGATTCAAATCGTCCCGCAGGACGATGAAGTGAGAGGTAGCCATATCGAAGTCGTTTTTCAGCTTTTCGTTGGAGACGATGGAGGGCAGGTCCCGGGGGAGGGACTCGTCCAGCTTGTAGTAGATTCCGGCGTGGGACTGGGCGTAGTAGGCCGGGATGAACAGGAGCACAAAAATCACCATAATGGCCTTGTTATGCCGCAGGATAAAGCTGTTCACCTTGTCAAAGCTGGGCATCAGGCTTTTGTGCTTGTGCTTGGTGATCTGCTTGTCGAAGATCAGTACCAGGGAGGGCAGCACCAGAATAACAGTGGCCACGCCCAGCACAACGCCCTTGGCCATGACGATGCCGATGTCCCGCCCCAGCGTCAGCCGCATGACGCACAGGGCCAGAAAGCCCGCTACCGTGGTGAGGCTGGAGGAGGACAGAGAGCGGAAGGCAGCAACCACCGCCTGCGCCATGGCGTCCCGCTCGTCATCGTAGTTGGGGCGCTCCTCCTCATACCGGTGGTAGAGGAAGATGGAATAGTCCATGGTAACGCCCAGCTGCAAAACCGCGGCGATAGCCTTGGTGATGTAGGAAATCTCCCCCAGGAATATGTTGGTGCCCATATTGTAGATGACGGCCAGGCCGATGCTGGCGAGGAAGATAAACGGCAGCACCGTGGATTCCAGCGTCACCATCATGGCAACCAGGGCCAGCAGCACCGCCAGGCCCACGAAGATGGGCAGCTCGCTGTCCATCAGGTCCCGGGTGTCCTTGATAACCACGGAGAAGCCCGCCAGGAAGCACTTTTCATTACAGGCCCGCCGGACCTGCTCGATGGCCTCCATGGTCTCGTCCGAGGCGCCGGGGTGGCTGTACTGAATGATCATCATGGTAGCGTCTCCGGCGAAGAACATATCCCGGAAGTTGGCGGGGATCATGTCCGTGGGGATCTGGATGCCCATAAGGTTGCTGATCCAGATGGCATTGGAAACACCGTCAATGGCCTTGATGTCATTGAGCAGGCTGTTGGTATAGCCTGCGGGCATACTCTCCACCACCAGCATGCTGGTAGCCGCCATTTTAAAGGGCTCCTCCAGCAGCTTTTCGCCATGAGAGGATTCCAGGTCCTCCGGCAGGTAGGACAGAATGTCGTAGTTGATGCGGGTGGAAATATAGCCGATGGCGGCGGGAATCAGCATCAGTACCGCCATCATGGCCACCAGCTTCGGCTTGCGGGTCAACCATTTTGCGATTTTTTCCAGCATGGCCGATCAATCCTTTCCGCCGAACAGGCCGGTAATGGCCGCCCAGAAGTCCTTGAGCATCTGCGCGACACGCCCCCAGAAGGTAGTCTGCACCTCCGCAGCGGCCTCAGCCTCCGTTTCATCCTCGTCCGGCATGGTGATCTCCTGAGTGCGGATCAAGATCTGAATGCTCTCAGGAGAGGGGTTGCGGCTGTCGGTGAGAGACACGGCCTCGGCGGTGGCATCCATCAGCAGGAGGTTGTTCACGTCGCCGGTATACTCATCCCAGGTGTCCTCAATGATGTCGCAGATGCTGGTTTTCGCATCCTTGATCTGTCCGGCGGTGCCCATGGTCTTGGCAGTGCTCCGCAGGACGGCCGCCAGACCCTCCAGAGTCTGCTTGGTGCCGTCATCCAGCGTAGCGCCGGTGGATTTCATCAGGGCTTCCGTGTCGCTGATGAGGCCCTGCGTATCCCGGATGGTCTTGATGGCACTGGCGCTGAGGCTGCTGACGGTTTTTAGAGTATCCTGCAAAACCGGCTCGTAATCATCCAGGATGTCCTGCAGATCCTCCACATCATCCAAGATATCCCGGAGGTCCGCAGAGGAATGGCGGATGGCGGCAGACAGGTCCTCGGCACTGTTGAGCAAAGAGGACAGGTTTTCGATCCGGCCGCACAGAGCGCTGAGGTCGCTGATCACCTGACTGGTGGGATCCTTCAATCTATTCATCACATCTGCCAGTGACTTCTGAAGCTTGGCGATCTCCGCCATGGCGCTGTCCAGACCGCCTGAGATCAGGTCCACCACCGCACCGCCGACACTCTCACTGGGAGGCAGTGGCGCATCCGGTTCCGTTTCAGTTCCCGGGTTTTCAGGGTCAGGCGGATTTGGGGCGCCTGTGGGATCCTTTTGGGATCCGCCGCCGTTGTTCTCTCCGCTGTTCTCTCCGCTGCCGGTATTTGCGGAACCGTTTTCATCTGTGTTGGCGCCGCTGTCGCCAGTTCCGCTCCCGTTTCCGGTGTCCGTGGAAGAGCCTTCCACAGTTCCGCCCGTGCTTTCAGAACCGCTGCCGCCGGGTGTCTTTTCGGACGAACTGTCGGAATGATTGTCGGAGGACGCACTGTCTCCGCCAGAGGTGTCCTTCCCAGAACTGTCCTCGGGATCGTTGTGCAGCAGCTCACCGGAAAGGGTTCCGCCGCTGGCGGGAGTATCGCCGCCTTTCACCTTGCCGCTGGCATACACCAGCCACAGGTCGTTCATCTGCTTGGCTGTGGCGGCACTCTGTCCCAGTACCTTCTCGCAGAAAGTCTGGAAACTCATGCTCTCCTTGGCCTGATATGCTTCCTCCAGGGCAATTACGCCTTCCAACTGTTCAATTCCAGCCTCTAACTTCTTAATTCCGGCTTCTAACTTTTTAATGTTCTCATTTAAGGTAATCACACGAGAGTCATCATCTTCCACGCCAGACTCTTTCAATTTCTGAAGTGCACCTTGAGCAGTCTCAAGCGAACTTTTTGCTGCTTCCAGTTTTCCCTTATAAAAAGCCAACTCCGTCTCAAGCGCAGCAACAGATCCGCTTTGTTGCACCTTCGCCGCTGCATTTTTTGCAGTACCAGCAGCGTCAGTACTGCCTTGTTTTTTTAGAATAATCGCAAAGTAGGTCTGCCGGTCGGCAACGTAGGCGCTGTGGGCCTCCTTCACCTGGGCCACGGTCACGGAGCCGATATTTTGATTCTTGTCAATACTCTCGTTAATTTTGTCGGTGGTGTCCTTTACGGTGCCGCCCAAAGCCTTTTGCAGGTTCTTCAAACTCTCGCGCAGACTGCCCAGCGCACTGAACACCTTGCGCACATCACCGGTGCCGTCTTCCAGATCTCTCAGCGCACTCTCCACATCCTTCAGATCGTCCTTCAGGTCGGAGACCGTGTTGGTCATGCTGCGCAGGGTGGACTTGGAATCGGAAATGGTCTTGCTCAGGGTCTCGATCTGCCCCTCCACCGGCTCCAGCACATCCGCTAGATTGGAGAGATCCTCCCGCAGGGCGTCCGTTCCGGAATAGATCACGCCCTTGCCGTCGGAGAAAATACCTCGGGCCTTATTCAGCTGCTCCAGACCGTTGGCAGAGGCGTTCAGGCTGCCGGTCATGGCCGTCATGGCGTCCAGCAGGGAATCAATGCTGCCGGAGAGCTTGTTATAATTGTCCTCCAGATCGTCCTTCCGCTCAGAGAGCTTGGCGATCTCCTCCAGCTGGCTCAGCGTAGCCGGCACCATCAGGAAGGTCATGCCGCCAAAGGCGAAGTCCTCGCTGCCTACCCGGATCGTATAGTGGCATTCCTCACCGGGCAAACCGAGGAACAGCACCGCCCGCAGGTTGCCGATCAGCTGCATCTGGGCGCCGGGGGCTTCCAGAGACAGGATGTCATCCTGATTGAAGATCGCCATGGCTTCCAGGGTGTAGTTGTTCCGGGCGTACTCGCTGGCCCGTTCATTGGGCACGATGTCCAGACGGATCTCCACCACGCCGGCCTGTCCCGCCAGATCCTCTGCCTTGGTGGGTACGCCGTTGAGGGTATAGCTCATGGAGATCGTCCAGGGAAGCTGCTGGAAGGGCTTTGTGGTTTTGCCCTCAAAGTAGAAGGTCCCGGGCAGGGCCTTTTCGTCCAGCCGGAAGGTGGTCATGCCACCGTTCCGGGCAGGCACCGTGCCGTCGGTCAGGTTGATGATCTCATCGTAATCGCCGTAGTCTGTCAGCGTAGCAATGCCGTTGGTACGGTAACTCTTCACCACACTGCCGTCGGTGAGATTGCCGTAGTAGTCCGTCATGGCGTAGTAGGCCTCGTCATAGGTGGCGGTCACACCGTCCCCGATGGCGGCCGCCGGGATGGAGCCTAGCACCATCAGGGCGGACAGTGCGCAGCTTCCTACACGCAGAAGCTGTCTTTTCGCGGTTTTCACTGGATTTCGCATCTTACTTTCTTCCTTCTATTTAAATTTTGCAGAATACAGGTCAAAACTGCGCCGGGAAGCGCAGATCCGTCCGCTCCCACGGCATCCCCCGGCCGTTTTCGCCGAAGGGACCGTAAGCGGCCAGTCCCCGGTAAATCGGCCGGGTCAGCCCGAACCGTCGGATTACCACGCCGGGCCGCATATCCACATGGTCCTCCAGCCAGACCGCCAGCGTCTCATCGCGGATCATACCTGTGCCGAAGGTGTTCACCGACACGCTGACGGGGTCCGCAAGGCCGATGGCATAGGCCAGCTGCACCTCGCAGCGGTCCGCCAAGCCTGCCGCCACCACGTTTTTCGCCAGATACCGGGCCAGATAGGCCCCGGTGCGGTCCATTTTTGTGGGGTCCTTTCCTGCCAGAGAACCACCCCCATGGTGGGCTGCGCCGCCATAAGCGTCCGACACGGCTTTCCGCCCGGTGAGGCCGGCGTCCCCGGCGGGGCCGCCGATGACGAACCGTCCGGTTGGATTGATATAAAGCAGCGGCTCCTCGTCCAGCAGCGCCGGGGGCAGCACCGGCAGGATCACCTCCCGCCGCAGCACCTCCCGCAAGGCATCCGTGCGAACGTTGGGCGTATGCTGGGTGGAAAGGACCACTGTGGTGATCCGGGCGGGCCGTCCATCCTCATAGGCCACGCTGACCTGAGCTTTGCCGTCCGGCAGCAGCCAGGGCATCCCGCCGGAGCGCCGCATATGCTCCAGTCGCTTCACCAGCGCCCCTGCCAAGGTGACCGGCAAGGGCATCAGCTCCGGGGTCTCCCGGCAGGCGTAGCCGGTCATGATCCCCTGATCCCCGGCGCCGGTATCCTCCGCCGAGCGGTGGCTGACGCCCTGAGCAATATCCGGCGACTGCGGATGAAAGTGGATCTGAATGTCACAGTGATCCGCATCCAAGCCCAGTCCGGGGCGGTCATAGCCGATGTCCCGCAGTACCTCCCGGGCCACAGCCTCGTAATCCGGTTCCTGCCGGGCGCTGATCTCTCCGAACAAAAGCAGGTGGTTTTCCCACACAGCCGCCTCGCAGGCAGCTCTTGCCTCCGGGTCCTCCGTCAGCAGGGCATCCAGCACCCCATCGGCCACCTGATCACACAGCTTATCCGGGTGACCTCTGGTCACAGCTTCCGATGTCAGAACGTGCCTCATATTGCACCTCTTCTCCCTCAAAGCGCCCAATGCGCCCTTTTTCTCCATACTGAAAGTGTAACATGTTTCCTCCGGCGTCACTATGGGCATATCTGCCGCCTGTGCCTAATGGTATGGGAAAACGCCCCGCAAAAGTTCAGGCAAAATTGCCTCCGTGCCTAAAGCCTTAAAGATTTCGTTAAAAACTCGCACTTGAGACTGGTCCGGTTTCCGTGTATAATGGATATGAAAAAGGAAATTTGTTTCAAAAGGAGCGGGCTATGGCGCAACAGACAAAAAATGCCATCCGGCGGGCCTTTATCCAACTGCTGAACGAACGCCCTCTGGATAAAATTTCCATCAAAGACATTGCGGAAACGGGCGCTGTGAACCGCAACACCTTCTATTACTATTATGCGGATATCTACGCACTGGTAGAGGACATTCTTCAGCTGGAAATTCAGGATTTCCAGTCCAAGCTGCGCCGGTACGACAGCTGGCAGGAAGCATTCCGGGACGCTACGGCCTTTGCCTCTCAGAACAAGCGGGCCGTGTATCATCTCTACAATTCGGGCAATCAGGAAACGATTCGGCGCTACTACCATAAGGTAACGTTAGCCGCCATGACCTCCTATGTCCGGGATCAGGCTGAGGGCCTCCCGGCGGATGACGAGGATATCCGTGTCCTGTCGGAATTCTATGCCGCCGCTCTGTCCGGGCTGACCGCCCTGTGGCTGCAAAACGGCATGAAATATGACACCGATGCCTACATTGACCATCTGGGGCACTTGCTGGACGGCAATATCCGCCGTGCTCTGGAACGGAGCTGCCAGGATTCCGGCCAAGCATAAAAGCATCCACCCGTCAATGACGGGTGGATGCTTTTTATGTCTGAAGCCGGTTGCTTTTTCCGCTGTCGGCATAAGCGGACGTTCCGCTTGGAACATCTGCGGTTGTTTATCCCTTCTTCCCGGCGGATCTCTCCGCCTTTTTCCCGTTCCGCAGAAGGCTCTTCTCCGTTTCTTCCTGAATGCCCTCCAGCGTCATCCGCAGGTTGCTCATAAAGAGGATGCTCATAAATTTCAGCAGAGCCTCCCGGGTCTCCTTGTCCAGATCCTTCAAGGCCCGGACCATAGGCCGCACCGCTTTGAAGCTGTCCGCCTTCAGGTCCGTCAGGGTCTGGGCACCGGAGGCCTCCAGCACCTGAAAGGCGCTGTCCACAAATTTTTCCCTCTGCTCAATGGTCAGCCCCTGGACCCAGCCCCGCAGCTCCTGATCCGTCAGGCGGGCCTGCCGGGTGACACTGTGAAGCCGGACAAATCGGTTCCCCAGCACCGCCCAGGAAAAGCCGTCATGCTGCATGAGGCCCTGCTGGCTGCTGTCTACCACGGTGTAGTCCTCCTCGTGCTCCAGCAGCATCCCTACCACGGAGGATTTGGGTACGATGGTGTGGATGCGCTCCGCCAGCCGGATATGCCGGGGCAGAGACAAAATATCGTCATGGAAGCCGGGGCCGTCATTGGACCAGACGGCGGCGATCCGCCGCTGCACCGCCGTGGGACAGAACACCCCCGCCCACACTGCCAGATTGCCGCCCTTGGAATGGCCGCCCAGCCGCAGCTTGATCCGGGGGTACTGATGGGCCATGGCCTCCGTGTATGCCACTGCCATTTTCTGAGCGGGGACCTCCCGCATACAGCTCAGATAGAAATCCTCTTTCCACCCTGCCAGCGTATCGTCGGTACCCCGGAAGGAGAGGTAGACGGTGCCATCCCCGCACTCTGCCGCCAGCGCCGCGAATTGCTCCGCCTTCACCGTGTCCAGATGGTCCACAAAGCCGTTGAGCTTCATGTCCCGGAACCGGGGCGAGGCTGCCGCCCGGCGCAGCAGCTCCGGAATCTGATTGGGCACCAGAACGCCCATGTCGATGGGCCGGCCTTCCGTTTTGGCAAAATACGCCTCCGCCGCCTTCCACAGGGGCACGGCCCTCCCCTCGCCGGGGCCGGGGACGATGCCGCCGAAGTCCACGAAGGACAGCTCCGCCAAGATCAGGTTATCCACTTCGTTAAACGGATCCTGCGCCAGCGTCAGATCCCCCCGCCAGTCCAGATAATCCAGAATATTCGCCATAGCCGTCCCTCCGTTTCGTTTTGATGAGGGTATTATATCCGCTTGCACTGCGACTTACAAGGCGATATTTGTAAATTTCGTTCTAAGGCCCGCCGCCCCCTCATAGGATGAAGCATCACAACCGAGAGGTGGACGAGATGACAAATCAGACCCGAAATGACGTGCTTTTGGAGGGGATCCCCGTGGGTGCTCCGGAGCCATCCCATGAAAATCACGGCCAGCTTTTTTACCGTCAAATCCTGGAGGTCCCCCGGCTGTCCGGCACAGCGGACCGTCTGCCCCTGCTGGTGCGGCAGACACAGCTGCCGCTGCTGAAAGAGGGCGTTCCCCTCCGGGTAGAGGGACAGCTCCGCTCTTTTAACAACCGGTCCGGCCCCGGACGGCGTCTCGTGTTGACGGTGTACGCCCGGTCCCTTCAGCCGGGGCTGGGAGAGCCGGTCAACCGCATCCTGCTGGCCGGGACATTGTGCAAGCCGCCTATCTACCGGCGGACGCCGCTGGGCCGCAGCATCAGCGATCTGATCTTAGCCGTGCCCCGGAGCTACGGCCGGGCGGATTACCTGCCGGTGATCGCGTGGGGACAGGTGGCGTCACAGGTGTGTACCTTGGATGCGGGAGCGCCCTTGTCCCTTGAGGGGCGGATCCAGAGCCGGGTATATCGAAAGGTGACGGAAACCGGCCCGGAGGAGCGGACAGCTTACGAGGTGTCCGTCATGCGGCTGCTGGACCCGGAGGACGAACCATAAAAAACAGACGCCGCTTCATGCAGAAGCGGCGTCTGTTTTTCGTTGTTTTCTCAGTCATTGGTGTAGTTGTCGAAATAGCCCTGAATGTAGACGATGGGGGTACCCTTGTCGCCAGAGCCGGAGGTCAGGTCGCACAGGGAGCCGATCAGGTCCGTCAGGCGGCGGGGGGTAGTGCCCTCGGAGACCATGTTGCCCACCAGAGAGCTGCCGTCCTTAGCGGCGATGCGGCCCTTGATGGCCTGCCGCAGCTCCTCGCCGTTCAGACCGGCGAAATCGTTATCTGCCAGATACTTCAGCTTCAGCTCGTTGGGCGTGCCCTCCAGACCGGCGGTGTAGGCGGGGGACACCACAGGGTCTGCCAGCTCCCAGATCTTACCAACGGGGTCCTTGAAGGCACCGTCGCCATAGACCATGACCTCCACGTGCTTGCCGGTGGCGTCATACAGCTTCTTCTGAATGGCCTCCACCATGCTCTGGCAGTCGCGGGGGAACAGCTTCACCGTGTCCTCGGTGGCCTTGTTGGTACCCAGCAGGCCGTAGTTCTCATTGTAGCCGCTGCCGTTGACAGGGGCGGTGAGGATCTCGTCCAGAGAGAACACCTTTTCCGCGCCGGCGGCGATCAGGCGGCGCTTGGTGCGCTTGCGGGTGTGGATGTCGCAGTTGATGACATTCTTGGTATAGGGCAGAATGGCCTTGGCGTCATTGGCGAAGATGACCTCCGCCTCCGCGCCGCAGTCCCGGATCAGGTCCATGTAGTAGGCCACATAGTCCACGCCAGTGAAGGGGTGCACGGTGTAGCCGAACAGCTCCCGGTATTTTTCCAGGGTCAGCACGTCCCGGTAGGGGTCCACGCCCTTTTCGTCCATCACATCCGGGTCGATCAGGTGGTTGCCCACTTCGTCGGAGGGATAGCTCAGCATGAGGACGATCTTCTTCGCACCCTTGGCAATGCCCCGCAGGCAGACGGCGAAACGGTTGCGGCTGAGGATGGGGAAAATAACGCCCACCGTTTCACCGCCCAGCTTTTCCTTCACGTCGGCGGCAATATCGTCCACGGAAGCGTAGTTGCCCTGAGCACGGGCCACGATGGCCTCGGTCATGGCCACTACGTCCCGGTCCCGGATGGCAAAGCCATCCTCCGGCTGGGCGGCAGCCTCCAAAACGGACTTGGTGACGATCTCCACCAGATCGTCGCCGCTGCGGATAATAGGCGCCCGGACGCCCCGGGAAACAGTACCGACCATACGGCTCATAAACAACTCCAATCCGCCGCCACATGGCGGCACACATGATTTTAGCTTCAAGCACAGGGCTTTTTGCCCCAGCTTATTCATCTTAACAGATAGGTTGACCTTTGTAAAATTAAAAAATGCACTTTCAGATATCAATTCTGCTTATATTTTTACCTATCGTATCTGTTGGTTTTATGATTCGCTATCCAAAAACACGGTTCGGCCGTCAATCCGGTCGCCCTCTACCGTTAATATACCGTAGGTAGGCCGCAGGCCCTTGCCCACAGTTCCCGGATTCAGGAACAGCGTTCTGCCCCGCTTGTCCACCAAAGGCTTGTGGGTATGGCCAAACAGAAAGGCATCTAAATGGTCCTGCTCTCCCTTCAAGCCCGCCGTCAGCAGGGAGGTTTTCACGCCGCAGGTGTGGCCGTGGCAGATCAACACACGGCAGTCCCCTAAAAACAGCAGTTTTTCCGCCGGCTCCTCCGGACGGCAGTCACAATTTCCGGGAACGTGCTCCATGGGAATGTCCGGATACCGTTCCGCCAGCCGTTCCGCGTCCCGCCAGCAGTCCCCCAGATGGAGGATCATGTCGGGCTTTTCCCGTTCAACCGCCTCCTCCATATTGGATATATTTCCGTGGGAATCCGAAAGCACCAGAATGTTCATGGCAGTCTCCTCTTGTGTGGCATATTCATAGTCAAAAACAGTATACCCTGTTTTTTTCGCCGGTGCAAGGGCTGTTGCGGAACCCGGTGAAGTATGCTATACTGCTGTGGAAAAAATCAGGACGCCGCAGAGCGGGAAAACGAGGTAATCATGGGACAGTTTGATCATCTGAACGTGGCCTTTTTCACCAAGGCCTCCATCTACCCCGGCAGCATCGGCACCTTCCGCTACCGTTTTCAGCGGGAGGGCTGGACGGACGGAAAGGGCACTCTCACTGTCTGGGTCTATGAGAACACCAGCTTCGAGCTGGCCAAGGATGTGGAATCCCAGACCTTCCCGTGGACGGAGGAGGGCGTGGAGCAGGTGAAGGCGTGGCTGGAGGAAAAGTTGGCGGAACGGGGCAGCCAGCCCTATTCCATCCCCTACCCCGCCCCCAAAGCGGAATGATATGTACTGGAATGACCTGAACTCCCGGCTAAAGGCGGAATACGGCTGCAAGGTCTACAAGCTGGCCCTGTCCTCCGGGTGTTCCTGCCCCAACCGGGACGGGACGCTGGACACGCGCGGCTGCATTTTCTGCGACGGCGCAGGTGCGTTCGCGGAGGCCGGAGCCATCCCGGATCAGCTGGCAGCCGCCAGACTGCGGGTAGCCGCCAAGGCCGGGACCGATGCGAAATACATCGCCTACTTCCAGTCCTTTACCAACACATACGGGGACGCGGATCGCCTGCGGGCCTTGTATCAGGCGGCCATGGCACCGGAGGATGTGGTGATCTTATCTATCGCCACCAGGCCGGACTGTCTGGGGCCGGATATTCTGGGCCTATTGGAGGAGCTGAATCGCATCAAGCCGGTGTGGGTGGAGCTGGGCTTGCAGACGATCCACCCGGAAAGCGCCCGGTATCTCCGCCGGGGCTATGACCTGCCGGTATTCGACCGGGCGGTGAAGGATCTGAAAGCCATCGGTGTGACGGTGATCGTCCATCAGATCTTGGGGCTTCCCGGCGAAACACCGGAAATGATGGCGGAGACCGCCCGCTATATCGGTCAAAGCGGAGCGGAGGGCATCAAGTTCCACCTGCTTCATGTCCTCCGGAACACGGATCTGGCGGCGGAGTGGCAGGCAGGCCGGGTGCAGACGCTGGAATTGGAGGAATATATTTCCATTCTGGAGCTGTGCCTGCGGAATCTTCCGCCGGAGGCAGTCATTCACCGCCTCACCGGGGACGGCGCGAAGCGGGACCTGCTGGCTCCCCTGTGGAGCGGAGATAAAAAGCGGGTACTGAACGCCATTCATCAGGCATTTCTGAGAGACAATCTGATTCAGGGAAGCACCCTATAAAAACGTTCGCCGTATGGAGGTCCATACGGCGAACGTTTTTATCATTTACTTTGCTTCTTCCGTGCAGACCTTGACGCCGGCGATGGCCATGGCGAAGGTGAACCAGAAAATGACCAGCACGCGGGGATAGTTCCAGAGGAAGTCCGCCAGACCGCAGACCATCGCGCCACACATGGCAGACGCAGCGGCGGCGGCTACCGTCCTCCCCACGGAGGGG
>ERZ773175.1665-NODE-1665-length-11801-cov-3.651711_pt1 | contig 11801 bp, 11 predicted proteins | sample MGYA00581004_ERZ773175 | MGnify/ENA primary metagenome ERZ773175 (study PRJEB29015, sample SAMEA2737834) | human gut metagenome | biome: human gut; feature: human-associated habitat; material: faeces | place: China | collected 2012 ...
TGGAAGCGGATGCGGGACGAGTTCGGCGTGGTGGATGCAGCTGCCGTCCTCGGAGCCGGGGTTGAGAAGCTGCAGAGCTTCGGTATGACCTTCCGAAAGGCCGAATACATTACGGACTTTGCCCGGAAAATCGAGAGCGGAGAATTTGACCTCGAGGGCATCTGGCAGAGGCCGGACGATGAGGCCATCCGGGAGCTGAGCGGCCTGAAAGGCGTCGGTGTCTGGACGGCAGAGATGATACTGCTCTTCTGTATGCAGCGGCCCGACGTGTTCAGCTACGACGACCTTGCCATCCAGCGTGGGCTGCGGATGGTGTACCACCACCGAAAAATTGACCGGAAACTGTTCGAAAGGTACCGCCGCCGGTTCAGTCCCTATTGCAGCGTGGCCAGCCTCTACCTCTGGGCAGCAGCAGGCGGCGCGGTACCGGGCCTCAAGGACTACGCGCCGACCCAAAAGCCGAAAAGGAAGGGGTGAACCGCCATGACCTATACGATGCATTACGATTCGCCGCTGGGAAAGATACTGCTGGCAGCAGACGAAGAAGGGATGACCGGAGTATGGTTCGAGGCACAGAAGTATTTTGCGGCGAAGCTTCCTCCAGAGAATGAAGAGGGGACGATGCCGGTGCTGGAAGACACCTGCCGCTGGCTGGACGTCTATTTTTCAGGCCGGGAGCCGGACTTTACTCCGAAACTCCATCTTATTGGCTCCGATTTCCGACAGGCGGTGTGGGCGCTGCTGCTGCAGATCCCCTACGGACAGACCAGGACCTACGGTGCACTGGCAAAACAGCTGGCGGAGATAAACGGCGGAAAGCGCGTCTCCGCGCAGGCTGTGGGCGGCGCGGTGGGGCATAACCCTGTTTCCATCATCGTACCCTGCCATCGGGTGGTGGGCAGCGACGGCAGCCTGACCGGCTACGCGGGCGGCATCGACAAGAAGATGCGCTTGCTGACGCTGGAAAACGCGGAGGCGGCAAATCTTTACCGATAACAAAAAGCAGGCCATCCCGGCGGGATGACCTGCTTTTGCTATATGGATCGTTTACTTGTTCTGGATGTACTCGTCGATGGCCTTGGCGGCAGCCTTGCCTGCGCCCATGGCCTTGATGACGGTAGCAGCGCCGGTCACGGCGTCGCCGCCAGCGTAAACGTGCTCGCGGGAAGTCAGGCCGTCCTCGTTGACCACGATGCCGCCCTTCTTGTTGATCTCCAGACCCTTGGTGGTGGACTTGATCAGGGGGTTGGGGCTGGTGCCCAGAGCCATGATAACGCAGTCCACGTCCAGCTCGAACTCGCTGCCAGGAACCTCAATAGGACGGCGGCGGCCGGAGGCGTCAGGCTCGCCCAGTTCCATCTTGATGCAGCGGATCTTATTGACGTTGTCGTTCTCGTCAGCCAGGATCTCCACGGGGTTGTTGAGGGTCTTGAAGATGATGCCCTCTTCCTCGGCGTGCTCCACCTCTTCCTTACGGGCGGGGAGCTCCTCCATGCCGCGGCGATAGACCACATAGACCTCGGCGCCCAGACGCTTTGCGCAGCGGGCGGCGTCCATAGCCACGTTGCCGCCGCCCACAACAGCCACCTTCTTGGGATGCTGGATGGGAGTGTCGGAATCGGGCTTATAGGCCTTCATCAGGTTGATACGGGTCAGGAACTCGTTGGCGGAGAGAACACCCTTGTAGTTGACACCGGGGATGTTCATGAACATAGGCAGGCCGGCGCCGGAGCCGATGAACACGGCCTCGAAGCCCTGCTCCTCCATCAGCTCGTCCACGGTGATGGTACGGCCGATGACGGTATCGGTGGCGATGGTAACGCCCAGCTCCTTCAGGCCGTCCACTTCTTTCTGAACGATGGTCTTGGGCAGACGGAACTCGGGGATGCCGTACACCAGAACGCCGCCAGCCAGATGCAGAGCCTCAAACACGGTGACGTCATAACCCTTCCGGGCCAGGTCGCCGGCGCAGGTCAGGCCGGAGGGGCCGGAACCCACCACAGCCACACGGTGACCGTTGGAAGCAGGCTTCTCCGCAGCGCCGGAAGCATGCTCACGGTGCCAGTCGGCCACGAAGCGCTCCAGACGGCCGATGCCCACAGGCTCGCCCTTGATGCCGCGGACGCAGTACTTCTCGCACTGGCTCTCCTGGGGGCAGACACGGCCGCAGACGGCGGGCAGAGCGGAGGTAGCGGCGATGATCTGATAAGCGGCCTCGAAATCGCCCTTGGCGACCTCGGCAATGAAATCAGGGATATGTACCATCACGGGGCAGCCCTGCATGCAGGGCTTGTTCTTGCAGTGCAGGCAGCGCTGGGCCTCGTCCAGAGCCTGTTCCTCGGTGTAGCCCAGAGCGACCTCGTCAAAGTTCTTGTTCCGGACGTTGGGGTCCTGAGAGGGCATGGGATTCTTCTTCAAAGACATATTGGCCATGGTTATTCGGCCTCCTTCTTGAACAGGTTGCAGGTCTCCTCGTACTTGTGGGCCTCGAAGTCCTTATACATCTGGTTCCGCTTGACTGCCAGATCCCAGTCCACCTTGTGACCGTCAAAGTCAGGACCGTCCACGCAGGCGAACTTCATCTCGCCGCCCACGGACAGGCGGCAGCCGCCGCACATGCCGGTGCCGTCGATCATGATGGGGCTCATGGAGACGGTGGTGGGGATGCCGTAAGGCTCCGTGGTCTTGGAGACGAACTTCATCATCACCATGGGGCCGATGGCGAACACTTCATCATACTGGTTGCCGGCGTCGATCAGCTCCTTCAGAGCCTCGGTGACCAGACCTTTACGGCCATAGGAACCGTCATCGGTGCAGACGATCAGCTTGTCGCTGGACTTCTTGAAGTCCTCCTCCAGGATCACCAGATCCTCGGAGCGGAAGCCCACGATGGCATGGACCTCAGCGCCATCGTCATGGAACTTCTTCAGCACGGGATACGCAATGGCGCAGCCCACGCCGCCGCCCACAACGGCGACCTTCTTCTTGCCCTCGGTCTCGGTGGGCTTGCCCAGGGGTCCCACGAAGTCTGCCAGGCAATCGCCTTCCTTCATGTGGCTGAGCTTCACAGTGGTGGCACCAACCGTCTGAACAATGATGGTGACGGTGCCCTTTTCGGGATCATAGGCGTTGATGGTGATGGGGATACGCTCGCCGTTTTCGTCCGTCCGCAGGATGATGAACTGACCGGGCTGAGCTTTTTTGGCAATGAGGGGTGCTTCGATCTCATAGAGAGTCACGGTGGGCCTCAGTGCCTCTTTTCTCACGATTCGGTACATATTGGTGTCTCTTCCTTTCCTATCTGAAATTCTTCCAACATAATAAATCGCACATTGTCTGAATTTTAACATAGGTGCTTTCATCCGTCAACTGCTTTGGAGAAAAAAAGCACGAAATTCTGAGAAACCGTGCAAATTCTTTGCCATCCCGCCCTTTTTAACGCTCCCGCGGCCGACGCTTCCCTGTGCCAAAACCGCTTTCCGGGCCTGAAAACCGCCGAAACCCCGTTTCAAAACCAGAATTCTATGGTATACTACCAAACAGGCGCAATTTTTCCCGGGAAAAAATTTCTTCAAATTTTCGGGAACTTTTTTCGTTCCCCTGCGTCTATGGTATACGGTGCCGCCTCGGCGGCCATTCAAAAAACTTTCTGCAAGGAGAACACACATGAAAAAAATTACTTCCTTGGCGCTGGCTCTCGCGCTGGCCCTGACCCTCACCGCCTGCGGCAAGAAGGACAACACCGCCGGTAATGGCGATTCCAGCGTACCCGCTGATGCCACCGCTCTGCTGACCGCCGTGTGGGACGCCCACTCCGACGATGAGAAGTTCCCCGCTGCCGGCGGCGACTATGAAAATCCCGTGGAGGACGCCCCCGGCGCTGTGAGCATTGCCGACGCCGACAATCTGAACTACATGCTGACCCTGCCGGTGGAGGACGCCGGTAAGATCGACGGTGCCGCCTCCCTCAGCCACATGATGAACGCCAACACCTTCACCTGCGGCGCTTTCCACGTCACCAGCAAGGACGATGTGGAGACCGTTGCCAGCGACCTGCGGGATGCCATCCAGTCTAAGCAGTGGATGTGCGGCTTCCCTGACAAGCTGGTGATCTTCACCTACGATCAGTATGTGGTGTCCCTGTACGGTGACGAGGAACTGGTGAACACCTTCCGCGACAAGTTCACCGCCACCTATTCTGACAGCACCATCGCTTATGACGAGGCGATCCTGTAACGTTTCCGCTTTTCTCACAGCGTCCGCACCGAATCGTGCGGACGCTGTGAAATTCAATTTTGGAGTTGCCCTATGCTGTTTTCCAGTATTCCGTTTCTCTATACCTTTTTACCCTGCGTCCTGATCCTGTACTTTCTGGTCCCCGGCTGGCTGAAAAATACAGTGCTGCTGCTCAGCAGTCTGTTCTTCTATGCCTGGGGCGAGCCTCGCTTCGTGGTGTTTATGGTCATCGCCATCGTACAGGGTTATGTATTCGGCCTGCTGGCTGAAAAATTCCGTGACCGACCCAAACGGGCCAAGCTGTGCCTGTGGGCCTCCGCCGTTGTCAGTCTGGGACTTTTGGGCTACTGCAAGTACGCCGACTTTTTCATCAGCGGCTTCAACACCCTCACCGGGCTGTCCCTTCCGCTGCTTCATGTGGCCCTGCCCATCGGCATCAGCTTTTACACCTTTCAGATCCTGAGCTACGTCATCGACGTATACCGGGGCGATGTGACTGCCCAGCGGAATCTCATTGACCTTGCCGCGTATGTGGCCATGTTCCCCCAGCTCATCGCCGGGCCTATCGTCCGGTACGCGGATATCGCCCCCCAGCTGAAGCAGCGCACCCACACGCTGGCCGATGCCGCCTGCGGCGCCCGCCGCTTCATCCTCGGCCTTTCCAAAAAGGTGCTGCTGGCCAATGTCCTCTATGAACTGATCTCCGCCTACAAAAGCGCCGCGAACGTCTCCGTTCTGTTCGTCTGGCTTTACGCCGCAGCCTATGTGCTGCACCTTTACTTCGACTTTTCCGGTTACAGCGATATGGCCATCGGTCTGGGCCGTATCTTCGGGTTCCATTTTATAGAAAACTTCAACTATCCCTACATCTCCGCCAGCGTCACGGAGTTCTGGCGGCGGTGGCACATGAGCCTGGGCAGTTGGTTCCGGGACTATGTGTACATCCCGCTGGGCGGCAACCGGGTCTCCAAGGCCAAATGGTTCCGCAACATTTTCATTGTCTGGCTGCTGACGGGCTTGTGGCACGGCGCGGCATGGACCTTCATCCTGTGGGGACTGTTCTTCGCCGTGTTCCTGACGGCGGAAAAGCTCTGGTACGGCGAAGCTCTGGCCCAGACACGATTCCTGAAGCATCTCTATGTTCTGCTGCTGATCGCAGTCAGCTTCGTTATCTTTGATGCCGCCAGTGTGTCGGACGCCTTCCGTACCATCGGTTCCCTGTTCGGTCTGGGTGGGCTGCCCCGCTCCGATATTTTGGCCCGCTATTATTTTGACAGTTACTCCGGCGTATTCCTTGTCGCCATCGTGGGCGCTACACCGCTGCCCGCCAAGATCGTCCGGCAGTTCTCCGAGGATGGCCCAGGCAAAAAGATCATGTCCGTTGTGGAGCCGGTGGTGCTGCTGGCCCTGCTGGCGGTGGTCACCGCCTATCTGGTGGACGGGTCCTTCAACCCGTTCCTGTATTTCCGCTTTTAAAGGAGGTCCCGCCATGTTTGAAAAATGGAAAAGCATTCTCACGGTGGGGCTCCTGTCCGCGTTTGTTCTGGGTTTTGGCATCTGGGCGGCGGTCAAGCCCGCCGATGCGCTCTCCACCAGTGAGCGCCGCCCGCTGGCCCAAATGCCGGAATTGTCCGCAAGCAGCTATCTCTCCGGCAAATTTATGTCCGGCTACGAGGATTACGCCACGGACCAGTTCCCTCTGCGGGAGCAGTTCCGCACCCTGAAAGCCCTGATGGGGCTGTATGTGTTCGGACAGAAGGACAACAACGGCGTCTATCTGGCAGACGGCTTCGCCGCCAAGCTGGAATATCCCCTGAATGAAGGCTCCGTTGCCCACGCCGCCGACCGGTTCCGCTATCTCTACGAGACCCTCATGGCCGGGACCAACGCCAAGGTCTACCTCTCCGTGATCCCCGATAAGAATTATTTTTTGGCGGAGGTCAACGGCTATCCCGCTCTGGACTATCAGGCCCTGACGGGCGCTCTCCGGAAGCAGACGGAGTTCGCCGCGTATATCGACCTGTTCGGCACGCTGACCGCAGATGACTACTACCGCACCGATTCCCACTGGCGGCAGGAAAATCTGCTGACCGCAGCGGATACGCTGGCCGCCGCCATGGACGTGGTTCTGCCGGAAAATTCCTATACGGAATGGACACTGAACCGTCCCTATTACGGTGTGTATTACGGCTACGCCGCCCTGCCTATGGAGCCGGACCATCTGACTTACCTCACCAGCGACCTTCTGGACGCCTGCACGGTGTACAATTACGAGACTGGTAAGACCGGGCCTATTTATGATCTGGCAAAAGGTGCCGGCAAGGACCCCTACGAGCTGTTCCTCTCCGGGTCCGTGTCGCTGCTGACCATCGAAAATCCCAATGCGGATACAGACCGGGAGCTGGTGATCTTCCGGGACTCCTTCGGCAGCTCTCTGGCCCCTCTGCTGGTCCCCGGCTATGCCAAGGTGACGCTGGCGGACATCCGCTACCTCCCCAGCAGCCAGATGGGAAAGTACCTGACCTTCACCGATCAGGATGTGCTGTTCCTTTACAGCGCCCCGGTGCTGAACAACAGTGAAACTCTGAAATAAGCCGCAAAGCGTCTGCCGGAAATGGCAGGCGCTTTGGACTTTTCTACGGAAATAAGGCAGTTTCCTTTTTTATCTTGTACTTTTGAAAAAAATCATATATAATAATAGCCTGATAATTATGCTCCGGAAGTGCGCTCTGCGTCGGAGCAGCGGAAAGGAAGGTTATCCTATGCTGAAATTTCATTCGGAACAGGGCGAGATCTCCGTCTCCAGCGCTGTTTTTTCCAACATTACCGGCATGGCTGCCACCAACTGCTTCGGCGTGAAGGGCATGGCCTACCGCTCCATGACGGACGGTCTGGTCCATCTGCTGCGGCGGGAGGCCATGAGCAAGGGCGTCAACGTGATCTATAACGAGGACGAATCCATCTCCATTGAACTCCACATTATCGTGGAAAACGGCGTCAACATTCCCGCAGTGTGCCGCTCCATCATGAACGAGGTACGCTACGTGGTGAATAAGAACACCGGTGCGGAGGTCCGCGATGTGGATGTGTTCGTAGATTCCATGATCCTGTGAGGAGGACAGCAGAAGAATGAGTAAAGAAATCACCGGTGCGCTTTTCAAGCAGATGATCCTGCACGGGGCCGCCGCTATCACGGCCCAGAAGCAGGCCATCAACGATCTTAATGTATTCCCCGTGCCGGACGGTGACACGGGCACCAATATGTCCATGACCATCGCCACCGCTGCCGAGGCGCTGCGCAAGGCCGCTCCCGCCTCTGTGGGACAGGCGTCCTCCGTCACCGCCTCCGCTCTGCTTCAGGGTGCCCGGGGCAACTCCGGCGTCATCCTCTCCCTGCTGTTCCGGGGCCTTTCCAAGGCTCTGAAGGGCATGGAGGCCGCTGATGCCGCCGCCTTCGCCGCCGCCATGCAGGAAGGTGTGGCCGCCGCTTACAAGGCCGTTATGAAGCCCGCCGAGGGCACGGTGCTGACCGTCTCCCGTCTCGCTGCCAAGCGGGCTGTGGACACTGCCGCCGAGGGCGCCGACGTGGAGGCCACCTTAGCCGCTGCCATCGAGGAGGGCTATGACGCGCTGGCCCAGACCACGGACATGAACCCGGTACTGAAGAAGGCCGGCGTGGTGGACGCAGGCGGTAAGGGCTACCTGCTGATCCTGGAGGGTATGCTGGCAGAGCTCCGCGGCGAGCCCATCCCCGAAAATGTGGAGGAACCTGAGTCGCACAAGGAAAAGGCCGACTTCAACGCCATGGCGCAGGAGGAGATCACCTTCACTTTCGACACCGTGTATGTGGTGCGCAAGGCCCGGGAGGACATCGACCTCATGCCCCTGCGGGCTTACCTCAGCAGCATCGGCGACAGTCTGGTCATCGGCGAGGATGACGAGACCTTCAAGGTCCATGTCCATACCGACATTCCCGGCGCGGCCCTGACGGAATCCCAGAAATACGGCACACTGGAGCTGGCGAAGGTTGAGAATATGCGTTCTCAGGCCGACGCGCTGGCCGCCGGTCAGACCGCCCAGAGCACTGATGATCTGGACGCCATTGAGGATGAGCTGGAAAACGGGGAAAGCGGTCACAAGGTAGCCGCCCCCGAAAAGGCCGTAGGCTTTCTGGCCATCTGCGCCGGCGACGGCCTTGCCGCCGTGTTCCGGGATCTTGGCTGCGACGCCGTGGTTTCCGGCGGTCAGACCATGAACCCCTCCACGGAGAGTATTCTGGCCGGGATCGATCAGGTCCCCGCTGAGACCGTGTTTGTTCTGCCCAACAACGGCAACATCATTATGGCCGCTCAGCAGTGCCAGGGCCTGACGGAGAAAAACGTGGTGGTCATCCCCAGCAAGACTGTTCCCCAGGGCATCACCGCCATGATGAACGTAGACCCGGAGGCGGAGGTCGCATCTATTACGGAGGCCATGACTGAAGCGCTGTCCACCGTCACCACCTCTCAGATCACCTATGCCGCCCGGGACTCCGACTTCGACGGCTTTGAGATCCATCAGGGCGACTATCTGGCCCTGAAGGAAGGCAAGCTGTTCGGTACCGACACCCAGCTGGACGCTCTGCTGGAAAAGCTGGCGGAGGAAGGGAAGGACGCCTCCTTCATCTCCCTGTACTACGGTGAGGATGTCACCGAGGAGGCCGCTCAGGCCGCAGGCACCCGGTTTCAGGCCGTCTGCCCCAACGCGGAGATCAGCGTGCTCCCCGGCGGTCAGCCTGTATACTACTATATCATTTCCTTTGAATAATCCATCAATTACAAACAGGGCAGTCCATCGGACTGCCCTGTTCTTGACAAAAGGAGAACGCTATGCTGTTTTTGTGCTATCCCAAGTGCTCCACCTGCCAGAAGGCCAAGGCTTGGCTGGAAGAACGGGGCATTTCCTACGACCTGCGGGACATCAAGCAGGACAACCCCACCGTTGAGGAGCTGACCGCGTGGTATCGGAAAAGCGGTCTGCCCCTGAAAAAGTTTTTCAACACCAGCGGTCTGCAATACAAGGCCCTCGGTCTGAAGGAGAAGCTGCCCGCCATGAGCGAGGCGGAGCAGCTCGCTCTGCTGGCCACCGACGGGATGCTGGTGAAGCGCCCTCTGCTGGTGGGGGAGGACTTCGTTCTCACCGGCTTCCGCGCCGCAGAATGGGAAGCGAGACTGGGATGATCCAGACGATCGACTTCGCCCCACTGGACGGCATCACCAAAATCGTGTTCCGTCAGGTGTGGAGCCAGTTTTTTAGCGGCGTGGACCGCTATTTCATTCCCTTTTTCTCCCCTACCCCCCACCATCTGATGACGCCCCGGGACCTCCGGGAGGTAGACTATATCCACAACGCCAATCTCCCCTCGGTGCCTCAGGTGATGACGAAAAACGCCAACGATTTTCTCTGGGCCTGCGAAGTCCTCAAGGACATGGGCTATACGGAGGTCAATCTGAATCTGGGCTGTCCCTCCGGCACCGTTACCGCCAAGGGCAAGGGCTCCGGGTTTCTGGCCCATCCGAACGAGCTGGCCGCCTTTTTCGATGAGGTGTTTTCCAAAAATCCACTGCCGGTATCCGTCAAGACCCGGCTGGGCTATGAGACGCCGGAGGAATTTGCCGCTCTGCTGGACCTCTACAACCGCTATCCCATCGCCTGTCTCACCGTCCACCCCCGTGTGCGGAAGGAAAAATACCGGGGGCCTGTCCATCTGGACGTATTTGCTGACGCACTGGCAAACAGCCGCAATCCTGTGTGCTACAACGGCGATCTGCGGACAGTGGGCGAGGTCCGTTCCTTGGAGGACCGATTCCCGGAGGTCACTCATGTGATGATCGGCCGGGGACTGGTGGCGGATCCGGCGCTGGCCCGGAAGCTCCGGGGCGGCAAGGGCACCGACCGGAAGGAATTGATAGATTTTCTGGCCGCCCTGTATCAGGGCTACACGGACTTCTATCAGGGGCAGGTCCCTACCGCCGCCCAGCGGATGCGGGAGGTGTGGTTCTATCTGATCCATCTGTTTGATGACGCGGAAAAGCTGAATAAGCAGCTTCGCCGGTTCCGCACCCCCTCGGAATATGAACGGATCCAGGCAGAAATTCTGGCCTCCTGTCCGATTCGGTCTAACGTTCAGGGGGATCTGATCTGAGCATAAAACTTCATGCATGAGCAACGCACCGCGAACATGCGCAAATGCCAGTGCGTGAAGTTTTCGTGCATCATTTCCGGTTGCCCCGCAGGGGCGAGGAAATGGCACATTTCTTATTTTGCTATGCTTTTGCATAGCAAAAACTTCTCCAGTTCAAACTGGAGAAGTTTTTTATATCGAAATACTGTTATTTCAAGCGGGTCTCCGCGGCGGTCAGGATGTTCCGCATGAGCATGGCCCGGGTCATGGGGCCAACGCCGCCGGGGACCGGGGTGATGTAGGACGCCTTCGGCTCCACGGCGGCAAAGTCCACGTCCCCGCAGAGCTTACCGGCCTCATTCCGGTTCATGGCCACGTCGATGACCACTGCGCCATCCTTCACCATATCGGCAGTAACGCAATTCACTTTTCCAACGGCGGATACCAAAATATCCGCCTGCCGGGTGATGTCCGCCAAGTCCGGCGTTTTGGAATGGCACAGCGTCACGGTGCCGTCCGCCTGAGTCAGCAGCGCTGCCATGGGCTTGCCCACGATGTTGCTGCGGCCCAGCACCACACACCGCTTTCCCGCCGGGGAAATGCCATATTCCCGCAGCATTTCCATAACTCCCGCCGGGGTACAGGGCTGGAACACCGGATCGCCGATGTTCAGCCGCCCCACGTTGCAGGGATGGAAGCAGTCCACATCTTTTTCCGGGGCGATGGCAGCGATTACCGCCGCCTCCTCCAAGGGCTCGGGCAGGGGCAGCTGCACCAGAATACCGTCCACCGCCGGATCACGATTCAGTTTTTCAATGAGGTCCAGCAGTTCCTGCTGGGTGGTCTCCGCCGGGAGCCGGTAGGGAAAGCTGCGGATACCGCACTCTCCACAGTCCGCTTCCTTACCCCGGACATAGACTTGCGAGGCGGAGTCTTCCCCTACCAGCACCACCGCCAGCCCCGGCTGACGGGGCAGCTTGGCGGCTTTCTCCGCTACCTGGGCCTTTACCTTGGCCGCAAGGGCTTTTCCGTCAATTCTCGTTGCCATGCGTCTCTCCCTTTTCCGGTTTCTCCTGTGTTTCCGTATCCGGAACGGTCTCGGCGTCAGGGGACTCCACAGCCTCCGTCTCCAACGGGTCCACCGCTTCTCCCTCCGTAGGCACTTCGTTCATAAGGGTCTCCGCCAACACGGCGTCCTCCGCTTCCGCAGCGGCCAGACGCGCTTTTTCTGCCGCCACCTGATGGACCCACAGGCTCTCCGGCGACCGCTTCTTGATGCGGATATTATAGAACAGCATAAAGGCTGCCACCGCCACCATCACAATACTCAGCGCCTGAGACACCCGGATTCTCTGTCCGAACAGCTCCCAGTTGAAGAGGTACAGGCTGTCGGTCCGCAGGC
>ERZ773175.1669-NODE-1669-length-11764-cov-4.589461_pt1 | contig 11764 bp, 8 predicted proteins | sample MGYA00581004_ERZ773175 | MGnify/ENA primary metagenome ERZ773175 (study PRJEB29015, sample SAMEA2737834) | human gut metagenome | biome: human gut; feature: human-associated habitat; material: faeces | place: China | collected 2012 ...
CCCCCGGCAACATCTCTCAGGTGGCCAGAGTTGCTGCACTGTGCGGTGATGCGCTGAACATCTACTCCGGTAACGACGATCAGGTGGTTCCCCTGCTGGCACTGGGCGGCAAGGGTGTCATCAGCGTGGTGTCCAATGTTGCGCCGGAACTGGTGCATAAGTGCTGTCAGGCTTTCTTTGACAGAGATACCGCCAAGGCCTGCGCTTTGCAGCTGGAAATGCTGCCGCTGGAGGAGGCTCTGTTCTGCGAGGTGAACCCCATTCCGGTCAAGTATGCCATGAACGTGCTGGGCTGGAACGCAGGCGAATGCCGTCTGCCGCTGGTAGAGCCCAGCGATGCCCACAAGGCAAAGATCGAGCAGGCTCTGCTGGCTGCAGGTCTGATCAAGGAATAACAACAGCGTACAGAATGCCCGGGATCTTCAGCTTCCGGGCATTCTGCCATATTATAGAAATGAGGAAACAGTTATGATAGGTATTATAGGAGCGATGGAGGAGGAAGTAGCTGCTCTGAAGGCCGGCGTCGTCATAGAACTCCTGAAGGAACCCGGCCTGAGAGGTGCAGGGCGGGAGCGCAAGGAGGACGAGGAGAGGCAGAAGCGCAGGCTTTGGCAGATGAGGTGCAAATGAGTTTCTTCTTTTCATGGGCTGAGTTTCTTGGTTGGAGATTTTTCGTCAATCAATGTGCTGGTCGGCATACGGCGTCAGCGAACGGGTTTCGGGTTGAGCGCGGCACCGGCGTGAGGGATCACGACGGGCGGAGTATCGGCAGTTTGGGCGGGCGGCATCCTGAGCGCAGGATCGGGTGGCAGGAGCAGAGAGCCAGTGGACGCGGCGCGGCCCCTGATGTGTGGCGTGTCTTCAAAGCCCGAAGGGTTCGAGAGGATGAAGACGAGGCGGCGCGAGAGTTCCTCGCCCGAAACCGCGCCTGCGGCGATGAGCATGCCGTCGCGACCGGCAAGTCCTCCGCGCAGGAGTGCGAAGTCGGGTCGTGACATGGCCTTGGGATTGGGCACGAGAATGACGGCGGGCAGGGTGTTGACGCCGAGCTTCTTCGCGCGGCCTGCGTCGGGCTGCACGAGGTCGAACCCTTCGAAACCGGGAATGCTGGTCCCGGCGGCGGGGGCGTCGATGCCGTCGGCAACGGCGAGGAGCTCGAGTCCCCAGGTGTTGGCGAATGCACGAACGGGCCCGGCGGCGACCTGCGTGAGGGGATCGCCCTTTTTGCCGATGAAGAGAAGGCCGGCGTCGCCCTGAAGGGACTTGACGAGCGCATGCGACTTGTCGCGCTTCATGGCACCGAGCTCGACGGTGGCGAAGTTCGCGGACGGTGCGGTCGTGGTCCAGTCGTAGCCGGGGTTCTGCATGCGGCCGAGCTGCCAGGCCTGCGCAAAGCGGGCGGAAAGCGCGAGAAGGTGCGCGTTGATCGCCTGATAGGACTGCATGTTGGCGGGCGACGGATTCATGATGGCCGTGTTGAGGCGGCGTTCGCGTTCGGCTCGAAGATCCTCGACGGTCTTGAAGGCGGTGAAGTCCTCGGGGTCGAAGGGCTTTTCATCGGGCTTGACGACAGACTGGGGTTCGGGCGGCTCGACGGTAGAGCCCGGTCGCATGTCGGGCACCGCGTTGTCGCCGTAATAGAGGAAGGGACGATCGGGATCCGCCCAGACGTCCTCGTCCCACCAGGTGGACGGATGACGAACGTCGGGTGCATCGTGAGGACGAGCGGGGGCGTAAGACGCGAATTCGCCCTGCGCATTCGAAAGGGACGAATCGAGCGGATGGCCGCCTGTGGACGGAAGAGGTCCTGCGAATGCGTCAGCAACGGTGCCTGCAAAAAGGAGGAGGCAGAGCGTGGCGAGGATCATTCCGGTGATGATGTTGATCTTCATGGTCGGTGTTTGAATGGACGAGAGGTTCACCTCGAGCTCGGGGTGGAGGGGCCGCCCGTGCCGTCGGGTTTCGTGGGCTGGTCTTTGGAGGCGACGGTGTCGGAAGCGCCGGGGAGCTTGGCCGTAGTGGCGAGTTCCCCCTTGACCATGGCCTCGATGCGTTCCCTGGCGCGTGCGGATGCGGCCTCGGCGGAAATGTTTCCGCGGGCCGTGACTTCCTTGACGATGTCGGCGATGAATTCGGAGAGGTCCATCTTCGAGAAGTCGAGCTTTGCGAATTCGTCGATCGTGAAGCCGCGGGCGTCGGGCTTGATGGGGTTGCCGAAGTCGCGTCCGAGCTGCGGGCGGCCCTGCTCGTTGAGAATGCGGGCAAGGCGGGAGTTGAAGCAGACGTGCTTTTCGGCGGTTTCGACGCAGCCGAGCCCCGTCACCTTCTTCTCGCAGGTGGTGCCCACGTAGTGGCAGAGTCGCTGGGTCTTGGCGAGTGCGGTGCGCTGGTCCGTTGCGCGGCAGCTCTGGTACTTGTTCCAGAACTGGCTGGCCATGGCGGAGACGAAGCCCGCGGAAGAGAAGTTGAAGGTCCAGCCTGCGGACTCGGAGTACTGGGCGGTTGCACCCCAGAAGGAGAACGTGGGGGAGTAGGCAACCGTGCCCGACGAGCCGTAGATCTTGTTGAGGAGCCACGAGGTCTTGTCCGACCAGGAGAGGAGGTCGTAGACGTAGGGCGAGCCGATCCACTTGACGAATTCGACGCCTGCGGCAACGCCGAAGAGGAGGTACTGGCCGAAGGCGGCGTTCGAGGTGTTGGGGGCAGCGTCGGCGCGGCAGCAGGTCTCGGCTGCCATGCGGTCGCGGCAGGTGGAGACCGTGCCGCCGAAGAATTCGTTGACGTTGGTGTCGCCGTAGACGGAGAGCTGCCGTCCGATCTCAAGCTGAAGGATTGTGTCGATGAAGTCGCCGTCGGCCGTGTCGCCCACGTCCTGGCACTGGTCGCCCACGCAGATCTGACCGTCGCAGACCTGGCCCACGGAGGCGGAGAGGCCGGGACGCGTGCACGAGTAGACGCGTGAGGGTCGGGGACAGTCGGTGCTGCCGTCGGAGCAGGTTTCGGAGACGAGCTTGCAGGACGGGTCCTTCTCGTACTCGAGACATTCGTTGCCTTCGGCCCTGCAGGTCCACTTCTCCTCCCATGCCCAGCAGGCGCGGTAGGCGGGACGGCCTTCAACAAAGCGCAGGCCCTCGCCCTCGATGCAGGTGCGGGACGCCAGTATGCAACCCGACGAATTGTCGGTGGTGCTCGCGCGCGAGAGGAGCGAAAGGGAAGCAGTCATGACGGAGCCGTCGTCAAGGAGACAGTCGTCGCTCTCGCGCCAGTTCGTGACCGTCATGGCCTTGAGGAAGGTGGCGGGTGAGACGGATTCGGAAGTGACGGACTCCGTGCAGACATAAGTCGACTCGGTTCGGCGACAGTTGCCGTCGGCGTCCGTGAGGGTACATTCGGGCTCGGCCGCAAGCATGCAGTCGCCCGAACCCGAAAGGTTTTTCAGGGGGCCGCAGGTGTCGGTCGACGACGATGTGCAGGTCATGGTCGTGCGGTATTCGAGACAAGGGAGGACGCCCGTGGGGTCGGTCTTCACGCAGACCCTGGAATTGACTGTGCAGTTTTCGCCCCGGGCGGCCGCATCCTCGAGCTCCTTCCGGCAGGCCGAGTCGTCCTCGGTCACGTCGCCGGGCGTCGTCACGCGTGCAGCGATAGGTCGAGGACCAGCGCACGCACACGCCGTGTTCCTCGGTTTCGCAGACGGGGTCGGTGAGCTTTTGGCAGCCCGCGAGTTCGAGCTTCTGGCAGGAGGCCGCGCCGTCGACGGAGGGACAGAGGATCGTGCGTTCGGTCACCCAGCAGACGGGATTGGCGGAGACGAAGTGTCCCTCCCAGTTTTCGACCTCAATGTCGCGCGCGTCATCGTCGAGGCAGACTTCGGCCCCGATGATGCAGCCGGCAGGGATTTCGCCCTTGGTTTCCTTCGAGTATGAGACTGTGACGGAGGTGTCGTCGATGCGGATGCCTTCGCCCGAGGGTTCGGACTTGCAGACAAAGTCGGTCGTGGTCTCGAGGCAAATGCCGCCGGACTCGGCCGAACAGACGGGCGCGGAGAGCGTGCAGTCACTGAGCGTCGGATTGGCGTCGACCGTGCAGCGAGAGCCCCCGGGATTGAGCGTCACGCAGGTGAAGGTGTTCTCGTAGCGAATACACTTCCCGGAATTGTTGTTCTCGGCGCAGACGCGGTTCTCGAGCGTGCAGACGGGATCAGCCGCCAGAACGAGGTTCGGCAGCGGGAGAAGAAGAGGGAGGAGCGAAAAGAGGCGGCGCATGTCAGGAGCCCTCCGCAGTCGCAGCCGTCTTGGGGCGGATCGAGGCGCAGTGGTCGACCCATTCTTCCTTGATGTAGTAGGACTCGTTCACGTAGGTGAGGGTGAGCCTCATGGAGCCCGTCATGTAGCCGTTGTAATAGACGCGGGCTCCGAGCTTGGCCGTGCAGGTGGGGCCGGAGCATTCACGCTTCGTCCATTCGTAGTCGGCCTTGCAGCTGCTGTTCGTACGGTGGGCGATGTTTCGGAGTGTGTAGCCGAGCGAGATTCGCGTGGACTTGAAGCCCTTCACCTGGATGGCCAGATAGGAGGAGTTGCCGCAGGTGTGCTGGCCGATGAGGACGTCGCCGTCGGAACAGGGGTCGTGGCTGAGACTGTATTCACCGTTGACGCGTGCGGTGGTCTTGTCGCCCAGTACGCAGCCGTGGTCGTTGTTCGACTCGAGGACTTCACTGCACTTGACCGTTTCGGTCGTGGCGTCGGTGGAGGTGCACACGCCCGAGAAGATCGCGCGTGCGATGGCCGAGGTCTCTTCGCTGACGGTACCGGAGGCGGCGGAGGATTCCTTGCCGAAGAAGCATCGCTCGGTCCAGACGGAGGATGCGGGCTTTCCTGAGACGGTCGTGAGGCAGGAGCGCTCGGAGGACGTGCCTTCGCCTTCGGCGCATGCAAAGTACTTTGCCGTGACCTTGCCGATCTCGACGGGGCCGATGCGGCAGGCCTTCTCGTTCCACCAGCCGCCCGCTCGACAGGTCTTCGTCACCTCGACGGGGTCGGCTTCGATGGTCACGTCCTTGCAGGTGTCGTTGTCGTCCGGCGTTACGGTCGGATTGTTGACGATCTCGTCGCGGCCCGCGAGCACGTCCTCGCCGATGACGGGACGCTCCGGAAAGCCCTTGTCGAGCACCTGAATGGCGCGACAGGTCGTGTCGGTCTTGCCGCGACACTCGATCACGGTGGCTTCGGCCGAACCCGTGAGCGTGCCCTTGCCGTCGGCCCAGAGGTTCTTGACGTCGTCGAGACCTTCGGTCGACCCGCCGCCCACGGCATCAAGCACGCCGTCGTGGTTCGCCATGATCCCGTCGATGTCGGGAAGCTGAGTGTTGCGCGCAGCGGCAACGGCCTCGGAAACCGTAACGGCATGCGAGGGCAGGGCAATGGAGAGACCGAGAGCGATCGTCATGAGGGAAATGAGACGTCGAACGGGAACTGTACGGGTCATGGCTCTCAAAGAGGTGTAGAGATTGGGTTCCAGGGCGCGGTTTTGGGTGTTCAGGGCGCGATTCGGCCGAGCGGCGTTCCGTCGAGTACGGTTTGAAGGGCGGCGACGCGGGTGCGGTCCGATTCGTCCATGACGGCCTCGGCGAGCGTGCGACGCCACTGAGAAAGGGCCGAGACGATGGAGGCCGTGCCCGAGACCGCATAGACGCTGCGGCCGATCGTGAGGAGAACGGCGGGTGCGGTGGGCGCGGCGGTCATCACTTCGTAAACCTCTTCGGTTTTCGCATCGACCCTGCCGCCCGCCTCTAGACCCTCTTCGGCAAGGGCCAGAAGGAAGGCGAAGCGTTCAGGATGGATCGCGGCTCCGAAGCCTGCGTCAACGAGCGGCGCAAGACGTTCGGACGTTGCTTCGAAGTCGGTCCGGTAACCCGTCGGGGTGCGCGTCACGGGGAGACCTCGAACGAGGACCTCGACGTCCGCAGCGTCACCCACGAGCTTGAGTTCCTCGGCCGCCGTCTCGACGAGCGAGGACGTCATCCCCGTGTCGAGCAGAATCGTGATGCGGGGTCGCCAAGTGTTCGAGTTGTCGGACTTCGAGTCCGAAAAGGCTTCAGGAGACGAAGAAGCGGAAGGCGCGGCGGCGAGTTCGGCAGACGGAGCCTTCTCCACTTCACGGACCTTGGGCGCAATCGTGGCGGGCGAGGGTTCGAGAGCAGTGCCTGCGGGTTCTGAGGCGAAGGCGGCGGGGAGGAGAAGGCAGGAAAGGGCGGCAGCGCCGAGCGTGGACACAAAATTCATGACGGCTTTCCTATTAATGGAGGGTTTTCGATGCAGCGGGGCGCACGGCGGGTGCGGAGAGGTCGATCGACTCCTTCGAAGCAAGGCCGGCGGGGACGGGCGAATCCGGAATCCCGTCGGCATTGAGCGCAGGTGTCCAGACGGAGATTTCCGACGGCGTGAGTTTCACGAGGGCGGGCCAGTGATTGAGACCGAGACGGCGCGTGAGGACCGAGCCCTGGTCTGCCCAGACACGCGTGCCGAGCTTTTCCTGAGCGAACGCAACGCTGCCCGCCGCTACGACGGGACGAATGGCGAAGGAGGCGGTGGAGAGCATCCTCATCGCGAAGTTGACCTGGCCGCCCGCACGGGAGTCGAAGAAGAGAAGGAGGCGGCTCACGTCGTTGAAGAGCTCGGCGCGCCTGATGTCCTCAACCGAAAGACCCGTGGGCCTGCGAATGAGCGTGGTCTTGACGGCCATCGGACGGAATTCAGGAAAGACCGGGGACCGCATCCATTGAATGAGCGTCTCTTCCTTTCGCTTCACACGGCGGGACCATTCACCCGACTCCACGGCAATGCGGGCGTTGGCCTTGAGGATCTCCTCGAAGTCGGGGTCCGACGAGGTCTGCACGGGATGGTCGGCAATGAGCGTCGTCACCTCGTAGTGCTGAGAAGGTTCGGACGTGCAGGCGGCTTCGGCCGAGTCGGCAAGGCTGATCAGGAAGACTGATGCGGCGGCCGGAATGCAGACGAGCAGGCAGAGGCGAAGCGCCGAGGCGCAGAGGCGCTCGATGAGGTTGGGCCTCACGAAAAGGCTCCGGCTGATGGGGTCGTCGGGCGCAAAGGGCGGCGTGTCGTTGGATTCGTGCTTCATGAGAATCTCCATTGTCTTTCTGTGGGTTTTGGGTTTATGAATTCCCGCAAAGGACTTGAATGCAGGGTGTTGTCGGGCTCATCCGCCCCATTTGGCGGACATCGAGCAGCAGTCGCGGCGTCGCCAGACGAGTACCACGCCGTCCTCGCCGCCGGGACTCCAGCTCTTTCCCGAGCCCGAGACGACGGTGGTGCGCCCGAGCGGGCTACAGCAGGAGCCGTCGGTGTTCGTTCCCGAGTGCGCAGGCCAGACGAGCTGGGTGCGCCAGACGTCCTTTCGCATCAGGGGCTCGTAGAAGGACTCGCAGAGCCCCTTCGAGCCGTGAGCGGCAAGAAGCAGCCCCTCGCGCGAGAGCTTCATCGCAAAGCGGTGGGTCATCAGCTGCCAGACGGCCGTGTGGGAGGTGAGCGAAGCGCTCCAGCCCGTGAGCGGAAAGACGTTCCCCTGACAGCCCGAGCACCAGTAGAGGGAGTTCTGGGGAAGGCCCGAAGAGGCGGACGTGCAGTCGGCGGCGCACGCGCCCTGGGCGATCGGATTCGCAAAGAGCGCGGCGTCCGGGTTCAGGATGAAGCTCGAGAGCGTGTCGTCCCAGAGGGGATCAAGTTCGGACATGTAGGCGAGGTCGAACGTCTGCTGGTCCAGACACCCGTCGTCAAGAAGCGCCTCGAGAATGAAGAGCCAGGGCGTCGCGTACCAGTGGACCTGACGAAAGTCCGTGTGCCGCTTCATCGAGCCGTCGGGCTCGTGCGAATGCACCTTCACGTGGTCTGAGATGCGAAGCCCCATGTCGCCCATGTTCACGCCGCCCATCGAGGGAAGACACCCCGCATGACGAACGATCTCCGCCGTACGAAGGGGCTCCCAGAAGCTGAACGTGACGCCGGCCCTCAGGTTGAGGCCTTTGCCACAGGTGCAGAACGGTCCGCCCGCACCCGTGTCGGGGTCGGGCAGAACCGAGGTGGTGAGCGAGGCCTTGCCGCCGATCTTCACGGGAAAGACGCAGCTCCAGCAGACGTCGGTCACGGGATTGAGGATCTTGCCCTGACAGACCGTGGCGGCATTCACCGTGAGGGCCGCGACGAACATCGCCGCGCCCGCAAGAAGAAAGGAAAGCGGGCGCATCAGGCGTTCTCCTCACGTCGGGCGAGACGGGCGGCCCTTTGGGCCTTGCGTTCTTCGCGCTGCTTTGCCCTGCGTTCGGCCCTTTGGGCAAGCTCGGCCTCACGGAGTTCGCGTGCGCCGTCTGCGAGCTTTTCGAGAATCGAGGTCATTTCGTTTCTCACGGCCACGTAGTTCTCGCGTTGGCGTGCAGCGGCTTCGAGTGCCTTTTCGTCGACTTCAAGCCCGCGGCGGGCGGAGTTGTCGAGCGCAAGCGTCACGGAGAGGAGCGACTTGAAGCGCTCGGCCCAGACGCAGGCTTCGGCTCCCGTGAAGGCGGGAACATTGCCCGCCCTTGCGGCCTCGTCATAGGCGTTGATGAGACCGATTTCGGCAAGAGTCTTCATCCAGGGGGCGAGTTTCTCGCCGTCGCGAAAGCCCTTCGGGTCGACGCGGCCCGTGGCGCAGGTCACCGTAAAGCCGCCGAGGCGGGGTTCGATCAGGCAGGGCGTCTTGTCGACGGCAAGGAGCGCACGCAGAAAGCCGCGCGTATCGACGACGAGCGGAATCTCCCACGCGTCGAACGGATTCGTCGCGGGGACGCTGTCGCCCGCATAGACGACGGCAGTCTGCGGATCGACGGTCCAGCAGTCGGTGATGAGCTTCACTGTGTAGGCGTTGATGCGGTCGATGAAGACGAGCGGACGACGGTGCTTCCAGACGTCGGCAGCGCCTCGACCGAAGAGAAGCGAACGGCCGACGGCCAGATGCACGCGCGAAGAACGCTCGGACGTGAGCGCATGGGCCCAACGCACGAGTCCTGCGGCACGCGAGACTTCACGCGAGGCCAGATGGCCGTCGTGACGGGCATCCCAGGGAATGGCGTGGTACGTGCCCGTGAGCCTTGCGGTGACGGCGGGGCAGAGCGCGCGCTCGCGGGCTTCACGCTCGGAAATCCCCTCGGGATCCTTCTCGCAGGCCCTCGTCATGGCGCGGGCATAGCGTTCTGCCGCAAGGCCGCACGCTTCGAGCACGTCACGGGCTTCGGAAACGGTGAGCGTGTCGAGCCTCGAGGCCAGACGCCTGCCGTTGGCCACAAGGCCGTCGTGCCCTAAACGCAGGAGCGCTGCCATCACGGCCTCGGCCGTCGCACCGCCCGTGCCCTTGAGGTACTGCGAAAGTTCGACCGTCAGAAAGCCCGCGGCCGACACGTCGGGCCAGGAGCGGATGCGCCTCCGGAGCGCACGCTCGTAGAACTGCTCTCCGGGCTCCACGGCGACGTTGCTCTTCGGAGCGGGCGAGACGGGCGCGGAGCCCTTCACGCCCGAAGGCGGGGTCACTTGATTCATGTCTGTGCTCTTTATCGAATCGCTTTTGTCAGCGTTGTTTGTCAGCGGTTTTTGACGGGAGCAGCTTCGGCGGAGGCCGAAGGCGCGGTCGTCGTGGCGTTGGGGACGGCCGTCATGGCGGCGGAAAGCCCCGAGGGACTCATGAGGCCCGAGACCACTTCGCGTGCGGCAGCGGCCGACACGTTCTTGAGGCCGAGGCGCTCGATGACGAGGTGAGTCACGTCAAGCGTGCGCCCCGTCGTGGAATGAGCGGTGTCGGGCATGGCCAGCACCGCAGATCGCGAGAGGACAGGCGCGCCCGCCATGTCGGCTGCCTCCATCACGGCGGCCCTGAAGAGACGGTCGTCAAGCGGCAGCGACATGCGCGAGGCTTCGTTGTCCGTGACGATGATCTTTCTGAGTTCACCCGTCAGATACACGCTGTCGACTTGTGGAGCCGTTCGGCCCGTCGGAATTCCCCTGGCGTCAAGGAGCGCCGTCATCAGCATCAGGTTCCTGATCTCCTCGTCGGCCACGACGGCCGTGACCGACACGGGCGTGTGCATGACCGTGAGGTCGGGCACGACCGACTTCGCCGTCGTCCAGGCGGTAAAGGCGGCCACGGAAGAGACGCAGGCTACGGCAAGCGCCGCCCTGAGACACTCCTCGAGCCCCGACCAGCGTGCATGAAGGCGGTTGAGCCTTTCGCGAACGACGTCAAGACGCGATTCGCGCTCCTCTCCTTCAGCGCCTTCGGCCTTCCAGAGGCGGGTCTGGTGCGGCGTCGGAAAGCCGCCGAGCGTCTCGTGCGTGCCCGTGTGGACGGGAACTCGGGGACCGGGCTTAGGCCCGCGGCAGGAGACCCGCCGGTCGCGGGATTCACTCTCCGCCATCACGTCCTTTTCCCAGGCATCCATGCGGCGGGCATAGGCTTCGTCTCGCTCAACCTTCGGACGTTCGTCCTCGTCAAACGCATAGCGCGGCGGACGACGCACGTCGACGAGCGCGTTTTGCTCAGCCTCGGCATCGCGCACGCCGTTTCCCCAGAGCGAGTTCCAGCCCTTGCTGCGGGCGTCCTCGTTCCGGTCGGGAACGGAATCCGAATCACCTTCCTGAGAGGGATCCTTTTCGAACGCAGGATTGCCGCGCTCCATCTGCTCGATCTTCCTGGAGACCAGCATCGAAGCCAGTTCGGCACGCGTGGGCTGGGTGCGGGCGTGAAGCCTGAGAAGGGCCTGCCTCGCCGTATGCTCGGCATCAATGCGCTCGGCCTCGAGGTCCACGGTCCTTGACGGATCGGCGGGTTCCTCAACGGGCGGCTTGACGCGCACGGACGTGCGGCGGCCGGAGAGAACCTCGGTCGCGTGATAGGGACGGCCCTGACTGTCGAGCTCAACGGGTTCGGGGTCCTCGGCCGCGGGACGGATCACGGAAACGGGCTTCTTCACGGGCCGGTCGGCAGAAGACTGATCGTCATCGTCGTCAGGCTCGTCATCATCGATCTCATCGTCGTCGGCCGATTCGCAAACCGAGACCGCCGGGTCGGGAATGTCGTCGTAGTCCTCCTCTTCGTCTTCTTCGCCTTCGATGTCGATGATTCGGGAACCGTTCGGGGACTGACTGCCGGAAGGTCTGAGGACAGGCGAAGATGGCGCTTCGTTCGTTTCGTCCGCGGGTTTCCCGCGGACTTCTCCGGGCGCTGGACGGTCGTCCGCCTTCATGTCCGTCATGACCCCGGACGGGGCCTCATCCATCAGCAGGGAGAGGACGGGCTTGACGTGGGGGACGGGCGCTGCGGGTGCGGCGGACGTGACCGGGCCTTCGGGCTTCTTCGCGGCTTTCGCTTCCTGCGTTTTCTGAGCGGGCTGGCTTTCCGTCTTGGTTTCGACCTTCGGCTCGACCTGTTTCGAAGCCTTCTGAGTCTCCTTGGCCTCGGACTTCTGCGCCGTTTTCTGCGCGGGCTTCGCTTCGGGCTTTTCCGAGGGCTTCTTCACGTCTTCGGTCCTGCCCTGCTGAGCCCTGGCCTTTGCCCGGGGCTTCTTCGCCTTCTCCTCGGACGGGAGAAAGCGGCCCGTGGCGTCACGCTCGGGCATCTTGATGGGGGCGGACGGCTTCTTTGCCGCGGCCTTCTGCGACTTATCCGTCTTCTTTGCGGGAGCAGCGGCCTTCTCGTCGGACATCGTCTCGTCCTTCTTCCTGTT
>ERZ773175.1673-NODE-1673-length-11737-cov-3.653998_pt1 | contig 11737 bp, 10 predicted proteins | sample MGYA00581004_ERZ773175 | MGnify/ENA primary metagenome ERZ773175 (study PRJEB29015, sample SAMEA2737834) | human gut metagenome | biome: human gut; feature: human-associated habitat; material: faeces | place: China | collected 2012 ...
CTTCACACTGAAAGAGATCGACGTGGACGGCAAATCGTTCCGCGGGGCGCTGGTCGAGAACCGGCGCACGGGTGCGCGGATTTTCTACGAAGTGGATTCCCAGACGACCTATTGGACGATCTGGAATAACGGAGGCCAGGTCCCCTACTGCTGTCCCGAACCGCAGTCGTGGACCACGAACGCCCCCAACCTGCCGAACCCCTCGGCCGAAGGCTTCCGGGCCGTCGCCCCGGGAGAGTCATGGCGCATGGTGTTTCACCTTTACGCGCGATAGGTTTTGCAGGGCAATGAAAAAGGGAATCGATTATCGATTCCCTTTTTTGTTTCAGAATGTTTCGTAGAAAACCGTTTTGTCGAGCGGCTTGCGCAGCGTGTCGTGGCGGTCGGGATCGGCCGGAATGCCGTCGCCGTAGCCGATCAAAAGGATGTTCACGGGCTCCACGTGCGGAGGCAACGAAAACTCCTCGCGCACGGCCTCGGGTTTGAACATGCAGATCCACAGCGTATCGAGGCTCAGCGACGTAGCGGCAAGCATCATGTGGTCGGTGACGATCGAAGCGTCGATGTCGCCAATCATCTTGTCGTCGTATTTGCGGGTCCACGCCTCGGAGGTGTCGGCGCAGACGATGACGGCCAGCGGAGCCCCGAAATCGCGCGTGCAGCGCGCAAGGCGTTCCATCCCCTCTTTCGACTGTATGACCACCAACCGTTGGGGCTGCCGGTTGGCGCCCGTGGGGGCTACGCGCCCCGCTTCGAGGATTCGGGCCAGTTTTTCCGGCTCCACTTGTTTGTCAAAATATTTGCGGCAGGCGTACCGCTTCTTCGCCAGTTTCAGAAAATCGAATGTTTCCATTGCCGATAAATTTATATTTACGCCGGATGCGCGGATCGGGTCCCGAATCCCGGAATTGTCCCGCGCCCTGAAACCGGCGTCTTACGCCGGCAAAGATACTAAAAAATCGTGCCGTTGTGCAAGAGACCGCCCGGTTTTGGCAGTCCCGGCTGACAGAATGGCAGAAAAAAATCACTGGCACACCGTTTGTTGACTATCCCGATGGAAAATCAATAAAACAACAACGATAAGACAATGAAAAACGGAAAAATCGGAGTTACGACGGAGAACATCTTCCCCGTCATCAAAAAATTCCTTTATTCGGAGCATGAAATCTTCCTGCGCGAGCTGATCTCGAACGCCGTGGATGCTACCCAAAAGTTGAAGACCCTCTCGTCGATCGGTGAAATGAAGGGCGATTTGGGCGACCTGACGATTCATGTGGCCGTGGACAAGGAGAAGAAAACACTGACGGTCACAGACCGCGGTGTGGGCATGACGGCCGAGGAGGTGGACAAGTACATCAACCAGATTGCGTTCTCGGGTGCCGAGGAGTTCATGGAAAAATACAAGAACCAGGCGATCATCGGCCACTTCGGACTGGGATTCTACTCGGCGTTCATGGTCTCGGACAAAGTCGAAATCTTTACGAAATCGTTCCGCGAGGGGGCGAAGGCCGTGCATTGGAGCTGCACCGGAACTCCCGAGTTCGAAATGGAGGAGACCGACGAGACCCGCGACCGCGGCACGACCATCGTGCTGCACATCTCGGAGGATGCACTGGAGTATGCCGAGGAGTCGAAGATCGAAGGGCTGCTGAAGAAATACTGCCGCTTCCTGCCCATTCCGATCGCTTTCGGCAAGGTCAAAGAGTGGAAAGACGGCAAGTATGTCGACACGGACAAGGACAACATCATCAACAACATCGAGCCGCTGTGGACCCGCAAGCCGGCGGATATCACCGAAGAGCAGTACAAAGAGTTCTACCACGAATTGTACCCGATGGGCGACGAGCCGCTGTTCTCGATTCATCTGAACATCGACTACCCGTTCCACCTGACGGGTATCCTCTACTTCCCGAAAATCCGCAACAATTTCGAGATTCAGAAGAACAAGATACAGCTCTATTCGAACCAGGTTTACGTGACGGACCAGGTCGAGGGCATCGTGCCGGAGTACCTGACGCTGCTGCATGGCGTGATCGACTCGCCGGACATTCCGCTGAACGTCTCGCGCAGCTACCTGCAGAGCGATTCCAACGTGAAGAAGATTTCGAGCTACATCACCCGCAAAGTCGCAGACCGGCTGCAGGAGTTGTTCACGACGATGCGTGCGGACTATGAGTCGAAATGGGACGATCTGAAGGTATTCATCCAGTACGGCATTCTCACCGACGAGAAATTCGCCGAAAAAGCCACCGGTTTCATGCTCTGGAAGAACACCGAGGGCCAGTATTTCACCCCAAAGGAGTACACCGAGAAGGTAAAGGAGAACCAGACCGACAAGAACAAGACCGTGGTGTTCCTCTACGTGGACGACCCCGTGGCGAAATACACCTCGCTGGAGGCCGCCAAGGGCAAAGGCTACGACGTGTTGGTGATGGACGGCCAGTTGGACAACCACTACATTAACTGGTACGAGTCGAAAGAGAAGGAGACGCGCTTCGTGCGTGTGGACAGCGATGTCGTCGACAAACTCATCCAGAAGGAGGAGAACGTCAAAATGTCGCTTTCCGAAGCGCAGCAGGAGGTGCTGGAGCCCGTTTTCGAGAGCCAGATGCCCAAGGATGACAAGATTCACTACAACATCTCGTTCGAAGCCATGTCGCCCGACGAAGCGCCGGTAGTCATCACTCAGAACGAGTTCATGCGTCGTATGAAAGAGATGGCTGCGATGGGCGGCGGGGGCATGAGCCAGTTCTACGGCCAGATGCCCGACAACTTCACCATCGCGGTGAACGGCAACCACCCCATTGTCATCGATATTCTGGCTGACGTGGAGAAAGCTTACGGCGACAAACTGCGGACCGTCACCAAGAAGATCGACGCCGCGGTAGCCGAGGAGAAACGCTTCGACGAGGTTGTGAAGGGCAAGAAAGAGGAGGAACTGACTCCCGAGGAGAAATCCACCCGCGAGGAGCTGTCGAAGAAGATCGTCACCCTGCGCGACGAGCGCAACGAGCGCCTGCGCGAGATCGGCGGCGAGAACCGCCTCGTCAAGCAGATCATCGACCTGGCGCTGCTCACCAACGGCATGCTGAAAGGCAAGAATCTCACGGATTTCATCCAGCGGTCAATCTCGCTGATCGAGAAATAAGGATCGCCCCATCAATGCACGTGCGACTGCCTCTTTCGGGGCGGTCGCACTGCGTTTACGGAGAATTGTCAGGCCTTCCGGCGTTCGATCTCGCTGATATTGTCGATCTTCTTTTTCCGGAGGAAGCCGTAGACGCCGTCGAGGTGCTCGGTGACGCGACCGTGGGAAAATTCGTAAATCTTGTGCGTCAGCCCGTCCAGGAAATCGCGGTCGTGGGAGACGACAATCAACGTTCCGTCGAAAGCGATCAGCGCCTCTTTGAGAATCTCCTTGGTTTTCAGATCGAGGTGGTTCGTCGGCTCGTCGAGGATCAGCAGGTTGACCGGTTCCAACAATAGTTTAATCATCGCCAGACGTGTTCGTTCGCCGCCCGAGAGCACTTTGACCAGTTTTTCGCTGGCCTCCTTGCCGAACATGAACGCTCCGAGGATATCGCGGATGCGGGTCCGGATATCCCCCACGGCGATGTCGTCGATGGTTTTGAAGACGGTGATCGTCTCGTCGAGCCCCGATGCCTCGTTCTGCGCGAAGTAGCCGATTTTGACGTTGTGCCCGATCTGTACCGACCCTTCGAAATCAATCTGTCCCATGATGGCTTTGACCATCGTCGATTTGCCTTCGCCGTTGCGCCCCACAAAAGCCACTTTGTCGCCACGCTCGACGGTTATCGAGACGTCGCTGAAAACCCGGTGATCGCCGTAGGCCTTGCCCAGCTCCGAAGTGATGACCGGATAGGCTCCCGAGCGCGGCGCGGGTGGAAAACGGAGGTTCAGGGCCGATGTATCCTCTTCATCCACCTCGATAATATCCAGTTTTTCGAGCATCCGCACGCGCGACTGCACCTGGTTGGTCTTCGAATAGGTGCCTTTGAACCGCTCGATAAACTCCCGGTTCTCGGCGATCATCTTCTGCTGGTTTTCATAGGCCGCCTGCTGCTGCTCGCGGCGCTCCTTACGCAGTTCCAGATAGTGCGAGTAGTTGACTTTGTAATCGTAAATGCGTCCGCGCATGATCTCGATCGTGCGCGTGGTGATGTGGTCGACGAAGGCTTTGTCATGGGAAATGACCATCACGGCCTTGGCGTTGTTCATCAGAAAGTCCTCCAGCCATTCGATCGATTCGATGTCGAGGTGGTTCGTCGGCTCGTCCAACAGCAGCAGGTCGGGTTTCTGCAACAGCAGTTTGGCCAGCTCGATGCGCATGCGCCATCCGCCCGAGAACTCGGAGGTCTGCCGCGTAAAGTCCGAGCGCTCGAAGCCCAGTCCCAGGAGGATGCGCTCTACATCTTCCTGGTAATTGGTGAGGTCCACGGCATAGAATTTCTCGGAAATGGCCGTCACCTCCTCGATCAGGCGCATGTACGACTCGCTTTCGTAGTCGGTGCGGGTCGTGAGCTGTTCGTTGAGCGATGCAATCCGCCGTTCGATCTCGAACAGGTGTTCGAAAGCCCGTGATGCCTCCTCGACGAGTGTCCGACCATCCTCCACGGTGAGATGCTGAGGCAGGTAACCCACTTTACCGCCTTCGCCGATGGTCACACGGCCGCGTGTGGCCGAACGCACCCCGGCGATAATCTTCAGCAGGGTCGACTTGCCGGCTCCGTTCTTTCCCATCAGGGCGATCCGGTCCTTGTCACCGATGGTGAAAGAGATGTCTTTGAAAAGTGTCGTGCCGCTGAACTCTACGGTCAGGGAGTCTATTGAAATCATAAATTATTGCCGATTGAGCGGCAAAGATACGAATAAGTGAGGGCAATGTCAAGTTTACTTGAACATTGCCGAGCGGGAGTATCTAAGGCGAAGCCAAAGATACGAAAAGTCGAGAGCAGAAGCAAACGCCTGTTCGATTATGCCGAGACGGAGTATCTAAGGTGAAGCCAAAGATACGAAAAAGCCGCTTCGTTCTCCGAAGCGGCATGAAAAACAGACCCGAAACCGACCGTCTTATTCGGCCCAGTCCTTTCGGATCAGGTCGAGGAACCATTCGGGACAGCGGCAGGGACGGCGCGAATCGCTGTGAATGAATCCCAACTGGGTCATCCCCGTATTCAGCAGGTCGCCCTGCTCGTTGAAAATCTCGTAGTAGAAATTGATGCGCGTTGAAGGAATTTCCCGCAATGAGATGCGCACCGTAAGCAGTTCGTCGAAATAGGCCGGCTTGCGGTATTTGGACTGCACTTCGAGTATCGGCATCATGATGCCCCGCCGCTCGACTTCCGCGAACGACATGCCCAGCGCGCGCAGGAATTCGCTGCGGGCGGCTTCGTAGTAACAAATGTAGTTCGAATGGTGGCAGATGGCCATCTGGTCGGTGTGCTTGTACCACACCCGTATCTGACAATCGTGGCTTAACATGTTTTCCTTATTTATTTGTTTTCAGTTTGGCAAAGCAGGTCAGGATCAATCGCCCTAAAGCCCGCTTTTTAAGCGGACGCCTCTTAGGCGGGCGGCTTCCTCGGTCTTTCCCTCTTCCAGCAGCCGGCGGATCAGCGTCGAACTGACGCGCACGCCGTCGACCGTGCACGGCCCCACTTTCACGACTTTCAAAGGGCCCGTCGCCGCAAGCGCGTCGCAGTCGACCCGGTCGTGGCCGAAGCGGTGGTTATAGCCTGCGACGAGCGTCTCGGCGCCGACCTTTTCAATCAGGTACTCCTCGACGAACTCTGCGCCTGTCAGGGCGCTGAAAGCCCGGTCGAAAGGGATGACGATCACATTGTCCACGCCCAAATCCCCGAGCAGGGCGATCTTCTCGTCGAGGGTCGTCAGCAGTCGCAACCCCTCGCCACGGCCGAGCGTGATGCGCGGATGCGGTTCGAAAGTGAGCACGATGCTCTCTCCCCCTGCGGCGCGGGCTTCGGCCACGAGCCGCTCGATCAGCGCCCGGTGTCCCCGGTGCACGCCGTCGTAGGAGCCGACGGTCACGGCCGGATGGACGAAGTGCGGAAGTGCGTCAAAACCGTGAAATACCCGTATACCGTTCCGTTGTTTCGTTTCAGGCATTGCAGATCTCCTCGTTCTCCTTGACGAAATAGGCGACTTTTTCCAGCAGCGTCGTAATGTCGTAGTTCTCGACGATGATTCCCTGCGGGAAATTCAGCGGCGTGGAGGTGAAGTTCAGCACGCCCTTGATGCCGGCGTTGATGATCGGCAGCACGAGCGTCGGGGCCACCTTCGTCGGCGATGAGACGATGACGATCGAAATGTCCTTGTCCTCGACCACCTCCTCGAACGTGTCCATGTGGTAGCACGGGATGCCGTCGATGGTCTTGCCGACCTTCTCGGGGTCGACATCGAACGCCGCGGTGATCTTCAGTTTGAGGCCCTTGCCGTTGAAATACTTGGTGATGGCCTGTCCCAGGTGACCCATACCCAGCACCGCGATATTCATTGGCGAAGGACTGTCGAGGATTCGGCTGATATATTCGATCAATACCTGCACGTCGTAGCCTTTCTTCGTGTCGCTCGAGAAGCCGATCAGCATCAGGTCACGGCGCACCTGCACGGCCGTAATGCCGTGAATGCCGGCCAGCACGTGTGAAAAGATGTGCGTAATGCCCTGCTTGTGGCTGGCGAGCAGCGTGCGGCGGTATTCGCTCAGGCGCTCGATGGTTTTCTCGGGGATCGTATTGGTCAGAGTTGCCATGATTCTGCTATTCAATGGTTATCGTGAAGTCACTGTTGTAGTTGACGCGCATCCAGTTGCGGTTGATGTGGTTCTCGCGTCCCTCACCCTGGCCGAACCGGTACACGGTCTGCAGCGGCGCATAGCGGCGGTCTTCGAGGTCGTACTCGATATCGCCGTACATGGCCGGGGCGAAGATCACGGCTGTGTCGTAACCCCGGTAGGAGTAGAGCGTCGGCAGTGCTCCGAACGCCCGGATGTAGGCGCTGTCGAATGTCCGCACAATCTCGGAATCACGCTTGGCGTGGTAAGCCGAGAAGAAGACCACGCGGTCCTTGAAGTAGATGGCACGGTCGATAGTGTTGAACCGGTTCCAGCGCGGGTTGCCCAGCACCACGAAACGGGGCGCCGTGCGTCCGCGGCTCGTGATGCTCGTATCGGCCGATGCCAGGGCCGCAAGGATGCGCTCCACGTCGACACTGTTATCCGAAAGGATGATGAAAACATTGTCCTGCCCGTTCTCCAACAGCGGCGTGAGGTCGCTCGGGCTGTTCGACGAGCGCACCGTCGGATGCTCATACTTATAGGTGTACCGGGAATATTCCGAATCCCCCAGCAACGCCAGTATCTCGCGTTCGAACTCCTTGTCGGTCGATGCGGTGTAGATCAGCGTCACACGCTTGCCGCCGTCCACCAGATCCCCCGCTTTCTCATATTTGAGCGACGGATCGGGAGCCAACTGGAACAGCACGTCGCTGTTATGGTCGGCGATATGGGCCAGCGGCGATACCACAGGCACCTTTTTCTCCTCGGCGAAGCGAATCACCGGAGCGAGTCCCTCTTCGTAGACCGGGCCGATAATCAGGTCCGATTTGCGGAACGCCTCGTCCCACTCGACGATCTCGCGGATGCGGGCCGTATCGCGGGCCGTGTTGTAGAGATGGACGTTCACCGAGATGCCCTGCCGGATCTTAATGCTGTCAATCCCCAGCAGGAAACCCTGGTAGAACTCCAGGTAGTTGCCGTTGGCCTCGCCGCCCGTAGCAATGGGCAGCAGCAGCGCCACATTGAGCGGCTCGCTGCGGCGCAAGGCCCGGAATTCGATAGGAATGGCCTGCGGTTCCGCAGCGACCACGCTGTCCCGGTGCAGGCTGTCGGCAACTTCCGCCGTCACGGCGCCGTCCAATTGCGGGATTTTGATCATCGCTCCGGCCTTGAGATCCGCGGGTTTCAGCCCGCCGTTGAGCTGGCTGAGTTCGGTCTCGGAGATTCCGAAACGCCGCGAGAGCGAATAAAACGTCTCGCCCGGGTGGACGATATGATATGCCGTACCCTCGTCGGCGACGCTGTTCAGCGATTGGCGGTACTCCTCCCACTGCTCTTTAGTCCCGGCTTCGTCCTCCGATCCGATCTGCTTCTTGCGGATCAGAATGCGCTCCCCGAGGCGCATGTGCAGCGGATCGAGGTTGGGATTGTCTTCCAGAATGGTCTTCACGGGAATTTCATACTGCCGCGAGATGGCGTAAAGCGTCTCGCCCTTCGACACGAAATGGAAATCGAAGGTCTTGCGCAGCTTTTTATCCGACTTCGGCTCGGGAACATCGCTCACAAAAGGAATCTTGATGTTCTCGGCCGTCTTCAGCCCGCGGGCGATCGAGGGATTGTTCTCTAAGATCACCTTTTCGCCCACGCCGTAGGTCTTCGAGAGCCCGTAGAGCGTTTCGCCCGGCTGGACGGTATGGATGTAGAACTTCGAGCCGTTGATGTAGACGATCGTTCCGGACTTCTCCGCCGCAAAAGCGCAGAGGGCCCACACGATCATCAGGGCTGTGGCACAGAGTCGTTTCATCGTCATTTCAGTTTATCGCGCATCCGGATTTCGGTGATGACCTTCTTGGTGTAGAGCGGGAAATCGCCGTTCATCATCCACGCGTAGTAGCTGGGCTCGATGCGGAACACTTCGGCCACCGAACGTCCCTTGTACTTGCCGAATCCGAAAACTTCCTCGCCCTTTTCGTTGAAGAGAATGCGCCCGGCATAGTCCGCCGCCTCGGCGCGGCACGAGTATTCGGCCAACTTGTCGATGTCGTTCTCCAGATCGTCATAACGGTCCAACTGCGCCATCAGCACCTCGTAGGTAGCTTTCGTGTCGGCCTCGGCCGAGTGGGCGTCCTCGAGGTTCTTGTCGCAGTAGAACTTGTAGGCTGCCACCAGCGTCCGCTGCTCTTTCTTGTGGAAGATGTTCTGCACGTCGATGAACTTACGGCGCTTGAAATCCACGTCGACACCCGCCCGCAGGAACTCCTCGACCAGCACCGGCAGGTCGAAGCGGTTCGAGTTGAAACCGCCGAAATCACAGCCGCGGATGAACTGCTCGAGCGACTTGGCGACCTGCGCGAACGTCGGGCAGTCCTTCACATCCTCGTCCGTGATGCCGTGTACGGCCGTGGCCTCCTCGGGAATGTGCATCTCGGGGTTTATCCGGCGGGTTTTGGTGATCTCCTCGCCGTCGGGCATGACTTTGACCATCGAAATTTCGACGATCCGGTCCTTGGCGGTATCTATGCCGGTGGTTTCGAGGTCGAAGAAAATGATCGGGCGTTTGAGGTTTAACTTCATCTGACAGCCGTTATGCGTTGATCATCATCGGCATCAGCAGCATCAGCGTCGCGCTGGTCTGCTTGTCGTCGTAAACGGGCTTGAAGACGCCGGCACGGGTTGAATCGGCCAGCTCCACCACCACCGTCGGGGTCTCCATGTTCGAGAGAATCTCGACCAGGAACGTCGACTTGAAGCCGATCGAGATGGCCTGTCCGTCGTAGCTGCACGAGATCGTCTCGTTAGCCGACACCGAGAAGTCGATATCCTGGGCCGTGAGGTTGATCTGGTTGCCGGAGATGTCCATACGGATCAGGTTTGTCGTGGGATTCGAGCAGACAGCCACGCGCTTGATGCCGTTGACCAGTTCGATGCGGTCCACCAACACCTTGTTGGGGTTGTTCGCCGGAATCACGGCATTGTAGTTCGGGTAGTTGCCCTCGATCAGGCGGCACACGAGCGTATGGCTCTTGAGCTTGAACAGGGCGTTCTTCGAATCGAATGCCATCTCGATCGCATCGTCCTCCTTCAACAGTACCGACTTCAGCAGATTGGCGGGCTTCTTGGGAAGGATGAACGAGGCGGTCACCTCGTTTTCGGTCTCGGCCTCGTATTTCACGAGTTTATGCGCATCGGTACCCACGAATGTCAGTACATTAGGGGCCAGGTTGATATAGATGCCGTTCATCACCGGACGCAGTTCGTCGTCCGCCGTGGCGAAGATGGTCTTGTTGATGCCGTTCACGAGCGTGTCGACGTTCAGGCTGAGCTCCTTTTTCTCGGCACTGAGCACCGGTACGGCAGGATAGCTTATGGCGCTGGCGCCGGGGATCGAGAGCGAACCGCTCTTCCAGTTGATCGTGATTTCCCAGTTCTTGTCGTTGACCTCGATGGTCAGCGGCAGTTCGGGGAACTCCTTCAGGGAGTCGAGCATCAGTTTGGCCGGCGCGGCGATCGTACCTTCGCGCTCCACGCTGTCCACCTCGATCTGTCCGACGAGCGTCGTTTCGAGGTCCGACGTGGTGACCTGCAGCGTGTTGCCGCTGAGTTCCAAAAGGAAGTAGTCCAGGATAGGCAGCGTGTTCTTATTGCTGATAACCTTGCCGGTGGTAGCCAGCAGCGAAAGCAGGGCCGAGCTTGATACGGAAAATTTCATACGTTTGTCTCTGTTTTTTTTCTGTTATGGTTTCTTACTCTAAAATTGCCAGTTTGTCGAGGGCCGTTTGAATCATCTTCTTCACGAACGGCTTGTAGTCCGTGTTGACGTCCTGCGCGATGCGCTGGGCGATGATCGTACAAATCGTGGCGGCGCGGTGGCCCATCAGGGCTGCAAGACCCGCCAGCGCCGAACCCTCCATTTCGAAGTTGGTGATGCGGCGGCCTTCGAAGCCGAACGACTCGATCTTCTCGTTCAGGTGTGCGTCATGCGGTTCGAGACGCACCCAGCGGCCTTGCGGGGCGTAGAATCCCGGGGCGGCGATGGTGATGCCCTCGCGCGTCACGTCGCTGAAATGCTCGAACAGCGTCTTGTCGGCATTGACGAAATAGGGACGCGGCATCTTCTCGTACCAGCCCGTGTGCTTCACGAAAGCCTCCTCGAGCGCCAGGTCGCAGACTCCGTCGCGGCCCTTGTAGTAGCTCAGTAGGCCGTCGAAGCCGCACGAGGTGCGCGAAAAGACGAACTCGCCGACTTTGATGTCGGGCTGAATGGCGCCCGACGTGCCGAGGCGTACCAGCGTCAACTGCTTCTTCACGGCCTTCTCCTGCCGCGTGGCGAAATCGACGTTGGCCAGCGCATCGAGCTCCGTGACGCAGATGTCGATGTTGCCGATGCCGATGCCGGTCGAGAGGACCGTCATGCGCTTGCCCTTATAGGTACCCGTCACGGTTTTGAACTCGCGGTTCTCGACCTCGCACTCCTTTTTGTCGAAAAATCCGGCCACGAGCGCCACGCGGCCGGGATCGCCGACCAGTATCACGGTGTCGGCAAGTTGTCCGGGATGCAGGTGCAGGTGGAATATCGAACCGTCGTCGTTGATAATCAATTCGGAAGCGGGGATCGTTCTCATAATAGTGGTTTTTTAATTTCCATAATTGGCATAAAAGTAATATATTTACCTCGAATATCAAAACTTCGAAGCGAATATTTCATAAATATAAGTATATCCAAAACCGAATAAAACATGACTCTTATCAAATCCATTTCGGGCATCCGCGGCACCATCGGAGGTCCCGCAGGAGAGAACCTGACGCCGCCCGACGTCGTAAAATTCACCACGGCCTACGTGCGTCTGATCGCCCGCCGTACACCGGGCAAAAAACTTACCATAGTCGTCGGCCGCGACGCCCGGATTTCGGGCGAAATGGTCT
>ERZ773175.1677-NODE-1677-length-11713-cov-3.706897_pt1 | contig 11713 bp, 5 predicted proteins | sample MGYA00581004_ERZ773175 | MGnify/ENA primary metagenome ERZ773175 (study PRJEB29015, sample SAMEA2737834) | human gut metagenome | biome: human gut; feature: human-associated habitat; material: faeces | place: China | collected 2012 ...
CTTCGTAAACCATATCTGCAAGTTCATCTGCATCTCCAAACTTGTCACTAATAGCTATTACCTCATGTACTGATGAAGGTAAAATGTAGAGATCTGAATCAATTTGCTGAGACAAGTCGTGAAGATTATCTTCATAAAGCATTGCTGCCGCACCAAATAATCTTGCCTTGTTTGTAATAACATACATTGATTTTTCATCAGGTGTCTCATTCATCATATTTTTAAACTCTTCATCCTCCGGCATGTATTCGCCATCTTCTCCAAAAATGATTTCACCAATAACCTCAGCCATATTTCTAACCTCTGATGGAAAAATTCTGTTTGTATTTTCTTTTGCAAGTTCATACAATTCTGGCTCACTTTTCCCAATTTTTTCAGCGAACTCATTTGTAATGATATTTGTATATAGCCCATTACTGTCTGTTCCAACATTCCAACGGTAAACAATTGCCAAATCTTCAAATTCCCTGTGTGGAACATTTTCAAGTAATTCCTTGTTCTGCTCTGCATTTACCAGTGTAAAAATAATGTTTTCGTCTACCTTGCTAAAATCAAGTCCTTTATGCAATGGTGATTTTTCAAAGTTTTGCATTGCTTCTCTAAAACTTTCACCTAATGATTCCATCACCCCCTGAAAATCTCCTGTCCTTTCATAATTGTCATAAATATTTTGTACTGATATTGACGGTGATGCGAAATCATTTTCTGGAAGGTTTATCAAAGACATCTGGTCAACCTGCTTATTTACTTTTGTTACTTCTCTTATAATCACTGTCGCATCTTTGTATTCTTCTCCCAGATAATTTTTAAATTCATTTTGAACTTTTTGCTTAAATTCTTCGTAATTCATCATTCTATTTTCCTCCTGTTTGTTATAAGTTTTGCAAAAAGAAAAACGCCAATAAACGAACTTCACTTATTGAGTTCATTTTTGGCGTTTATTTGTTTGCTTATTAAATTGTTGTGTATCAGCCCTAGGTTTCTGATAGATATATATTATCATGAGAATTAATAATCTCCTAAAAGTAGGAGTGTTAAATTTGGTGAGAAATTACAGTCGGAATGATAAAATCATATAATAACTTGTTTCTCAATTTAATTTATACATAGACTCTATACGAATTTTAAATTATCTACTATACAAAGGAAAAACTTCAATAATCATACAATCATTGAAGTTTTTTATCTTTCCTTATCTTTTACTATTGTCATAATTTCGTATTTAAAACCAAAAGCACGAAAAACTAAAGTTTCATACTTTCAATCTTCACAATATAAATGTTACGCACTCAATCTCCATCCATAATGTAATCCTCCTAATAATTTTAGTATAGACAAATAAATTAAAAAATCAATACTTGACTTTAACAAACTTTTATGAAATCCCATTCTAGACTATATGTATAGAACAAATTCGGATTTTCAATTTCCAATTTGTAAATCGTTTTTCCATCAACACTCTCTTTTTTAACTTCATTTGTATTATCCAAATATTCACATTCCATTTTTAAATCGGCATACCTAACATATCTAACATTTTCTAATAACGGACCCTTTTCATATCCTTCTGGAATAATAACTTTTAATACAAGTTTTTTTGTTGGGTTTTTAATCATTTGTGCAAAATATGTATGCATAAGATGTGATTCATCTTTTACATAGGATTTAACATTGTACAATATATGCTCTCCTACTGATATCGTTTTATTAAAATTAATTCTATAACGATAAGGGGATACCTCATCTTTTGAATCTGAAAGAGAATACCCTTTATCATTATTTATTAACTCTGACTTATCATATGAACTTCCTGTCCAAGTTAATACTCTATCTAACCATTCATATTCTCCATTAACTACTTCTATATCAACATTTCTAGTGCTTTGAATATCTTCTCTACTTATAAATTCTAAAGACACCTCGTTTCTATGATACATCAAATCTTTTACTAATGGCTGTTTTTCAACAGGATTCATTGCTTTTTTTATTTCACCCTTACAATTTATTCCACTTATTAGTTCTAATTCATCTTTTTGAGCTATCATTGGTCTATACAATCTTACATATGCCTCTCCAATAGCTCCGCTGAATAATTTAATTTCTGGATTATTGTTTTTCTTTCCAAAACTCAAAATATGTTTCTGTGCTATCCCTGGATAAGGATCAATATAATAAATCTTTTTTATTCCAAGTTGAAATGCCTTTTTTGAGCATAACTCGCATGGGCTTGCCGTGCAAAACAAATACCCTCCATTAATTGCCTGTCCACCATATTTTGATATTTGTAAAAAAGCGTTCTCTTCCGCATGTAAGGCCCTTGTAAACACTTGATTTTTTTCATTTTTTATTCCATTATAGACATCTTTGAAACAATAAAAAAATTTTCTTCCATGCAAATCTACTTTTTTTAATTTATTGCCTATATGTTCTATAACTTTTTTGAACTCTGGATTTTCATATTCAAACTCACTGAAACATTCTTGTTGATTTCCTTTACAATAACCGTCAACATCTCTATAAATGCATTCAAGTTGTTTATTAGGAACGTCATTCCAACCTACAGATTTAACCGCATAATCCGGTCCAGTCACAATTGCACCAACCTGTCTCGACAAGCATCCCGAATTATATTTTACATTATATGCAAGCTGCATACATCTTTCTATATCACTTGGTAAAACTAACCCTGGATGAATCATTAAGGTAATATATCGAACCAATTGTCTAGTTAATCTCAATCTTCTGTTATTTTTTTCATCTAGATTAACCAAATGGATATCTGCCATTTCAAAACAGTTTGCAATATTTTGATGATAAAAAATCTCTCCATAATTTAATTTTGATTCATATTCTACATAGTTCAAACTATTTTGTTCTTCTTGATTTAATCCTCCCAACCTTTTTTGTCGCATATTTTCATCCACACTAATCGACATAAGATAATATGATCTATAAACATCCTTTAAATAATTTGATTCATTAGCATTTCTAATTGCATCAATACAAATTCTTATCCTTTCCCCTCTCTTATATGTTTTTATTAACTCGATCATCATTTGTATACGTTTTGCAAAATCTAATATATTTTTTTGATTTAATTTGTTATTATAAGGTTCTCCACTAGCTCTTATATTATTGGCAATTTTTTGGAGTAAATAGGTGTATAAATGATATTTAACTGGTGCAAAATCTTGCAATTTATTTTTCTTTTCCTCATAACACGAATATTTCAAAAGTATCTTCTTTACTCTGTTTTTATATTCTACCATCTTTGTTATATATAATTCATAATATGTTTTAATTTCTTCTTTAGAACATTCATCCCACTTTTCCACAGAACAAAGAGGTTTTTTTTCCACTTCTTCGAATATATACTTTAATCCTTGTATCTCTTGTTCCAATGAACTAAAATTATCTATTTTAAATACAGTTGTATTTTTATTGCTTTGAAGGAACTTCATATATTCAATAAAACTATCTAAGCCATTTTTGTTGTCTTCGTGAAATTCAAACACATAAGATAGTATTACACAACTTACTTCGATTATCTCAAAAGGAATCCAGCGATCATCCTTTGATATATATTCCTTAATTATTTCAAATTCTTTCTTTTCTTTTAACGTTTCTTCAATTTCATCGTAAAATTCCAATTCTAAAGAATTGAAATTCTTTTTCAAAATCTTAGCAACTGTACTACAACCAGCTCCTGTTCTCCCTGTTAAACCTATTATTACTTGATTGTTCTTTTCATTATATATTTGATTTACCGCTTCATTGTAATTTACCATAAAACCTCCTATATTTGCACGTATATGAATTATAACTTTAAATTTTCAAAACTGTAAATGTTAAATTATCTCTTAATATATTCCGTTCACCTTTTAAAACCTAAAATATTTACATTTAAATTATTACTAAACTTTATTTTAGTTTATATATATAACCAATCTAAAAATCACATACTGATATTAGTATATAAAATATCATTTACTAATTCAAGACACTCATAATATATAATTGTTCATTTAATTTTATATATATTTATTAATCATAATAGATATAGTTTTTCATAGAATCAAAAACTATATCTATATTTTGGTAAATTTGTGTACCTGTAATAATATTCATTTGCCACCCTTCATTAGTTGCAATTATTCTTTTGACTGAATCATTTATTCGTTGATCTTTTGTTTTATGATAATCATGACCATCTAATTCAATAAATAACTTTGTTTGTTTATTATAATTTATTATTGCAAAGTCATATCTCACATTCACTGTGGAACAATATTCATATGGTTGAAGAGAATAACGTCCATTAACTTTATAACTATAAAACATTCTCCTCGTACCACAAAATTCTGGAATAAGAGCCGGATTCTTCTTATTAGCATAACATAACGAAAACCATTCTTCGCAAAACTTTCTTTCTATAGGACTATTGCTTAATTCTGATAGTACTGTTCTAATATTTTTCCCATATTTAGTCATTAATTCATATTCAACATGCTCTATTGACCATGGAATCATATCATTATTCTCAACAACATTTGTTTTTTCAAAATCAGATCCATTTTTTAATCCCCAGTTTATATCATAAAACATTTTATCATCCCATTTTAATCCAAATCTAGCCCTCTCAACCAATGGAGATTCTTTTCTTGCTAATTTATTATTCTTAATATACTTTACTTCAAATTTTTTCATAATATAATCTTTTGCTTCACAAGTAGTAAGCCATAAATTTCCTTCATAATATGGGAAGATCCACTCTCCATCAACCAATTGTTTGCATCCGTACCATCCTCTTTTATGTTCTGCCATCACTTGCTTATATAGTGCGCTATACATTTGTTCAGGTGTCCAAATCAAATTATTTCGTATGTAATTATCCATAAATTTTGAGATCACACCATTTACATGCATTTTCTGTTTGCTACTTAATTGTTCATATTTCATTTTATAGCCCCTCCTAATCCTTACAAATTTGACTTTTTATAATCGACATGTTCATTATTAATAAATATCTCCGCTAATTTCACTTTTTCCATATAATTTTAACATATTTTTCTCCCAATAACTACAATTCTCCAATCATCTCCTTTTCCATTATCGCAGGTAGACAACATCAACATCTTCTCATCATACTTAGGCTTTTTCTCTGTACTCCACAATCTATGCTCCAACACTTTCTCCACAAATTCATCATAGTCCTTCTCATCTCTTGCCATTACAAACTTCCAGTACTCAAACTCCCTTATGTTCACACTCATGACAGCAAACACTTCATATTCTCTTTTTTTGCCCGTTGTAAAATATATTTTCCTATGTCTATCAAAGAAACCCTTCTCCTTATACTTTTCCAATACTCCAAACATTTTTCCACCGTTTATGTTATGACCGTAAATAATTAGATTGTCAGATTTCTTTAAGTCACAGTAAGCACTTAAGTATGGTGTACCGTAAAAGCTATAATTCCTATTAAAGTCATGCTTCAAGTAAAAATCCGGATTGTCTCTTGTCTGCATTATAGGATAACTTATGCTAGTTTCTGGCACTTCCAAGTATCCAATGCAGTCCTTGTTTTCTCCCTTAAGTTTTTCCACATTTATTGTCTTGTCTTCTTTATCTGTCACACTTTCCTTTATTTCCTTAAATCCCGTTTCGCTTTTTTTCTCTGCTTTCTTTTCCTTTAAAAAAGGGACAGCTGCAATCACAGCCATCCCTACCAATAGAAGTATCAGAGATATTGTAATCATTCTCTTCATTTTCCTTCTTCTCCTGTTTAAAATTGTATTTTGATTTATCCTTTGCTCTCACGCATGCAAAACATCCAAGTGCCATTAATAATGAGATAAGTGAAATCATCATTCCTGCAGTCTTTCCCTTTATTCCTGTCTGTGGTGTGTCAGGTACTTCAGGAATTCTTTCGTCAACCACTGTAAGCTTCTGTAGTTTTCCTGTGTCCCTTATCCTGATTTTCTTATCCTTTGCAACCTTGTAATATTCAGGTGCTCGGGCTTCCTTAAAGGTATATGTTTCTCCAGCCTTAAGAATTCCTTCAATGAGTTCATCATTCTTGCCGGTTGTAAATTCATAAACCTTTCTGCCCCTGCTGTCATACACCTTGTATTTTGCACCGCTAAGCTGCTTCTTTGTGTCTGATGCAGTCTTGTTAAACTGAACCTTTATTGTATCATCCGTCATGCTTACCTTCTGAACCCTTCCATCATCTTCCACTGTAAACTCAACACTTTCTGCAGTTGCATAACCGTCTCTTGGTTGTTTTTCAGTTAAAACATATGTCTTACCTACAGCATACTTTCCTTCAATCACGTGGCTTTCTTCCGTTGAAACCCATTCATCCATTACAACTCCTGTGTCCTTGTCAGTTACCTGCATGTGACATCCTGAAAGTTCCCTTCCGTTTGTAATGTCCTTCTTTGAAAATTCAACCTTTGTTGTGTCATCATACATTACCACCTGATTATCAATATTTTCCTTGAAGCTGTCTCCACTCTTAATATAAACCTTTGTCCTACAATTACTGCTACCACTTTCAACAAGCTTGAATGTAATGGTATCTGCAGTTACAAATCCATCTGCAGGTCTTGTTTCAGTTAATGTGTATTCCTTATCCTTAAGAAGTCCATTGATTTTTAATGCATAATCGTTGTCTTTTTCGACATGAACGTTGGAATATCCCATTTTCTTAAGATTTTCATTTAACTTAACTGATGAAATGTCACCTGAAACCCAGCTTATGATTTCATTGCCCTTATCATCATTTATCCTTAAATGACAGTCCTTGATTTCCACTGATGATGCAATCATTCTCTTGCTGATTACTGTTTCGGTCTGGTCTTCCTTTACAGTTACCCTTGCTGAAACCATGGCTGTGTCCTGATTCTTGTATTCAAGGTAAACATCATACATTTCCCTGTCAATGTAATAGCTGTCACTTACACTCTCCTCAAGGAAATAGTAATTACCTGAATTTAGTGCCTCATTAATAAGTTTTCCCTGCTCATCAACCTTGCCGTAACCTTCATCCATTACCGGCACATTAAATGGTATCTTTGCCACACCATTTTCATCTGTTGTGACTGTGGCAATTTTTTCACCGGCATTTACAATCATGTTTCCTTTTCGGTCATAAATGTTATCCCTTGAATAGAATCCAAACACTGCATCCGCAATTGGTTCTCCTGTTCTTGAATCCTGCTTTTGAAGTGTGATGTCAGTCTTTACAAGGTCATTGTAAACATCAAGTTTTCCTTCCTTGGAATTTTCAGAAACATCAAGAACGTATTCATCATCCTTGTTATTCCATTTAAAGCTTAAGTCCCATGATGACTGTCTTGGAAGAACATAACCGTACTTTGTCTTTACTTCCTTTAATGTATATTCACCAAGTGGAACATTTAATGTCATTGTGCCATCTTTGTTTAAGCTATATTTGCAAATGTCATTACAGTCATTTGTAAACTCAGCCTTTTCACCTGTTGTAATTGTTGCCACAACTGAATCCTTATTAAACAGCACAGTTCCCTGATTGTCCTGTGACATGATGTCTTTTTTTGCAGTAAGCTCAAATACAACACCGTTAAGCTTTACATCCTCATAATCAAAAGGACGAATCTTAACCTCTGTTGTTTTATCATCGTTGCTTTCATCATTTCCGCCACATAACTCCGGTCCCATCTTGTCTAATGTAAACTTTCCATATGTCACGTCATTGTAATACTCGCACTCTGCATAAAGGTATTCATTTCCAAGCTCATCCTTCATTGTCTTGTATGAATTGCTGTTTATTACAACTGTTACAGGACTCTTGTTTACCTTGTATCCTTCCGGTCCCTCGATTTCGTATACCTTGTATGTTCCTGCCTTAAGTTTCTCATAAGTAATGATTTCTCCTGTTTCATCTGTTACAAATCTGTCAACGACCACCATTTTGTTTCCATTGCTGTACTTCTGTGTCACAAGTGTCTCATTGCCATCTTCCTCCACCTTGTAAATCTGATATGTTGTGCCTTTCTTTAATACTGTCTGATGTGTTTTTGAATCCTTCTTCACGATTTTTAAGTATGCCGTAAATTCAGAATTGTTTAATAAGTACTGATAAGTCTTACCGTTTTCAGTTACATTCACATAAAAGTCAGGACATTTTTCAGTATTGTCTGCTCCAATGGTCTGATGTACAACATATGTACCATATGGTAACTGCTTTGACTTGGCATAACCGTTTAAGTCTGTTGTTAAGATGTCTCTTTCAGTTGCCTTTGCCTTGTCATAAGAGCCTGCACTTGCAAGATAAATCTGAAACTGTGCACTTTTTTCAAATGGTACAATGCCTGCAGTTCCGTTACCCATGCCCTTGATGATTGCCACATCACCCTTGATTGGCTTTTCTGAAACCTGCTTTTCAACTGAATTGTATTCTGCAGTGAACTTGGCACCGTCAGCTACAATGTCATACACCTTGTCATTCTTAAGATATCCCCTTGGTGGTGTGATTTCCTTTAGATAATAAGTCTTTCCACATCTTATGTAGTCTGTTTCAAACTGGTAATTCTTGTCTGTTGTATATGACTTAATTAACTTTGTGCAGGCTGCATCTGAATATACACCATACACTGCACCTTCAAGTGTTGCATCACCCTGAGCAGTCTTGCCTGTTTCTTCATCAATCTTTACGGCTGTTAATTTTACCTTCTTGTACTTGTCCTTAAGAACAGGCTTGTATGCAAGCTTATAGTTGCTATAAGTTCCTTCTGCTGTTTCAGGCCACTTGCCATCACTGTTTCTTGTCCAGGAATCAGCCTTCTTAAGTGTAACAGTTACCTTGCCATCAGACTGACTTGTCATCTTGTTTGAACCTGAATCAACTACAAAGGAATTTAAGATGTTGTCATTACCTGATGAAATTTCCTCAATTATGTAATTGTTTGAAATGTCATCCATCTGGTCCTCAATATCTTTCTTAATTAACTTTTCGGCTCCTGATTTAGATAAGTCTGATGCATAATCATATCCTTGATCATCCATCTCATCTTTTATTTTCTTTTTATTATCCGATGTCATTTCATCTAATAACTTCTTTTCAACATAAGCATAAGATTTCGCATAAATTTTGTAAGTAAATCTAAAAGTAATCTTTCCATTTTCATCTGTTTTTACTTCCTGACTAAACTTGGAAGCACCATCTTCAACATCGCCTGTCACTGTGTCTCCTTCACCGTTATAGTTATAAGAATACAGTTCTTTTACATTCTTGGCCGTAAATTTAAAAGTTACTCCCGAAAGCCCCTTGCCATCTTCATCATTCTTCTGTAATGTAATTCTTTGTCTATAGTAATCACTATCAGATGTAGTTTTAAATGGAATGTCTTTCTTGTCAGATACAATTTCCAATAATTCCTGAACTTCATCTTCATCTGTCTTATTACTATATTTCCATTTGATAATGTTGCATGTTACTGTCGCTGAAATGTCAAAAATATCTGAATAAATATTGTCATTTGCATAATATCCTGTATTATTTTTAACCTGCTTTATGACATTCTTTAAATCTGATTCGTCTGATTTTCCTTCTTCAACGCTCCATATGAGACACTGTGCATAAACCCATGCTTTATTGCTTGATTTCTTTTTTGAGTGATACCAGTACCCAATCTTTGCTTTTAAAGCATCAGACTTATTTTTGCTATCACTTGAAATAGTAGCGTTAGATGCAACATAAATGTAACCGGTATGACATGCTTTACCAAGGTCTAAGCAGAAAACGTCATTATCTCCTACTTTTGTTTTTACCCACGTTCCACCTTCACTTTTATTTCCAATGTTTACAGTTCCAAGTTTTCCTAAGCTTTCAATACTTGCTGTTCTTTTTTCTCCATCACTTGCAGCATTTACATATGTGATTGGTATTGCAGTCATTAACGTAATCATTGCTAATGCTCCTGCAATAATTCTTTTTACTCTCTTTATCATTTTCCTAACCTCCAAAAAAATAACGCCAAGAATGAAATCTACATTTTGCCTTGTAGATTTTTCTTGGCGTTTGTTTATTTTTATTAAATTGTCTTTCCTAGGTCTGACACGTTTAGTTTAACATAAAGGTTGATTAACTCCTAAAACCATAAGTGTTAAAGTAACATATTTTTTACACTGTGACTGCGAAAATAATGTTTGAACATAAAAACACTTCCTGACATAATGTCGGGAAGTGTTTAATATAATCTTTGCTAATCAATTAAATAAATATCAATATATTCATTATTTTTTATATACATTGTAATTTATACAAACATTAACTATCAAACAAGTTAAATTCACGCTGTAAAAAAGATTCTAAAAATAATGCTTGTCTCTCATCTTTTTTTCTTTCAAGAAAAGGAGCATGATTAACAATAATTACTTTCCTACTCCATTTTAATTTATTATCTTTCAAAAATTTTCTTGCTATTCTGTTATCTCTTTTTTTCAAATAATCAAAAGCTATATCTGGACTTGGATAATTTGTCTTTCCTCCAACAAGTCCATATTCTTTTTCGTCATACTCAAAAAATTTAATATAAGAAAAAAAATGATATTTTTCATTACCTTGTTCATCTGTATATTCTTTCTTAATTTCAGAAAAACGAGTTCTTTTATCAGGAATATTAACACATCTAAATGAAGAAATTTTTTTATCCTCTTTTAACTCTTCTAATTTCTTTTGTATAAATTCTTTAGTATAGAATTCAAATTCTAAAGTCATGCTATTATATGTAATGTCAAACTTTTTACTTTTTTCTGAGAATACCAATCTATATATACCTCCTAATATTTAAATTTACCTCTATTTATTTTGTCTTCATCTCTTGCACCAGCTGGTCCAAATCCTCAACTTCCCCAAACAATGATACCCAGTTTAGCATCTTTCCATCATAATAACAGGCTATTGCTCCACTTTTATAATTGTCCCCAAGAAGATTTAAGTAATGACCTTTGCTTCCTTTCCAGCCTTCACATGCATCTTTTGCGGTTCTATATCCATCTGCAATATTTTCTCCATTTATGAATAGATATGTTTCTACACCTAGATTATTATATTCTGTAGAATTATCAACTCGAAGTTCTGTTTTCAATATTCCGTATTTGTCTTTAAAATAATTATTTGTTGTAGACATAAACCCATCATGGCTGAAATTCTTCGCTATTGCTTTTGCTCTTATCATTGCCACCTGATAGATTTCTTCTGACCATTTGAGTTCAGGAATACCTCTTGTCTTTCGATACTGATTCTGAATTACAAATGCCTGCTCTGCAGCATATCTTTCGTAGAATTTTGCATCATGCTGTGCATTCTTTTTTATCTTTATCAGTAATTTGGGACTCTTTATTGTCTTTGCCTTTGACCAGACTCCATAAACTTTCTTACCATTAACCTTTTTATATGCTCTAATCTTAAACTTAACCTTTGTTTTCTCTGCTAAATGAGTAAATGTGTACTTATTCTTTTTAGTGTCTTTTTTCTTATTCCACTTTTTAGTTGCAACACCGTATGTATATATCTCATAGCCACTTGCCCCTTTTACCTTTTCCCAAGTTACTTTAATTCCGTATTTATACTTTATGTTTTTAAAGCGCATATTCTTTGCACTTACCAGGCCTTTATAATATCTATAGTCGGTTTTCGACTTGACTGATTTAACTTTTCCAACAC
>ERZ773175.1694-NODE-1694-length-11629-cov-5.905219_pt1 | contig 11629 bp, 9 predicted proteins | sample MGYA00581004_ERZ773175 | MGnify/ENA primary metagenome ERZ773175 (study PRJEB29015, sample SAMEA2737834) | human gut metagenome | biome: human gut; feature: human-associated habitat; material: faeces | place: China | collected 2012 ...
CCGGCAGGCGTCCGTCCGTCATGTCGGGCGGCCAGCTCCAGCGCGCGGCCATCGCCCGCGCCGTGGCGCTCGAACCCGCGCTTCTCGTCTGCGACGAACCCGTCGCCTCGCTCGACGTCTCGATTCAGGCGCAGGTGCTCGAACTCCTCCTGCAGCTTCGCAACCGCATGAAGATGGCGATGCTCTTCGTCTCGCACAACCTCAGCGTCGTGCGCTGCATCTGCGACCGCGTGACCGTGATGTACCTCGGCCGCATCGTCGAGTCGGGCACCGTCGAAGCGGTCTTCAGCCGGCCCCTGCATCCCTACACGAAGCTCCTCATGGCCTCGACTCCGGGCGCCGACGCGCACGTCGTGCGCTACTACCCGAAAGGAGCCATGCCCAGTCCGATCGACCGTCCGAAGGGCTGCGTCTTCGCCTCCCGCTGTCCGCTTGCCGAAGCGCGGTGCCGCACCGACGTGCCGCCCCTCAGGGACGACGGCAGCGGACACCTCTCGGCCTGCTTTTCGGGCCCCTCCTTCCTCTTGCATCCGGAGGCCTGATCCATGTTCGCCGTCGTCTTCCGAATTCTTCTTCGCGCCGCGTTCACGCTCCTGCTCCTCACGGCCTGCGTCTTCTTCGGCCTTCACATGACGGGCGATCCGGCCCGCATCATGCTCGGCAACGCCGCCGACGAGGTGGCGCTCGAGGCCTTCCGCGCCCAGTGGGGCCTCAACCTGCCGCTCTGGCAGCAGTTCCTCGTCTACCTCGAGAAGTTCGTCTTGCTCGACATGGGCACGAGCTACATGACGGGCCAGCCCGTGAGGGACGTCTTCCTCGACGCGCTCGGCCCCACGCTCTCGCTCATGATTCCGACCGCCGTCGTGACGCTTCTCATCGGCATTCCGTCGGGCGTGTGCGCCGCGCTTCACCGCAACACGCTCCTCGACCGCAGCCTCATGGTGATGTCGGTCTTCGGCTATGCGGTGCCCAACTTCTTCATGGGCGTCCTTCTTCTGCTCGTCTTCTCGATCCAGCTCGGATGGCTCCCGTCCTACGGCAACGCAACCGTCTGGCACTACATCATGCCGATCATCACGATGGCGACCTCGGAGGCCGCGATCTTCTCGCGCTACGCCCGAAGCGCCATGATCGACGCGCTGCGCCTCCCGTGCGTGAGGGCGGCCCGCATGCGCGGCCTGCCCGAGCGCAGGATCATCTGGCTCCATGCGCTTCCCAACGCCATGCTCTCGATCCTCACGATCCTCGGCTTCTTCCTCGGCACGCTCGTCGCGGGCGCCGTCATCACCGAAAACGTCTTCTCCTGGCCCGGCGTCGGCAAGCTCCTCGTCCAGTCGGTCGCCTCGCGCGACATTCCCGTCGTGCAGATGATCGTGCTGGTCACGGGCGCCTCGCTCGTCACCGCAAACCTTCTCATGGACCTTCTCGCACTCGTCGTCAACCCGCGCCTTCGCAAGGGAGACAACTGATGAACACACGTCCCGCACTCGCCATTGCGGCAGGCATCATCCTCGCCGTCTTCTTCACCGCAGGGCTCCTCGCGCCCGTCCTCGCCCCGTACGACCTCGAGGCCATGGACCTCACGGCCCGCCTCCTCATGCCGTTTGAGTCCGCCGCTCACATCCTCGGCACCGACGAGCTCGGGCGCGACATCTTCTCGCGCCTTCTCTACTCGATCCGCATGTCCTTCGTGCTCGCCGTCGTGGGCACGCTGCTCGGCGCCGTCATCGGCACGCTGCTCGGCTTTCTCGCCGCCCGCTTCGGCGGCATCGTCGACGACGCCGTCAACTGCGGCATCGACTTCACGGCCTCGCTCCCCTTCATCATCCTGGCTCTCACGATCATCGCCTTCCTCGGCACCGACGTCACCGTCATCATCGTGATCATGGCCGTCTACGGATGGGACCGCTACGCAAGGCTCACGCGAAACCTCTCGCGCTCCGCCTACACCGAGGGCTACGCCTGCGCACTCGAGGGCCTCGGACTGCCCACGGTCTCGATCGCCCTGAGGCACATCCTGCCCAACATCGCCTCGGCCCTCGTCGTCAACATGACCCTCAACTTCCCCGGCATGATCCTCCTCGAGACCTCGCTCTCCTTCCTCGGCGTCGGCGTTCAGCCTCCGATGAGCTCCCTCGGGACCATGCTGGGCTTCGGGCGCGACTACCTCACGACCGCCTGGTGGATCGCCGTGATCCCCGGTCTCGTGATCGTCGTCTCCACGCTCTCCATGTCCATCCTCGGCGACTGGGTCCAGCAGAAGCTCGAGCCCTCCGCACAATAAGGAGACACTCATGACCTCAAATTCCTCCTCATCCGCCGCCGTCCGCTTCGTAATCGTAGGCTTCGACGGCCTTCGCCCCGACAGCGTCGAGGCCGACATGCCCGCGCTCTCGCGCTTCATGGCCTCGAACCACTCGTGGTCGCACTACCTTGCGGACTTTCCGACCGAGACCTACGTCAACCATCCCGCCATCTTCTCGGGCTTTCGCCCGACGGGCCACGGCCTCGTCGCCAACTGCTACTGGCGCCGCGACATGGGAGGCGCCGACGGCGTCTTCTTCGGCTTCGACCTCGAGCACGTGCTGCGCCATCGCCGCGAGGACGGGCTCCTGCTCGTTCCCACCATGGGCGAGCGTCTCGGCGCCGCCGGCAAAACCATGCGCGTCTACTGCGCCAACTCGAAGGGCAGCACGCGCCTTCAGCACCTCTACGCCGACCGTTATCCCGACCACGTCTGCGCCTGCGTGCACGACCTCGTGACGAGCGTTCCGGACAACGAGCGCCGCGAGCTCGTCGAAGATTTCGGCCCGGGCATTCCGCTTGAATTTCCCGACTTCAGGGGCACGAAGCTCGTCGTCGACCTCTTCTTCGAGCGCGAGCTCCCGAGGGGCCTCGGCGACGTGACGGTCCTCTGGATCGGCGAGCCCGACCACTCCTCGCATGAGTTCGGCATTGACGACGAGCGCACCCGCGAGGCAAGGCGCGACGCAGACCGTCAATTCGCGCGCGTGCTCGAGTGGTGGGAGACGGAAGGCAGGGACGCGGGCGTGCAGCTCGTCGTCATGTCTGATCACGGCCACGGCGTCGTGCGCCGCCACTTCGACATGAAGGGCATTCTTGAAAAAGCGGGTCTGAGCATCCTCATGGGGCGCGAGGTGCTCGAAGGGGCCGACACGGCCTCGGCCGACGCCGTCCTCGTCGGAACCTACTGCGCGGGACTCTGGTTCACGAATCCCGCGGACCTCTCGCTTCAGCTTCGCGCCCGCGACGCGCTCATGACCTCGCCCGACATTGGGCTCCTCTTCTCGCCCTCGGATCCCGAGCAGCCCTGCTCAATCGAGGGCCGAATCCCGGGGACCTTCTCCGAGCGCCTCGTCTTCACCGACGGCCGCCGGTCGCCCGACCTTCGCATCGTCCCGCGCGGAGATCCCGAAACGGGCGGCCTCGTCATGGCGCCCGAGCTGCCTCTTGGCGCAGGAAACCACGGCGGACTCCTGCCTCAGGAGATCAACGCCGTGCTCGCGGTCGGCGGAAGCGCCTTCCCCGGCTCGGCCGTCCACGACGATCCTGCTGGCCACGCCGACCTCGCCGTCACGATCATGACGCTCGAAGGGCTTCTCTCCGGCTCCGACATGGTGAAGCCCACGGGCCGCCTTCTCGACGAGGCGCTTCCCGGCGGTCCTGTCCGCAGGACGCCTGCGGGCGAGGCCTTCGACCTCACCTTCGGCGCCTTCCACCAGCGAATTGAACGACTCTCATCCGGAGGCCGCGCCTACGTCACCTGCGCCCATCGCATCAACAACGACGGCTGGACGCCCGAGCGCGGTCTTCCCGAAGGCGCCCGCACGGACGACGATGACTGATTGAAAGAGGAAAATCGATGAACGACATGCTTCTTGCGGGCGACGACCGTGCGATCCACGGATTTGCAGACCGCCTCAACTTCAGGACGAAGCTCGTCAGACCCGGCTTCATCCGTCTTTCGGGCGTGAGCTCGAAGGGCTTCCCGACGGGGCTTGCGGCCATGGCCGAAGAGAGCGCCGTCGACGTCCTGCTCCTGCCGCCCGATCTTTCCCTCAGGCGCTTTCGCGTCGCCTGCTTCGACATGGACTCGACGCTCATTGAGAGCGAGTGCATCGACGAGATGGCCGCCTTCGCGGGTGCGGGCGAACGGATCTCCCGAATCACCCGCAGGGCGATGGAAGGGCTGATTCCGTTTGACGAGTCGCTGCGCCAGCGCGTAGCCGCACTCGCGGGATCGAGCGCCGAGATCGTGACCCACGCCGTCGAGCGGGCCGTTCCGACGCCCGGCGCCCTTGACTTCGTCGACTTTCTCACGCGGCACGGTCTCGCCACCTACATCATCACGGGCGGCTTCGAGGAGATCGCCACGCACGTCGCCCGCCGCTTCGGCATGACGGGCGTGGTCTGCAACCGCCTCGTCCTTGAGGACGGCAGGCTTACGGGCGGCGTCCGCGGCCCTGCGGGCGGGAAGATCCTTGATGCCGATGGCAAGCGGCGTGCGCTCGAGGTGCTCGCCCAAGTCAACGGCGCCTCGCTCTCCGAGACGATCGCGGGAGGCGACGGCGCAAACGACCTGCAGATGATCGCCGCCGCGGGCTTCGGCTTCGCCTACCACGGCAAGCCCGTCGTCATGAGGGAGGCCCCGAGGGGCGTTCGCTTCGGCGACTTCTCGGTCCTCAAGCACTGCTTCCTCGAAGCCTGGGCATGACGCCCTTGTCTTCCCGCACCGAAAAAACAGAACGCCCGCAGAAGAATCCTCCTGCGGGCGCGTTCAGTCAGACCTGAAGATCAGGCAGCTCAGAACTTGTGGACGAGGCCGAGGGCGAAATCGTAGCCTTCTTCTTCCCAGCTGCCGGTCACGCCTTCGTAGTTGGCGTCGAGCTCACGCTTCGTGTAGCCGAGCCCCGTGTAGACGAGCGTGCGCTTGGAGAGCGAGTATTCGTAGCCGAAGGCAGCCGTGTAGACCTTGGAGTCGGCGACCTGGCCGTCGTTGGCGTAGTCGATGTCGGCGTCCATGTAGCCGATGCCGGCCTTCATCGTGCCGCCGAGAACGTCGAACGCCGTGGAGAGATGCACGCCATAGCCGGTGTTGGCAACGGCACCCTTGTTGAACTTGACGTCGCCTTCGTTATTGTTGAAGACGCTGTCTTCGTCGAAGAAGCCCACATAGTCAAGGACGGAACCCGCGTCACGGGCATCCTTGAAGTACTGGGTGGCGAGATAGGTCTTCATGAAGCCGAAGTCATAGGAACCAGCGAGGTTGAACGTCCAGGCATCCTGAAGGTTCATGTCCGCCTGGAATTCGGCGCCGTTGCTGTGGGTGATGGAGGAGTCCTTGTTCGTCCAGTCGACGAGAGCGGCGAGGTCGAGGGCGCCGGCCTTTCATTCAGCACCGAGAGCGGCGTAGCGGTCGTTGGAAGCCTTGTTTTCGTTCGTGTCGCCCATGGCGTACTGGGCATAGATCGTCACGCCGGCGAATTCCGGCGAAACGTAGGCGATCGTGTTGTCATAGCGGCTCGAGTAGTTGGCCATGACGGCGTTGTGGCCGGCGATGTTGTCGGACCAGCCCGTGGCCAGAGCGGAGGCCATGGAGCCGTAGAAGCCAACGGAGCCCGCGTCGGAGACGAGCGTGCCCATGCGGCCGGCGTAGACTGTACCGAACCCGCCCTTGATGAAGAGCGTGGATTCGCGGTCAAACAGCTTGCTGTCCGTCTTGAGGGCGCCCGTGCCGGACTCGAAGCCGTTTTCAAGCTTGAAGCCCACCGTCATGCCGTTGCCGAGGTCTTCCGTGCCGCGGATGCCGAAGCGGGAGGCGGAGTTTGTGCCCGGTTCCATGCTGAAGGAGTCGACTTCGGCGCTGGCGCTGCCGATGCCGTCGATGGACGCACTGGCTTCACCGTGCTGATAGAGAAGGCCCGTATCGACGACACCGTACATCGTGACCTCGGCAGCCATGGAAGTGCCGGCAAAAGCGCCGAGAACGGCGAGAGCGACAAAACTCTTCTTCATTTTTTCTTTCCTTTGATGGTTGACAAGAGACAATCAGGGCGCGGCTCCCGACGTCCCCTCAGGACGTCTTCAGACAGCACCGCGCCGTGACTCTGCGCCATTGTGCGCAATCCCCGAACGATGCGCCACCTCTCTTCAACCCCACCCACAGACTCGCGCCCTTCCTTCTGCCGCAACCCTTCCGGACTTTCATCCCCGTTCGATAACTGAAGAACACCCCCGGCTCGGACCGACGTCCCTCGAAGCGTTCTCCAAACCTTGCCCCACGTTTGACGCAGCGGATCCGACGCCGTGAACCGCGACGCTTCGCCATGGAAACGAACCGACGATGCGGGCCGCATCGATTCGTTCTCCCGTTTCCGCCTTCTCCTTCGAGCCTGTCCGCGCATTTCAGAACAAAGGGTCCTTCTTTCGTCTCAGGACGGATTGAAAAGCCCCTGCATCGGCGTTCTCTACAGCACCAACTCTGGAGAACAGGTGTTGCTTTCACGCAACAAACGGGCTGAAAACGGCGTTTTTGCCGGTTGAGCGAAACGGCGGTTTCTCAACATCGGCGGCCCCCTGCCCGCCCTCACGCCTGCGTTCACGTACATGAGAACCATCTCGCCCGATGGTCCGCCACCCTCATCCGCTCGTCTCCCCGTCTTTGCCTGCTGTCGCTTTAAAGCGACTGTACCGCACGCGTTTCCATCATCAGGCTCCGATCTGGGCCTCTAAGGCGTTTGTCTTAAGACAATTTGCCGAAATCCCCTCTCCCGCATCAAGGAATGTCGAAATTTCGTCGTCTTTCGACGTCCTTCGGTCGTCCGGTGCTTCTGGACGGGATCAGAATGAATTCATGAACGTGCACGCGCCGTCGACGACCCCGGGCGACGGCGTCCTCAGACTCCAACTACCGCACGTCAAGGAACCAATCCATGCTCATGTACAACTTTGTCTCGGCCTTTGCGGCCTGCCTCGTCATCATCCTGCTGGGCGAGGTGCTCTCCAAGTTCACGAAAGGCTGGGTTCCGTCGGTCTTCATCTCCGCCGTGCTGATCCTCATCGCCTTCTGGACCTTCCTCCCAAAGACGCTCGTTGCGGACTCGAAGCTTCTGCCGCTGGGCTCCTCCGTCGCCATCTTCCTCCTCATCACCCACATGGGCACGCTCTTCAGTCTCGAGCGCCTGCTCCAGCAGTGGAAGACCGTGGTCATCTGTATTGCGGGCCTCGCCGGGCTCGTGGGCCTGTGCTGGTTCGTCGGTCCGCTCTTCATGGACCGCACGCTCGTCATCGCCGGCATCCCGCCGCTCGCGGGCGGCATCGTGGCCACCACGATGATGCAGAAGGCCGCGCTTGACGCCGGTCTTGCCGCCGCAGCCGTCTTCGCGATCGTCATGTACTGCGTGCAGGGCTTCGCGGGCTACCCGCTCACGGCCGTCTGCCTCAAGCTTGAGGCCCGCCGCCAGCTCGCCGCCTTCCGCGCGGGCAAGGTCGAGGACAAGGGCGAGGACGCCCGCAAGGTCATGGCCGACGCACTCGCCATGCCCGGCAACGAATCCAAGCAGGGCGTGCTCGCCACGCCCAAGGCCTGGAACACGCCGTACTTCGTGCTCCTCAAGGTCTCGCTCGTCGCCTGGCTTGCCTTCGTGCTCGGCGTGCTCACGCCGGTCAACGGCGCCATCTGGGCGCTCGTCTGCGGCGTCGTCTTCTGCCGCCTCGGCTTCCTCGAGCCCAACGTGCTCTCGCGCACCGGCTCGAAGGACTTCCTCTTCCTCGCTCTGATCATGTTCGTCTACAGCGGTCTCGGCGACAGCAATCCCGAAATGATGGCGAAGCTCATCTGCCCGATGGTCCTCCTGATCATCATCGGCGTCGTCGGCATGGCCGTCGTCGCGGCGATCGTCGGACGCTTCCTCAAGATCTCCCCCTATCTCGGCTTCGCAACCTGCCTCACCGCTCTCTACGGCTTCCCCTTCGACGCGATCATGACCGAACGCATCTGCCAGGAGGAAGGCGCCGACAAGGCCGAGGTCGACTTCCTCATGAGCCGACTCTTCCCGCCGATGATCGTGGGCGGCTTCGTGACGGTGACGATCACCTCCGTCATTCTCGCGGGCTTCTTCGTCAAGCTCTTCTGACGGAAGACCTCAAACCTCTTTTCATTCAGGCGCAGCGCTTCCGCACGGGACCTGCGCCTGAAGACCTTTGACAGGACCCAAAAATGACACTCCAGGAACTCATGACCCGCTGGAACGGGTACCAGATCGAAATGCGCCGCTGGTTCCACCAGCACCCCGAAGAAAGCACGAAGGAAGTCCGCACTGCCGAACGCATCCGCGCCGAGCTCGACCGCGCAGGCATCCCGTGGCGTCCCTGCGGCCTCGGCACGGGCACGCTCGCCCGCATCGAGGGCGCTCAGCCCGGCCGCACGATCCTTCTTCGCGGCGACATCGACGCGCTCTCCGTCAACGAGGAGACCGGACTTCCCTACGCGAGCGAGGTTCCGGGCGTCATGCACGCCTGCGGGCACGACTGCCACATCTCGATGCTGCTCACGGCCGCAATGATCGTCAACGAAATCAGGGACCGTCTCAAGGGCACGATCGTCTTCGCCTTCCAGCCCGCCGAGGAGCTGGGTCTGGGCGCGCGCGCCATGATCGAGGAAGGCGCGCTCGAGGGCGTCGACGCCTGCTTCGGCATGCACGTCTGGTCCGACTATCCCGCCGGCACGGTCGCGCTGCGCAAGGGGCCGATGATGGCCTCGGGCGATCAGTTCAAGATCCACGTCCGCGGCAAGTCCACTCACGGCGCCCAGCCGCAGCTCGGCGCCGACGCGCTCATCATGGGCGCCGCCATCGCGCAGAACCTGCAGACGATCGTCTCCCGCGAGACCTATCCCGGCGACACCGCCGTCGTGACGGTCGGCAAGTTCCACTCGGGCACCCGCTTCAACGTCGTTGCGGGCACCGCCGAACTCGAGGGCACGACCCGCACCTTCAGCCCCGCCGTGCGCGACCGCTTCGAGGAGCAGATCACCCGCATCGCGAGGAGCACGGCCGAAGCCATGCGCGGCACGGCCGATGTCGAATACCTGCGCATCGTGCCCGTCACGGTCAATGATCCGGGCATGATCGACGTCGTCACGGGCGCGGCAGGCAAAATCTTCGGCGACAAGGGCGTCATCGAGGCGGACCTGCAGATGGGCGGCGAGGACTTCGCCTTCTATCAGGAGAAGGTTCCCGGCGCCATGGTCCTTCTCGGCGTGCGCAACGAGGCCTGCGACGCCGTCTGGCCGCAGCACCACGGCTGCTACAAGGTCGACGAGTCCGTCCTCGTCAAGGGCGCCGCGCTTCACGTTCAGACCGCGCTCGACTTCCTCGGCGTCGACCTGCAATAACGCCCGCCTCACCTCTCTCTTCCTGCACAGCCCCGCAGGCACTTCGCCTCGCGGGACTGTCTGCATATTTTCGATCATGCCTTCGGGTGCCTCGGCGGCTCCCGTACCTCAGTCTCGCCAGCCGTAGAAGCCCGCGTGCGCCGAGGTGATCGCCGCATGGTCGGCCTCGCTCACGAGGATCATGTTATCGGGCGTGTCGGCGCCGCCCTCGGAAAGCGGCACGACATGATGGACCTCGTAGCCTTCGGGCACGCCGTCGAAGCCGTGGACGGAGAGGAAGGCGTCGCGGGCGCCGATGTCGCGCACGATGTCTTCCGAGGCGACGTGGGTCGTGCCGTCGACCTCCCCGTATTGGATCAGGCGGTCGAGTTCCTGACCGTCGCCCGTGAAGACGCCGTTCTCAACCGACAGATCCGAAGGCGCGAAGCCCGATGCAAGCGCACCGCCCGCACCGTCGGCATCGGGAAGTCCGTCGACGTCCACGTCTGAGACGACATCCAGATCCAGCGCCGAGGCGCCCGCCGCCACCGTGACCGCTGCCGTCGCCACGGCCGCAACGCCGGCGGCGTTCTTCTTCGTCAGAAACCGCCTGTCGGGATTCGCGATGCAGTGCTCGGCCTCGCTGAAGAGCTCGCCCGCCGCCGTGCACTTGTTCTCGATCGAGCGGCCGACGCCCCGGGCCGTCCTTTCCGCAAGGCGTTCAAGTCCGTCCCAGTCTCCTCTGGCGGTCTTCTTCGCCGCCCTGCCCGGCACATCCGCGACGTTCGCGACGCCCTGGAGCATGTTGCTGCCGACCGTGATGCCGACGCGCGTCGCAAACTTCACGCCGCACGCAGTCGTCCTAATGACCTTGAAGAGCTTCACCTGCCGCCTCCGTTTTCCGTGTTTTCCGCCTTTGCATCTTCATTCGTCTTCCCGGGCTCGCCTGCGAGGAACGGGCTCTCGGGATCGTGCCGCCTGCGGTTCTCGAGCACGGTCTTCCTGCTTGCGTTCGCATAGCAGTAGGCGCAGAAGTGCATGCACGTGTCGTACATGCCGATGTCCTTGCTCACGATGCAGCCGCAGGCCTCGCGCTGGCCCTTGTCCTTCAGGTTCCTGCGCTTGGAGACCGGAACCACGGGGATCACGGGATCTCCGAAGAGCGAGTCCGCCCCTGCGGCAGGCGCCTCAGGCTGCTTGCCCGAGTGAAGGAAGTGCACGAGCGCCTTGTCCTCGCCGAACACTCTTTCCATGAGCTCGCCGTCGATGCATCTGTTGTGCGTAATGCCCCAGGCCGCGAGGTCGGCCTCCTCGGCACAGGACGAAATCTCAATGTCCCAGCCTTCCGAATGCCAGCGTTCTCGGATCTTGGCGAGGCCCTCGCAGATCTCGCGCCTCTGCGCCTCGTCGGGTTCGGCCGACAGCACGGTCTCGCGAGTGTAGAGATCCGTGTCGCGCACGAGGTTCGCCTGGACCTTTCGATAGGCGCCCACGTCGACGAAGCTCACGACGAGCTTCTTCGTGAGTCCCCTCAATGCCTTGCCGATCGTCCAGATCCTCATGAGGATGTCGCGCGGACCGGTGCCCGGCGACAGGATGATCGGATCGAAGCGCCAGACGACGCGGTCGGGACCGATCCGCTCGGAGAGCCGCCTGAAGGTCTCGATGCGCTTTTCGAGCGCGGGCACGTTGGGCTCGAAGCCCTCCCGCTCGTAGTCGTTGAGCGTGTACTGGAAGTAGTAGTGCAGGCCGCGGGCATCGAGCTCGTCCAGATGCTGCAGGAAGGGCGCCGGGTTCTTCGTCCAGAAGACGACCGCCTTCACGTCCCTGAACGACACATACGAGGGACGGCGGTTGAACGGATTCACCCAGGCGCACCAGCCTGCGCGCAGGCGGTTCATGAACCACTGTCCATAATAGGCCGGGATGTCGGTCGAGCGGCTCGCTGACAGAATCACGGGCGTCATGGCCTTCACGCGGCCTTCGGGCGTTTGAATTTCCATTAGCATGTCAGCCTCCCCGGGCAATCGAGCCCGACAGGTTCGTATGCGATTGATGTGTCGAGTGTTGACAGGGTGCGCTTTCTAGCCATGATATGGACTCCATAAAGACTTGTGATGCCCCATTATCAATCTGCGAGAATCGATTGACTAGGCATCGGGTGGGTGGTCCATATCATTAGAAACACGCTCTTTCCCCTCATGTAGCTGCCTCATTTACACCAACGGCTCCGTG
>ERZ773175.1699-NODE-1699-length-11609-cov-3.070279_pt1 | contig 11609 bp, 6 predicted proteins | sample MGYA00581004_ERZ773175 | MGnify/ENA primary metagenome ERZ773175 (study PRJEB29015, sample SAMEA2737834) | human gut metagenome | biome: human gut; feature: human-associated habitat; material: faeces | place: China | collected 2012 ...
CTTTTCGAACGCCTTGTCGATTTTGGCGGAAACGGCTTTGAAGGATTCGTCCATTTCGCTGTGTTCGCGAATGCGATCGATGTCATCAAGTGCCGGCAGCAGTGCGGTCAGCACGTCGATGATGCCGTGCTGGCGGAAGCGTTCCTGCTCCTTCTGCGAACGATTGCGGAAGTTGATGAATTCCGCACGTTCGCGCTGAAGGGCTTCCAAGTATTCCGCCGCTTCCTTCTTGGCCTGGCCAAGCGGAGTCAGCGTATCTTCACCATCTTGCGTCGCACCATCCGCAGCATCGCCGTTTTCTTGCGATTCGGAAGATGCTGCGTTCGCTGCAGTTGCTGCAGAATCTGCAGAATCGGAAGTTGCACTTGCTGCAGAATCGCCATTATTCTGCGATTCCTGCGATGCACCGGCTGCAGGGGCGGCCTGCCCGGACAGGTTGTCCATGTCGGGCAGGTCGTTCAGATATTCGTCCTTGTTGAAGTCGGACATGATTACTTGTTGTCCTTGTCGTCATCGTCCACGACTTCGGCGTCAACCACGTCGTCGTCGGAGCCGTTGGAAGCGGAGCCGGCAGCGCCTGCGCCAGCAGCGCCGGCCGCACCGGCAGCGTCGGCGGCGCCCTGCTGTGCGTAGAGGGCCTGGCCGATCTTCTGGGCGGAGGTCATCAGCTCGGTCTGGGCGGACTTGATCTTCTCAATGTCCTCACCCTTCAGGGCTTCCTTGAGCTCGTTGACCTTGTCGGTGACTTCCTTGGCCACGTCGTCGGAGAGCTTGTCCTTGTTGTCGTTGACGAGCTTCTCGGTCTGGTAGGCGAAGGACTCGGCCTGGTTGCGGGTCTCGGCGTCTTCCTTGCGCTTCTTGTCCTCGGCCTCGTGGGCTTCGGCTTCCTTGACCATGCGGTCGATCTCGTCCTTCGGCAGGCCGGAACCACCGGTGATGGTCATGGACTGTTCCTTGCCGGTGCCCTTGTCCTTGGCGGACACGTGCACGATGCCGTTGGCGTCGATATCGAAGGTGACTTCGATCTGCGGGACGCCACGCGGAGCCGGAGCGATGCCGGTCAGCTCGAAGGTGCCCAGCGGCTTGTTGTCGCGAGCGAACTCACGCTCGCCCTGGTAGACCTGGATGAGCACGGACGGCTGGTTGTCTTCAGCGGTGGAGAAGACCTCGGAGCGCTTGGTCGGGATGGCGGTGTTGCGATCGATGAGCTTGGTCATGATGCCACCCTTGGTCTCGATGCCGAGGGACAGCGGGGTCACGTCGATAAGCAGGACGTCCTTACGGTCGCCCTTGATGACGCCGGACTGCACGGCTGCGCCGACGGCCACGACTTCATCCGGGTTCACGGACTGGTTGGCTTCCTTACCGCCGGTAAGCTCCTTGACGAGCTCCTTGACGGCCGGCATACGGGTGGAGCCACCGACGAGGACCACGTGGTCGATGTCGGAGACGCTGATGCCAGCGTCGCGCAGCACGTTGTTGAACGGGGTGCGGCAGCGGCCCAGCAGGTCGGAGGTCATTTCCTCGAAGTGGGCACGGGTCAGGGTCTCGTCCAGGTGCACCGGGGTGCCGTCAGGGGTCATGGCCAGGTACTGCATGGAGATGGAGGTGCTGGTGGAGCTGGACAGTTCCTTCTTGGCCTGCTCGGCGGCTTCCTTCAGACGCTGCAGGGCGATCTTGTCCTTGCTCAGGTCAACGCCGTACTTGTTCTTGACTTCGCCGACGAGCCAGTCGATGATCTTCTGGTCCCAATCGTCGCCGCCCAGGTGGTTGTCGCCGTTGGTGGCCTGCACCTGGATGGTGGAGAAGCCGTCGTCGTCCTTGCCGATTTCCAGCAGGGACACATCGAAGGTGCCGCCACCGAGATCGAAGACCAGGATGCGCTCGTCTTCCTTGCCCTTTTCAAGGCCGTAGGCCAGTGCGGCTGCGGTCGGCTCGTTGATGATACGCAGGACGTTCAGGCCCGCGATGGTGCCGGCGTCCTTGGTGGCCTGACGCTGGGCGTCGTTGAAGTATGCCGGGCAGGTGATCACGGCGTCGGTGACCGGTTCGCCAAGGTAGGCTTCGGCGTCGCGCTTCAGCTTCATCAGGACCTGGGCGGAAATCTCCTGCGGGGTCCACTTCTTGCCGTCGATCTCAACGGTCCAGTCGGTGCCCATGTGGCGCTTGACGGAGCTGATGGTGCGGTCGACGTTGGTGACGGCCTGGCGCTTGGCGACTTCGCCGACCAGGATTTCGCCGGACTTGCTGAAAGCCACGACCGACGGTGTGGTGCGAGCGCCTTCGGCGTTCACGATAACGGTGGGCTGGCCACCTTCAAGAGTTGCGATGCAGGAATTGGTAGTACCCAGATCGATGCCAACTGCGCGTCCCATAACTTGTCTCCTTTGTAGATAGGTTCGCTATGCGTTTTCTGTTCTATTCGTTCTTTCGCCCGAGTTTCGGTTTGCCGTCTCCCGGACTTTCCAAAACTTGAGCCTACACCACTCAACTTTGAATCGCAAGTTATTATTCCCAAAATCGCAAAAATTCTTGAGCACACCTCACTCAACTTTGCGCAAAGCCCAAAACCGCCGGCGCTGGGGAGCATCTCAGCGCCGGCGGTTTTGGGGATTATCGGAGGTTATTCAGCCAATCAGCGGTCGTTCTTGGCGGCCTTCGCGGTCTTGACGAGCATCGCGACGGCAACCAGCATGGCGATCGCAATCGCCACGGCCAGTACCGCGGTACCGGTCTTGCCCAGCAGAGCGGCACCGAACGGACCGACCTGCGCGCTGTCGGAAACCTTGCCGGAAGCGATCACGCCGTCCTTGTCAGCGCCCGCAGCGCCAACGCCTGGCTTGCCGTTGTTCTTGTCGGCGGAGTTGGCAGCTGGAGCCTGGAAGTCAACGGTCACGGCCTTGCCGGACTGGCGGCCGGTGACAGTGAGCGTATATTCGGAACCTTCGGTGACGCCGTCCAGCGCGATCGGAGTGGTCTGTGCGGTCTTGACGCGCACGCCGGAGAGCGGAGTGGAGGAATCGGACGCGGCCACGGTCTTGTCGTTCTTGTCCTTCAGCTCGTAGCTGAGCACAGCGTCGCCGTTGAAGCCGTCGACGTCCGCGGTGAACTTGCCGTCGGCAGCAGAGACCTTCACAGTGCCGTTGTCAGACAGTGCCTTCTGCGATTCGGTGGAAGTGGCCAGTCCCAGAGCGCCGGCGATCGTGTAGAAGTTGTCGGTCTGGTCGGTCAGGCCGATGACGCGCTGCGCGCCAGGACCGGAAGCCGCGATACGCAGCTGGGTGCCGGTGTGCTCCATGTCGCCGCCGTTGTAGCCGCCGTCTGCATCGCGAGAATCGTCCTGGGCGGTGCCGTAGGAGACGACCATGTTGTTGCCATCAGCGGTCTTCAGCACGGTGGACAGTGCGTAAGCCGGCTGGGCGTTGAGGATCTGGGAGGTGTGCGCGTGGTCGGCGGTGACGATCATCAGCGTGTTCGTGAGGTCCACGTTCTGCATGGCGTAGGCGATGGCCTGGTCGAAGTCGTCGGTCTCGCCGATCTGGCCGCAGGCGTTGCCTGCGTGGTCCTGCTTATCGATCGAGGCGCCCTCGACCTGCAGGAAGAAGCCGTTCTTCTGGCCGTTCGGGTTGTCGTTCAGCAAATCGAGCGCCTTCTTGGTCATGTCCTTGAGCGAGGAGCCCTGGTTGCCGAGCCAGTCGGCGTTCGGGGTGCACACGGTCGGGTTGGCGTCCTTAGCTGGATCCTTGGCGGTGGCCTTGGACGGGTTGAACTTGGTCGGCATGTTGCCGTCGCTCATCAGGGCGAGCACTGGCTGGCCGTCCTTGTACTGCAGCGCGTTCATGGCAGCCGGATCATTCTCGACGGTCTGGAAGCCCATTTCCTTGGCCTGCTCCCACACAGTCTTGCCCTTGTATTCACCGCCCTGCACGGTCTGACGGAAGTACTTGGAACCACCGCCGATGGTTACGTCGGCGCGGGTGTCGAGCAGCTGCTCGGAGATGGAGCCGATGCCGCCGTTTTCCTTAAGCTGGTTGATGAGGCACTGCTTGGAGGCATTGTTGGACGTGCCGTCGGTCTTGCCCTGTGGGCCGTAGCAGGCACGTTCGGACGAATGCGATTCCAGCACGGCCGGGGTAGCATCCTGGATTTCGGCGGTGGTCACATTGCCGGTGGCTTTGCCGGCCGCCTTGGCCAGCTCGAAGAGGTTCAGCTGCGGATTGCCGTAAATATCAACGTCAACGGCGTTGTTGTAGGTCTTGGTGCCGGTGGCCCAGGAGGAACCGGAGGCGGAGGAATCGGTTACGGGGGTAAGCTTGCCCGGGTTGGGGTTAGCTACCAGTTTGCCGTCGTCATCCTTGCCGACAGCGCTGTCCTTGCTGCCGTTGCCGACCGAGAAGGTGGTGTACTGGCCAGTACCAGCCTGCACGTCACCAAGCGCGCTCGGCTGGCCGACCGCGTCAAGTCCGTCGAAGTGGCCGTTGGCGCCCTTGAGATAGTCACGGGCGACGGTGATTTCGGAATCGCCCATGCCGTCGCCGATGAACAGCACCACGTTCTTGGCTTTTTTGTTGCCGATAGCTGCGATGCGTTGCGCGCCGCCGTGCTGCGCCAGTTCCGCAACGGACTTGCCGTTGGGGCTGTAGGTGGCGTCAGCTGCGAGCGCCGGCGCGGCAAGCGCACCGAGCGTTGCGACGGAGGCGAGGGCCGCGATTGCGCCCGTGAGAGCCTTGTGCTTGCTCATGTTTCTTCTTTCTTCCATGCAGTTTCGTCTGTGCCGTCCGGTTTCGTCGATTCGTTGCGATCGAGGCGGTTTCCCGATTCGGTTTCCCGATTTCGGAGTCCCGTTTTCGGCTATACCTTCCAGCTATGCGGAACCTTTCCGCAACTGCATTTGCTTGGATCTTTCGATTCCACTGCTCACGCTATGTGCCGCAAGCCAACGCACACCGCACTACAGAAGAACGACAGATGAACACTCATCGCCATATGATGACCGCAACATATCCACCGCATGAACAGGGGGAATACGGCCAATAAAATCGCCATATTCCGTCAAACAACACCCCCACCGCACCCCACAAGCCAAAATCCCCCACTGGCTGGATAAATCCAACCTCTCAGACCCCACTCACACGCCAAAAATCCCAGTGACTGGATAAAAACCACCTCTGACGCACCACTCACGCGACTAAATCATCCAGCCACTGGGAAAAATGCCCGCGCCACTCAGCCCCGCGCAACCCGCGCCACGCGCGTGGCCTTTACGGCCACGAACACGGACCGCACCAGCAGCACGCACAGATAGCAGGCGAACATAATCGCCCCAACTCGCGGCGAAACGGCGCCCGCAATCCACGTACCGAGCGGCGCGGTCACAGCCGCCGTCACACCAATAATCAGCGCGGTCCGCACGTGCGCCAACCTGCGTTTGAGGTTCGCCGCGCTGGTCGTGATCGAATTCGGAAACATTGCCAACAGCGAAGTGCCGCGCGCAACCAGGTCGGACGCGCCAAACAGCATCGACAGCGACGGCACCGCAAGCGCACCACCCCCAATGCCCAGCAGCCCCGCCAGCGTGCCGATGACCACACCCAGCAACGCCAAGCCAATGCCGGTCACCACCGTCATGGCGATCTGGTGGTCGCGTGACGGCACGAAACTCACCTGGTCGACCACCACAAAAACAAGAAACACCACAAAAATCCACCGCAACGCCAATTCCGGCAACCGCGAGAGCAACCAACTGCCGACCTGTCCGCCTACGAACATGCCGCAGAACAGCAGAGCTGCGGCGAGCCAGTCGACGTGCCCGCCGGTCGCGTACGAAATGACGCCGGAAATGGAGGTCGGCACGATCGCCAGCGTGGACGTGGCGGCCGCGTTGCGTTGCGACAGACCGAGCCAGACGAGCGCGGGCACGATCACCGTGCCGCCGCCGATGCCGAACGTGCCCGACAGCACGCCCACCAACATGCCGACCACAATCAGCACGATGATGCTGCGCGCCGACCCGTCAAGCGCCGTCTCCCCCGCTCGCGATTCCATCTTTTGCGATTCCGTTCGTACGGCATCCGCCTGATCCGCAGTTTCCCCTTCATCACACATGGCAGCTCCTTCCACGTCTTCCGCGCCCGATACTACCCACCTGCCGCGCGCAGTAATCAGCCGATTCCATAATTTTGCGATTTCGCCGCCGCAGCGCCCGGTTCACGCGCTTTCTCGCTTATAGATGGCGGATTCGCAGGATCGACGGATGGTATCTCGCTTATAGATGGCGGCCCCTTGCGGAAACAAGACATCTAGGGGGCATGCATGCTACCCTCTAACGACCTATTGCCCAAACCGACCCGCCACCTATAAGCGAGATACCAACGGACGCCCGGCCAAATCCGCCATCTATAAGCCAGATATCCAGCCAAAACCACGACCGCACGCCTACACCCACGCCTACACCGGCACACCCGCGCGCCTACACCCACGCAAGACCCATTGCACACACCCCCGTACGCACACGACCGCGCGCGGACCGGCAAAATCGCAAGTCATGAGCGAAAAGAGGCATCAAAAGCACCCAAAACAGCCCGAATCACACCCCCATCCGCTCACAACCCATGCTCCAGCACGATTCAGGCCATATGCGCACCGCAACAACACCCCTGCGCAACATCAGACATGCACACGCACGCAAACACAAGTACACACACTGAAACGCAACACGTACCACAAGCACACAAACACCACGCACCACATACCAAGCACGACCAGACGCACACCCCCGCACACCGGAGAAGCGATGTCACCGGCTTGCGGCGGCGCTAGGCTAGACACTACCCCCGAACACCAGACGAATGGCGCGCGCCGGCCCCGGCGCACAACCCGTGCCGCACAATCCAGGAGCGTCGCCATAGCCGCGCGAGCCCCACAAAAGCGCAGCCAGCCACAAACACGATCAGTCCGATCACCGCAGCCGCCACGGCTGTCATTTCGCCCGGCTCGTCGTATTGCGTCTTGTCTGGCACTTTGGGGTTCGGAATCCGGTGCCCGCGCACGAGCAGCCTGTGTGAGTTGACACCGTACGGCGTGCACGTGATCAGCGTCGCGTAATCGGCCCCGGACTCAATATTCAGTTTGCTGATTTCGCTCGGCAGCACCACTGAGATCTGGTCCACTTGGTACGTGTACGTTTCGTCGAGCACGTGGAATGCGAACGTGTCGCCTTTTTTCAGTTCGTCGAGGCCGGTGAGCAGTCGCGCGGATGGCAGTCCGGTGTGTCCGGAGACCACCGCATGCGTGGTCGCTCCGCCTACGGGCAGCGATGTGCCGGCCAAATGTCCGGCGGCGATCTGCAATACGCCGTCACTTGTGCCGTGATAGACGGGCAGTTTCACTTTGATGCGCGGTATGGTCACGTACCCCATGATGCCGGTGCCGGTCACGTCGAGCGTTTCATCATATTCGCGCTTCTGCGCGTCGGTCATGTGCCACCGATCGCCGTTCGCGGCGAGCCGTTCGTTGTATTCGTGCGCCGCTTTCAGCATGGCTTTGCGTTCGGCGCCGGACATGTCTTTGGTCTGTTCCACGTAGCCTGCCACGGCGTATGACTGGTGCATGCGGTTCCACCAGTCACTGAATGTCGGATACGCGATGAGGCCCAGCGCACCGATCATGGCGATTGCGGAAATGGCAATCATCACATTGAGCAGCGCATTCGATTTCTTATGCTTGGCACCCGGTTTAACCTGCGCACCCGGTTTAACCTGCGCATCCAATTCGACTTGCGCAGCTGGCTTGGCGTCCGATTCATCCGTCACGTTATTTATGCTACGCCCGCTTCCGCAAAGCCGTCTTGGCAACGATCAGCAGCACCAAGCCCGCGCCCAAGATGGCCACGGCAATCCAAGCGGCCTGCTGCACGTCGGCGCCGGTGTGCGGCTGGTCCGGCGTGGTGGGTGGCGTGTGCGTGTTGGTGATTTCAGTGGAGTCGCCTTCCACATCGGAGATGGTGGTGTAGCCGTCGGGCACCGCCGCTTCGACCACGGTCCATTCGTGGTCTGCGTCGAGCGCTGTCCACGAATGCGTCCACTTGTTGGACTCGTTCAGCTTCACGTTTTCCACGGGCTCGCCGTCGCGCAGGAGTTTCACGGTGATGGATTCGGGGCGCTTGCCGTCAGAATTGTTCCGGTCATTCCAGATTTTGCGCACGGTGCGTTCCACTGTTTTCGGCGGTTGCGCCACACATTCGGTTTTCGGTTCGATACTCAGCACACGCGACCCGCCGGAGACGCCGTCTTCGGGCACTGCGACGAGCATACTGCCGGAAGAGCACGTCCATGTCTGGTTCTTTCCGGAGGCGTTGGCGACCTTCACGTCAACGCTGTCGGACACGGCCAAGTACAGGCCGTCGGACAGTCCGGTGAAGGTCAGATGCCCGGAGGCGTTGGTGACACCGGTTGCCGTGGCGTCGGGCTTGTTCACCGCGATGAGTCCGGCGAGCGTGTTGGCCATGTCTCGCCACACCTGCGCGTCCTTGCCGGTCATCTTCGACCAGTCGACGGGGTAGGCGGTGGAGTCGGTGAACGGTGCGACGGGCTCGAAGGTGGCACCGCCGCTTGCCGGGATCTGCCCGACTTTGTAGAGGTTGAAGCTGGCGTCCGAAATGGCGAAGTTGGTAGAATCGTCGGACGTTTCGGAATCCGAGCTCTTATGGTGGTACGAAATGGCGATGCTGCCGCTGGCAGAGTCTGTTGTTGGAGCCGCGACGGCATCGCGAGTAGTGAATGCACAGGCTGCCGCGGCGAATGTGGCGGCGATTGCGCAGCATGCGGCGATGACGCGGCTTGCGATCGTGCGTTCCTTCATTGCCGACCCCTCTTCTGTGGATTGGAAAGTAAGCATGTTTGATTCGCCCCCAACGGCAAACCGGAAAATATATGGAGCTAGGCTGGATACTCAAGAAAATTAGGCAGTGTACAAGGGATTGAGGTGGTCCAGCCCAGCATATGTGGGTTCAGTTATTATTTAATTTTCAGTTTTTAAATTATGTATTGCGATTCCCGTGAGCCGCTGCTGACTTGCGTCAACGCGGCTCACGGGTTTCACATGGTTACTTCAGATTCTTATGGAATCCGGAGGATCAGGCATTGCGACGACGCAGAGCCATCACCAGGGTCGCGCCAGCGAGCACGAACACGGCGATGCCAGCCACGTACAGCAGCACGGTGCCCATGCCACCGGTGGACGGGAGGTTGGAGCCCTTCTTGTTCACGACGTCGGCCTGAACGGTACCATTCATCTTATCACCGTCAGTCTGATTAATCTTCAGAGAAGTCAGCGCCGGATCGTCAGACAATACATCGTGATCAGCAGTGATGGTGAAGAGCGTGTCAGCAGCAGTGTTATAGCCTGCCGGAGTGTGGGTCTCCACGAGCTTGTACTCGCCATCATCAATGCGGGAGAAAGATCCAGTGTAGGTGAAATGCCCCTCGGTGCCGCCCCTCGTCAGAGCGATCTCTTTACCGACCTTATTCCACTCCTCGCTCTCGCCATTCTTGTACTTCTTGTACAGCGTGAACTTCGGCATATCACTTTCCGCCGGGTCACCCTGATCGAAGGTCTTGTTGACGTTCAGCTGGTAGGTGAAGACGATGACCTTATCTTTCGGAGTCTCACCAGTCGGAGAGTCTGCACCATCGCCAGTGTAGTTCGGATTGTTGGAGTATTCGAGCTTAGCCTCGTTCGGGTTACCCGCAGAACCAATCACAGCATTCTTGTTCAGCGTGGATGCATATTCGACAGTGAACTTGCCACCTTTAGCAACAGCAATGGCTTGACCCTCGGAATCAGTAAGAGACTTGACATCGTTGATGGTGAGGGTGAACGTGCTATCAGCAGTGGTAGTAGTCGGGTTCAGAGTCAGGGTGTACTGGCTCGCCGGAACGACGGTTTCCTCATACTTAACAATGAAGCCAGAAGCCTCCGGATAAGTCAAACCAGCCGACTGCGTATCCTTAAAGACCAGCTTGTAGGTCTTGTACGCCGCGAAATCGTCCTTGTCCGTCGGCAAGGTGGCGGTCAGCTTAAATGGAACCGTATCGTTCACGTCGTAGTCAGCAGAATCCTGCCACCCAGTGGTAGTGCCTTCGGAGTCGTTGGCATCCTGGACCTTCTTCTCGAAGGTCGGCTTATCGGCCTTGCGGGCGATGGTCACGACTTCATTGCCAACAACCTTGACAATGTACAAAGTAGCTGCATCATTACCGGTCACAGTGTCCTTGTCCTTGGCGAGGTAATAACCAGCCGGGACCTTGCTCAGCTGAGCTGCGGCCGATACTGTGCCGTATGCATCGCCAGTCAAATCAACGAACTTGTTGATAGTTTCAAGCTTCATCGAATCGGAGGCACTGCTCTCAAGCCCAGCCACCTTCTTGGCAGCATCAGCGGCTGACAGATTAGTGCCGCCATCACCAGCTCCATTCGCGGTCTTGAAGTTCTGGCCAGCTGCAACGTTGCCAAGAGAACCATCACTACCGTACGTACCAGTAAAAATCTGGTAGACGGAATAGGTGTGGGTATCGTTGGCTTCAACCGCGATACCACCAGTTGGGTCATCCGCCATGGCGGTGGAGGCACCGGCGAAACCGGCGACGGCCATTGCCGCGGTGGCTGCCACGGCTACGAGGCCTTTGAGAACCTTGTTCATTGTTCTCCCTTTCTTTCTTGTTTGAAATCTTGAATCTTCAGTTATGTGTGTTCAGTTATTGCCTAGTGGGCATTGGGGTCGCTACGCTACGGTCCAGCCCCCCCTTCCCCTAGACGAGTTCATCATTGCCGCCTCCTGACCTTGAGGGCCATTCCAGCCGCAACAACACCTATCAACGCAGCCACCAAAGCCGCCGCGTAAATCCAATAATCGCCAGCGCCACCAGTCCCCGGCAGAATCACACCCGGCTGGTTCTTGATGTTGCCACCATTGACAGTGAACGTGGTCTGCTCGTTGTAAGCGCTTGTATCTGCGTTATTGAAGCCGGTGTTCGCGTACCAATTGCCAGCGATGTTGTCGCCTTCCAGCGGACCGATGCGGAACGTGTGCGGAGTGGTGTCGAGATCGTATCCGTCAGGAGCCTTGGATTCGATGAGCTGGTACTCACCCCAGACCAAGCCGCTGATCTTGAATTTGCCGGAGGCACCATCCAAATCAACATATTCCCCGGTCTGGGTGGAGCAATCGGCGACGTTGTTCTCGTCGTTCACGCAGTCGGTGACAGTGCCAAGCGTGGCATCCGCATCGATGTACTTGGCCACGCCATTCTCCCAAGAGAAGGTCTTCGTCTGCTTGAGGGTCCACTGGGAGCCGGGAAGCGGATTGGCATTGTTGGAGTCCGAAGACACCTTGGTCCACGTCACGCTACCAGTCTTACGAGTGTTCGCGATCTTGTTGCCAGTGTTATCTGCGCCAAACGCCGGGCTCCAAGTAGCGGTTCCGTTGGCGATGGTGATCGTGTACACCGTATCGGACACTTCGTAACCGTTCGGCGCGGCCTTCTCCTTCAGCTGGTACGTGCCATTCGCAAGGTCGGAAACCTTGAACTTGCCAGCAGCCGTGTCCTCAT
>ERZ773175.1708-NODE-1708-length-11577-cov-5.008505_pt1 | contig 11577 bp, 9 predicted proteins | sample MGYA00581004_ERZ773175 | MGnify/ENA primary metagenome ERZ773175 (study PRJEB29015, sample SAMEA2737834) | human gut metagenome | biome: human gut; feature: human-associated habitat; material: faeces | place: China | collected 2012 ...
ATATCATCAAGTTCAATCGTGACATTAATGTAATCATCCGGCTTTTATCCTAGTTTGGACAACAAAACACAAGTTTCCACATGCGTGTCATTTTAAGACATATCCCCACAAATCAACAGAAAAAATATAATTATCTTTATAATATGAATAGCAGTAATCAATAACCTACTACATTTATCCTTAATGTTTAATCAAAAAATCTGACTTATTCTCTTCATAACTCTTAAGAATACTTATAAAATGATTGCTTTTAATTGCATCGTAGTTATTCATTTTCTTTAATTCTAAATAATTTTTCTTCGCAATTTCCATGCTGGTATGGCTTATGTAACATGCTGCATATTCACTAATAGATGGAACAGCCCAAAGATATTTCTCTGATTTTACTACTTTGTTATCTTCATCATATATAATCGATAATGTTAAGTAATAAATCGTAACCATACGCGTTTCTGCTATAGAACTTGCAAGCTTCACCTGAAATCTATCGACTTCATTTGCACCTATACTTTGTGAAACATTAAATACTTGTTGTTTCTCTTTCCCTAAAACCACATCATAAGTATGAGAGGATTCTACCAATTGATAATGGGTCATTTGCGGATTGATCATATTATAGTAATCTAATATATCGAATGATATCTCTTTTATATAGGCTACTTGGTCTCCAATGTTTCTCAATTTTATATCAACAATAAATTCTTTATCTTCATTTAAAGAGATATCTACTATTTTTATATTTGATTGTTGTTTTTCTTCTGTAAGATTTGTAATTTGAAGAATGTTTCCATCCCCGATAACATTTTTATCTCCACTAACATTAAGATTTCCCTCACCACCTTTAGGAGTTTTTGTTTTTAATATTGCAAAGAAAGCTGATATAATAGCTATACCTAAGCCACTAAATATCCATTCTTTATTACTTATAATCCATTCTACCATGTAAATATTCTCTTTTGTTTTTTTATTTACCAGCTTTTCTCTACAACCGTCCTATTTATCTGATATTTTAAAATACAACATCCATTCCGTTTGTGTAATAGACTACTGCATAAACAACATTTAATACAGCATAGGAGGTTTCCCTTTGTTATCCACAACTTTTCTGACATAACCTTCCCACTTTTGAATTATTTGTATCCATTCTTTAGATTTAAAATAATCATCTAAATTGCAATTCAAATCAAATTCTGGCATATACACCCCAAGAACACCCTTTTCTAATATTCCTTCTGCAATAACCCCTTTCTCTCTCAGTATTAAAACAGGCAATCCCAATTGGAAAGCCATAGCCGGTTCAATTTGACAATATGGACTAGTTAACCATTTATTGGATAAATCATACTCCTCCTCGCCAATATCACTAATCGGTTTCCCTGTTCCTTGTTTAATTAAACTTCTTCTAAACGCTATTGTTACTAATCCATTTGATTCTAACATCAACCTTCTTATTGCTGTTAATGGCGCATCCATATCATAATCTGTCACCCCTAACGTTCTTGGTTGTAACTCTCTTTCTTCAAAATAATGAATTATTCTTTCAATAAATTCTTCTTGCCTTTTTTTAAATGGTCTTGGATAACTCAAAAAGATAGAACTACTCATTAAATCTCCTCCATAATTTCAAAATATCTTAATGCATCCTTTATCGCTTCCACTTTCTCCGCTGTCGGATGCTTCCTCGGCTGTTTCAATTCTTCTACCGCATTAGGAGCATCATACATTGGCAAGCCTAAATCTCTCTTTACCTCTGCGATATATGCGGTATGTACTTTGAAGCCGTATTTAGCTTCTATGTACTCCTTTATCATTTTGTAGGTCACTCGTTCTTTGGGCTTATAGCTTTCGGCTCTTTTAGCGATATTATCAAGCGGAACCTTTCCCTCACCCTCACCAAACTCAACTTTTACGTTGATATGTCCGTCTGGCTTTTTGTGGGAAAGCAGTACTACCGTCTCCACATGTGTAGTATTCCCAAACTGATCCACCGCCCTTACCTTGCAAAGCTCATATCCGCCCTCACAAAGCACCTTAAGATCCCTCGCTAACGTTGCCGAATCACAGCTTACATACACGATCCGCTTTGGCTGCATTTTAAGCATTGTTTCAAGGCACACATTATCGCATCCCTTTCGCGGCGGATCGACTACGATCACATCCGGGTGCAGCATGTCCGCATCTTTGTTTTCCTTTTTTTCATAAAATGCCGGCAGCACTTCTTCCGCTTTTCCTACGAAAAACTCTGCGTTATCGATGCCGTTCAATTCTGCATTGTTCTTTGCATCTTCGATTGCCTGTGGGACAATCTCCACGCCGTAAACTTTTCCCGCTTTCTGTGCCAGGAAAAGTGAAATCGTGCCAATGCCGCAATACAGATCCCACACAGTCTCTTTTCCGGTCAGTCCCGCATAGTCGAGCGCAAGGCTGTAGAGTTTTTCCGTCTGGACAGGATTGACCTGATAAAATGACTGCGGTGAAATATGGTATGCGACCGCTGTATCAGTCAGTGAAAAATCCTTCGTATCGCGTAGATGGATCATATCGGTAATGTATGGATCGCCCCAGATACATTTCGTCACATCCCCGAGGATCACATTTGTTTTCTTCGTATTCTGATTGATGGAAATGCTCTTCATTCCCTCGATGGCTGTCAATCTGTCGATCAGTTTTTCCACTTTAGGAAGACTATTTCCGTTGATAATCACACAGACCATAAGCTCTTTTGTGGTAAACCCATAGCGGATCAGGACATGACGAACCAGCCCCTTACCTGTATTTTCATCGTAAGATGCCACATGACATTCTTTCATATAAGACAGGACTTCATTTAAAATAATCTGATTTTCCTCCACACCCAGTTTACAGTCATTGACCGGGATAATACTGTGGGTACGCGCTGCATAAAAACCGGCAACCGGATTCCCATCTTTATCCGCACCGATCGGAAACTGTGCCTTGTTCCGGTAGCGGTATGGTTCTTTCATCCCCACGACAGGAAGCATGATTCGGTCGATCAATTCCGGCGCAAAACCACCAATACGAATCAGATTTCCGCGCACTTTGTTCTGCTTAAATTCCAGCTGCTTTTCATAATCCAACGCCTGTATCTGACATCCGCCGCATCTCCTGTGAAGTTCACACTGTGGTGTCACACGAAATTTAGACGGCGATAAAATCTGCTCCACTCTCGCATAACCATAATTTTTCTTCATCTTTGTGATGCGGGCTTCGATCTCATCTCCAAGCACCGCATCTTTAACGAAAAAGGTCATGCCATCGTATTTTCCGATTCCTTCGCCGTCCACGCCCATATCTTCGATTTTCAGTTCTATGATATCATTTTTCTGCATAATTATAATTTCCCGGAGCGTCTGATATTGCTCTCAAGCAGACGGTTGTACCCCTGCCATTCCTGATTATTTTCCGGCACGTTGTTAAAGATTTCGCGCACCGTCTCCATCTTTGCATCGATATTATCCGCAAAACTGAGTGCTAATGCCTCCGGCAGCGCCGGTTTTTTCGGTGAACCAAACTCTAACTCGCCGTGATGTGCTAAAATACAGTGCTTTAACTCGCTTGCCAGTCCCTTTGGAAAATCCGGGATCGTGCGGATCCTGTCACCGACCATCTCGGTTCCGATAATAATATGTCCTAAAAGCTGACCGTCATCCGTGTAATCATTTTCCGGGAATGTGGAAAGCTCCTCTAATTTTCCGATATCATGGAAAATAGCTGCCGTGATCAAAAGATCGCGGTTTAACATCGGATAACAGCCTGCAAAATAATCACAGTGCTTTGCCACACTTAAGCTGTGCTCAAGCAGACCACCGACAAATCCGTGGTGCACAGTCTTTGCAGCAGAGTGGAATTTAAAGCGTTTTTCAAAATCTGCATCTTCCACAAAAAAGCTCTCTAACAGCTTCTTTAAATGCACTTCTTTGATGCTCGCAATCAGACCTTTTAACTCCTCATACATCTGGTCGATATCCTTATCGCTGACCGGAAGGTAATCTTTTGGATCATACTCCCCTTCCTGCACCTTGCGGACACGCTTTACATTCAGCTGTAAATTGCCCTGAAAGCTGGTGATATCACCCATTACGGCTATGTAATCCAGTGAATCGAACTCGTCGATTCCAACAGAACCAGGCTCCCAGATCTTCGCATCCAGTGTGCCCGTTTTATCCTGTAAGATCAATGTATCATAAGGTTTTCCTGCCTTTGTCAGCGCAGACTGTTTTACTTTGCACAGATAAATTTCATTAATTCGCTCGCCCTCTCTGAGGCTCTCAATATACTTCATAATACTCCTTTATTTCTTTTTCTATTTTCTAATATAACATGCATCCGCAGCCTGCTTCTATTTTCAGTGAACACTCTGCATCCTCTTTCTATGGCAGGACGCTGACGTCCACCGTACAGGTGATCTCTGTATACCCATCCGGTCCCTGACGTTGAATTTTTACTTCTACGGAGTCTTCCGGTTTTAATGAAAGCAGCTTGTTCTCATAACTTTCTGCGGTCATTATCTCATCCCCGTCAATTTCCGTGATGACATCCCCGCTCTGAAGTCCGGCAGCCATTGCCGGTGAATCCATACATACATCCTTGATATATGCACCCTTCGGTATCTCATATTCACGTTCAATTGCTGCTGTAACCGTTGTCACTTCAAGCCCAAAGTAAGGGATATCCTGTCCGTTTGACAGCATCTCAATCAATGCTTTTAACTCGGAAATAGAGATCGCTGTCAGCGTATTTTCATCCCCCGCACTGCTGTATCCCTGCATCACGATTCCAATGATCTCGCCATCTACATTGACAAGTGCTCCGCTTCCGTTGCTGCTTCCTACAATATCTGTCGTAAACACACTGTAATTATGATCTATCGTAGAAATACTGTTCGTGGTGGATGTAATATTTCCAGTCAGGATTGAATAATTGGTTCCAAGCGGACTTCCGATCGCGATCGCGATCGTTCCCTGCGTAACAGTCAGTGAATTTCCAAGAACTGCAACTGCGATCGCATTCTTTGTACTTTCGGTAAGTTCTGACGCCTTTACGCTTAACACAGCTATCCCTGTATTGCCATCGTATTTTTTCATTTCAGCTTTCACGACAGCATCATTAATAAATGTAACATAGATTTCCTGTGCATCTGCAATCGCCTTGCGTTCTGTTAAAACCAGCAGTTCCCTGCCATTTTCCGCTACAATGATACCGGAAGCCTGCCCCTTACTCTCATATGGGTTATTAAACCAGTCGGTATCGCTCTTCACACCGGTTACCGTCACGATAAACTTGTTTGCTTCTTTTCCAACCGCATACAATTTATTCTGAAGTTTCTGAAAATCGGCAAGTTCAAGTTCCTGCATTTCATTGTTTGGAACATCCCCAGTGTTATGTTCCGTTTCCGGTTCATCCGTCTGCTCCTGCTGACTGTTTCCCGCTTCTTCTGTCTCCTGCTGCCCGTTTTCCGGCTCTTTATTTTCTCCCTGCTGTCCGTTATTCTCTGTGTCCTTTTGCTCTGTCGATTCCTGCGTATCGTCCTGTCCGGTTTCTTCCGTTTCTGTCACATCATCCTTCGGAATCGTAACGACAGGCTTCTCCTCCGGGTAAAACCAGTTTGAGAACTCCGGCTGCAATAAACTAAACACCAGTGCTGCCACCGTACCAAAAATAACGGCAAGCACTACGGTAAACAATGCTTTTTTTATAAGACGTTTTTTATTCAACGGCTTCTCCTTGATCTGCTCATTAATAAAAGAAAAGCCACCCTTCTCTTTCTCCTGCATGATTTTCCCTTCCTTAACAAAAATGAAAACCGCACCTTATTTATTATAGTTTGAATCACATACGCTTGCAACACTATTTTTGCATTTCCGGCTTTCCTTCCCCCAATTAATGGGATATAATGTGAATAAGCAATGAGCAGTGCCAAAAATCAACCACAAGGAATTATAAATCTTATGAATGAAAAAGTTTTAAAAACATTAGAATATAATAAAATCATTGCCCGCTTAGCGGAGCACGCCTCAAGTGAGGATGCAAAGAAACGTTGTCTCTCCCTCATACCGGTCACAGACATCAATGAGATCAATCTTTTACAGTTACAGACCAAAGATGCGCTAAACCGTCTCTTTAAAGGCGGGCGCATCTCTTTTTCCGGTGTACACGACATCCGAGACTCCCTGAAACGTTTAGAGATCGGTGCATCCTTAAGCATCACGGAACTGCTGCGCGTCTGCTCTCTCTTAGAGGCAGCAAAACGTTCAAAAGCATTTTCCCGCACCAGCATCGGACATACCGGACCGGACCGCCCTGTTTCAGCAGATGAGACAGACGAACTTCCGGTTGATTCCCTGACCGGATTTTTTGACCAGATCGAACCACTCACACCATTATGTGACGAGATCCGCCGCTGCATCTTATCGGAGGACGAAATCGCAGACGATGCCAGCAGCACACTCCGTTCCATCCGTAAATCCATGCGTGGCATGAACGATAAGATCCGTGCACAGATGAACTCGATGATCAACAATACAACTACACGCAGTTATTTGCAGGATGCCGTCATTACGATGCGTGACGGCCGCTATTGTCTGCCGGTCAAAGCCGAAGCAAAATCACAGGTTCCGGGTATGGTGCACGACCAGTCATCTTCCGGTTCCACACTCTTTATCGAACCGCTCGCTGTTGTAAACTTAAACAACGAATATAAAGCTCTTCTTATGAAAGAAAAAGAAGAAATTGAAGTCATTCTCGCCAACTTAAGCAACTTAACGGCAGGATACTCCATGCAGCTTCATACTGACTACAATATACTCACCGAACTTGATTTTATTTTTGCAAAAGCAGCTTTCGCTCAGACTTACAACGGTGTTGCTCCGACTTTCAATACCGACGGACGTATCAACATCAAAAAAGGGCGTCATCCGCTGCTCGACGCCAAAAAAGTTGTACCGATCGATGTACGTCTCGGAGAAGATTTTACGCTTCTGATCATTACCGGACCAAACACCGGTGGTAAAACCGTCTCCTTAAAAACAGTCGGTCTTCTGACATTGATGGGGCAGGCAGGACTTCATATTCCGGCTTCCGAGCGTTCGGAACTCGGAATCTTTGAGGAAGTGTTTGCTGATATCGGAGATGAGCAGAGTATTGAACAGTCTTTAAGTACTTTCTCCTCCCATATGACAAATATCACACGCATTTTAAGTCAGGTAAATGACCGTTCCCTCGTGCTTTTCGATGAGCTTTGTGCCGGAACCGATCCAACGGAAGGTGCAGCACTTGCAATTTCTATTTTGTCAAAATTAAAACTATACGGTGCACGTGTCATGGCAACCACACACTACAGTGAATTAAAAGTATTTGCCTTGCAGACTTCCGGTGTGGAAAATGCCTGCTGTGAATTTGACGTTGAATCATTAAGTCCGACTTACCGCCTGTTGATCGGTATTCCCGGAAAAAGTAATGCGTTTGCGATTTCCACCAAACTTGGTCTGGGTGGGGATATCATCGAGGATGCCAAAGGACGGATCAGCGAAAATGATATGAATTTCGAGGATCTTTTAGCAGATCTTGAAAAGAGCCGCATCACGATTGAAAAAGAACAGCTTGAGATCAACCAGTATAAAGAAGAAATCCAGAAATTAAAAGAACAGCTTGAACAGAAACAGGAACGTTTAGACGCAAGCCGTGACAAGATCCTGCGCGAGGCAAACGAGCAGGCTTACAATATCATCAAAGAAGCAAAAGACCTTGCCGATGAAACGATCCGTAATTTCAATAAATATGGCACCGCACATGCCCCGGTCAGCGAAATGGAAAAAGAGCGCACTAAACTGCGCGATAAGATGAACAACGCACAGAAAAAAATGTCTGACCAGAAAAAGAATGCTGCTCCAAACCATAAAGTTCCCAAAAAACTCCGCATTGGTGACCGCGTGAAAGTCATCAGCATGAATCTAAACGGAACCGTTCACTCCCTGCCAAACGCAAAGGGTGACCTTTATGTACAGATGGGTATTTTACGTTCTCTTGTCAACATTAACGACCTCATCCTGTTAGAGGAAGAAACTTCCCCGACCAGCAAAAAATACGGTCGTACCAGTGCCGGCAAGATCAAAATGAGCAAGTCTGCATCCGTCTCCACAGAGATCAACCTGATTGGCAAGACCACAGACGAAGCGATCGCTCTTTTAGATAAATACCTGGATGATGCCTACCTTGCACACATTCCGTCCGTGCGTATCGTCCACGGAAAAGGAACCGGTGCACTGCGCAACGCCGTACAGGCACATTTAAAACGTTTAAAATATGTGAAATCATTCCACCTCGGAGAGTATGGCGAAGGTGATGCCGGCGTAACGATTGCCGAATTCAAAGACTGATTTCAGACAAAAAGTAATTTCAGTAAGACAGATTTTATCTGATTCCATGCACAAAGCACTGCCGAAGCAATACCATTTCGTCTGATTTACAAACAGAATAACAACTAACAGGAGGTAATTTTATGGCAGCAAAACAAAAAATACTGATCGTCGATGACGATAATAATATTGCAGAACTGATCTCTCTTTATCTTACGAAAGAGTGTTTTGATACAAAAATTGTAAATGACGGTGAAGAAGCCTTAAAAGCATTCGAACAGTACAATCCGAACCTGATCCTTCTTGATCTGATGCTTCCGGGCATCGACGGCTATCAGGTATGCCGCGAAGTCCGTGCAAAAGCAAACGTACCGATCATCATGCTCTCCGCAAAGGGTGAGATTTTTGATAAAGTACTCGGTCTTGAACTTGGAGCAGATGATTATATCATGAAGCCGTTCGATTCCAAAGAACTTGTTGCCCGCGTCAAAGCCGTTTTGCGCCGTTACCAGCCGGTCAAAATTGAAGAACCTGCTCCTGAATTAAAATGCGTAAAATACCCGGATCTGATCGTCAACTTATCCAACTACTCTGTTATTTATAAGGACAATCCGATCGACATGCCGCCAAAGGAATTAGAGCTTTTATATTTCCTTGCATCCTCGCCAAATCAGGTATTTACCAGAGAACAGCTTCTCGACCATATCTGGGGCTATGAATACATCGGCGACACCCGCACCGTGGATGTCCATGTAAAACGCCTCCGTGAGAAAATAAAGGACAATGACAGCTGGAGTCTCTCGACTGTCTGGGGAATCGGTTATAAGTTCGAGGTTAAAAATATATGAAACGAACACTCTACCCGAAGCTGCTCGGCGGCTATCTGATCTATGGACTGATCTGTTTTATTATTATTTCAACCTTTGGTTACCATATTACTTTTAACTTCTTAGAGCGCCGGGATGCCTCGACGCTCTATCGGGAGTCTGCGCTGATTTCCTCCAATTATGCAGAGAATTATTTCAAACGTTCCACAACATTAGAAGAAATGAAAACGCAGCTCTCCACTTTAAGCACTTACCTCTCCAGTGAGATCTGGATCATTGATAAGCAGGGACAGATTCTTTTAAATACAGCTTCTGCCACCTCTCCGGCAGAAAATACAGAACCGGAAGTGATCCCCGATTTTGACGTGACTGATTTTGGAAATAAATATTACCGCACCGGAAACTTTTACGGTCATTTTGACTCAGAAACATTAAGTGTGTTTTCACCGATCACTGTAAATTACAAAGTACGCGGCTATGTAATCATACATAAACCGGTCAGCTCCATCGTCAATTTATCCAACCTGCTGACTAATCTTTCCTATCAGACGTTTGCACTTTTATTTCTGGCAGCGTTTGTTGTTTTAGCACTCTTTACCTGGATCGTCTATATCCCGATCCGCAAAATTGCCAAAGGCGCCAATGAATATGCCGCCGGAAATTTTGAGGCAAAGATCGATGTCCACTCCAATGATGAGATCGGTTATCTTGCTGCCTCGCTCAACTATATGGCAAATGAATTAAACACGCTTGAGGAGGATCAGCGAAAATTTGTCTCCAATGTCTCACATGACTTCCGCTCTCCGCTGACCTCGATCAAAGGCTACGTAGAAGCAATGCTTGACGGAACAATCCCGGTTGAAATGCAGGATAAATATTTAAACATCATCCTTTTTGAGACAGAACGTTTGAACAAACTGACAAAAAGCCTTCTGGAATTAAACAAATTCGGCTCACACGGTGTTATGTTAGACATCACCAGTTTTGATATCAATCACACAATCCGCATGACCGTACAGACCTTTGAGGGAACCTGTATGGAAAAACATATCAGTTTTAACCTGATCTTAAGCGGTGAGACACTGTTTGTCTCTGCTGATTTCAGCAAAATTCAGCAGGTGCTTTATAACCTGATCGACAATGCACTCAAATTCAGCCATGCAAATTCATCGATCACGATCGAGACGACCGAAAAAAATGAAAAGGTCTTTGTATCAGTCAAAGACACCGGAATTGGTATTCCAAAAGACAGTATCAAGAAAATCTGGGAGCGTTTCTATAAAACCGATCTTTCCCGTGGAAAAGATAAAAAAGGAACCGGTCTTGGTCTTTCCATTGTCAAAGAAATCATCCAGGCTCACGGAGAAAACATCAACTGTATCAGTACCGAGGGTGTTGGTACGGAATTTATCTTTACACTGCCGTTAGCGAAAGAACAGAATGAGCATGCCTGATGGCATGCTCTTTTACAATACTTGATGCCCTATTCTACTGTTCCTTCCAAAATCCGCCCTTCTCTAAGTAATTTATTGCAACAGGGCAGCAACATGGATAATAACAGACATCGATTCTAAACTTTGTATGAAGCAAAGTTTCTTATATAGATGCCCCGGCGGCAAACTTAGTTTTTCTTATTTTCATACAACGGCACAAAACAGCCTCGGCTTAGTGCAATTTTCCATTCAAAAAACTGAAAGCCACCTTTTGATATCCAAACCTATCTACAACATACAAAAAAGCCAGCCCAGTCTGCATCATCTGCAGCCTGGACTGGCTTTTTTCACGTTCTCATATTTTGGATAGTGATTATACTAACTCAAGTAATACCTCTAAAGCGCCATCACCTTTACGCTGACCGATCTTTACGATTCTTGTGTAACCACCGTTACGGTCTGCATATTTCGGAGCGATCTCATCGAATAATTTAGCAACAAGATCAACTTCTTTGGTGTTTTTCTTTCTTCCGGCAGCTTCAGTCGGAACTTCTTTTACGGTGTAGAGAACTTTTAACATTTCTCTACGAGCATGAAGACGGGATGGCTTATCTTTCTTGATAGTCTTCTCAACTTCATCGTATACAGTAACTTTCTTACCGTCTACAACTTCTTTTACTCTCTTACCGTCTTTATCTTTGCGGGCAACTTTTGCTTTTACAGTAACTTCTTCGTAGTTGTCTTTTTCTTTTACTGCTAAAGCGATGATTCCCTCAGCGATTTTGCGAACCTCTTTTGCTTTTGCTTCTGTGGTAACGATCTTACCATTGTTTAATAATGCTGTTACCTGACCTCTTAATAATGCTTTTCTCTGGCTAGAGGTTCTGCTTAATTTACGATACTTTGCCATTTTTAATATCCTCCATTTTGTGGAACATCCGG
>ERZ773175.1716-NODE-1716-length-11563-cov-3.962895_pt1 | contig 11563 bp, 10 predicted proteins | sample MGYA00581004_ERZ773175 | MGnify/ENA primary metagenome ERZ773175 (study PRJEB29015, sample SAMEA2737834) | human gut metagenome | biome: human gut; feature: human-associated habitat; material: faeces | place: China | collected 2012 ...
CTGCATCAGATAAAGGATTCTGTCATCCTCTCTCTCAAGCGCCATATCAAGCATGGAAATCATAGAGTAGCGCGGACTACCGTCAGCTAAAATCAATTTGCTCATGCCGGTGTTGGCAATCAGAAACGGAAAGCCGATTGCCGTAATGCGTGTATAAGCTTCTGCATACGGAAGCACGTCTGTGGTTGCACCGAAAAATTTCAGCATCGGTGTCAGAAAAATCGTTGTCAGAAGGAAAAGGCTGATTCCGAAAACTGCCATAAGGCACATGCCATTTCCTGCGTATTTTGCGGATTCGTCTTTTTCACCGGCACCGAGGTGGAGTGAAAAGTTGGTGGCACTGCCGATTCCGAGTAAAAGGGAAATCGCCGTGCAGGTGGTCGAAAGCGGAAAGGCAATATTGGTTGCCGCATTTCCGAGCATTCCGACACCCTGTCCGATAAAAATCTGGTCGACAATGTTGTAAAGTGCCGTTACCAGCATGGAAATAATGCACGGAATCGCAAATCCGACTAAAAGCTTGGACTCTTTTTCATATCCTAAAGGATTTTCTTGTGAAGTTTCCAGTGTTGTATCTGATGATTTCATAAATCGGTATCCTTTCAAATGTCTTTAAAATGCTGCTGTAATATGCCAGAAGCACGAAAATAATGTAATTCATTATCTGCGCAAGAAGTATAGTATAAATAAAGATAAAAGTCAAAATTTCTTGTGCTATTCGATAAATTCAGTTATAATTTGTTAAAAGGTTACATAAGGTGGGATAATGAGGTTATTAATAGATAAAAAGGACTTAGAATTACTTCTGGAAAAGAAAAGAGAATTTATCGGAAATAAAGTCGCAATAGATACAATTATTGCAGGAGTTTCATTTTTGCTTTCAGTGTTTACAGCTAGTTATGATGATATTTTGGGGATTCCCGGTATTGTATTAAAAACGATTTTTTGTATGATAGGTATTTTATATTGTATGAAGATAGCAAAAGATATTTTTCATATGTATAAGGATAAATACGACTATAACGATTTAATGAAAGATATAACAGGGTTAGATATGATACAGCATAATCATTCACTGGTAGTAATAAGAAATTTGTTTACAGAAAACAAGCAGAAATTTCTTGTCTATTATGATGAAAAATGGGACTGCAAACTTTTTCTGAATTATAAGACAATGGATAGAGATAATGAAAATTCTATTCTAGACAGAGTTGCAGCAGATTTGGCATTGAATAGGGAAGATATGGAATGTCATTACATTACATCAAGAGTACAGGAAAAATATTCTGTCAGCCATGGAGAGAATAGAGTTTATAATCACAGATTATATGAATTAAAGATACACCATTTTCCGGAGCAGACCAGACAGACGGATTTTGTTTTAAACGGCAGGCATTACTACTGGATGACACTGGAAGAAATGGAACACGATGAGAATATTGAAAAAAAGAATATGGAAGTAGTTGATTTTGTAAAAGAATCAATTTCATAAAATAACCTATTGTGAAAAAAAATGCATTGTGCTACAATAGCACTCAGAAAAACAAAAAACTATATTGAAAAAGCGATGACAGAAACAGTAGTGTATCCGGAACATACAGAGAGAGCAGCATTTGGTGGAAGCTGTTTATGCAAAAGGTACATGAAGACCATTCCCGAGCTGTGCGTAGAAGAAATCAAGGTTTTGAAGCGTTACCGTGTAGCTGCGTTATAAGCAAAGAGTGAAATGTAAGGTGGAACCGTGTGTAAGCACCCTTAGATATTGTTACAGTATCTAAGGGTGCTTTTTTTCAATATAAATCAAGAAAAGGAGAAATCACAATGGTAAATTTTAAAGAAGATGAACAGTTAAGCACATTAAACCATTCCTGCGCACATTTAATGGCACAGGCAATCAAGCATCTTTTCCCACAGGCAAAGTTCTGGGTAGGACCGGTTGTAGCAGAAGGCTTTTACTATGATGTCGATCTGGGAGATGACGTAATCCGTGACGAGGATATTACAGCAATCGAAAAGGAAATGAAAAAGATTGCAAAATCCGGCAAGAAGATTATCAGAAAAGAAATTTCCAAAGAAGAAGCTATGGAAATGTTCAAAAATGATGAGTATAAATTAGACCTCATTTCCAATCTGGAAGACGGTACAATTTCCTGCTACGAGCAGGGTGATTTCACAGACCTCTGCCGTGGACCGCACGTAGACAATGTAAAATTATGCCGCAACTTTAAGTTAATCAGACATTCCGGCGCATACTGGAAGGGTGACAGCAAGAATAAGGTATTACAGAGAATTTACGGCGTATGCTTCCCAACACCGGAAGAACTCGAAGATCATTTAAGACTGCTTGAAGAAGCAAAGGAAAGAGACCATAGAAAAATCGGTAAAGACATGGGACTGTTCATGGTGGACGACCTTATCGGGCGTGGTCTTCCGATGTTTTTACCAAAGGGTTACACAATCTGGCAGGAACTGGAAAACTACATTAAAGATAAGGAAAGAAAACTCGGCTACCTTCATGTCATGACCCCTTGTGTCGGTACAGTAAATCTCTACAAGACATCGGGTCACTGGGACCACTACAAGGAAAATATGTTCCCGGCAATGGAAGTGGATGGTGAATCATTCGTATTAAGACCGATGAACTGTCCGCACCACATGATGATTTATGCAAACAGAATGCACTCCTACAAAGATCTGCCGATCCGTATCGGTGAGATCGCGCACGACTTCCGTTTCGAGGCGAGCGGTACGTTAAAGGGTATTGAGAGAGGAAGACATTTCTGCCAGAATGATGCCCATCTTTTCGTAACACCAGAGCAGATTAAGGATGAAATATCAAGTGTAGTTGATCTTATATTCAGCACATACAAGGATTTTGGAATTACTAACTATCGTTGTGTACTTTCACTTCGTGATCCAGAAAACAAGACAAAGTACCATGATGATGATGAAATGTGGAACAAGGCAGAGAATGCATTAAGAGATGTTATGAACAGCCTTGGAATTGAATATACAGAAGAAATAGGTGAGGCAGCATTCTATGGACCTAAGCTTGATGTTAATGTAAAGCCAGCTGTAGGTAACGAGATTACACTTTCAACATGCCAGTTAGACTTCTGTCTTCCAGCCAAGTTTAATCTTTCATATGTAGACAAGGATGGTGAGAAGAAGACACCTGTTGTGCTTCACAGAGCTATACTTGGTTCTCTTGACAGATTCATGGCATATATACTTGAGGAAACAAAGGGTAACCTTCCAACATGGCTTGCACCAGTTCAGGTAAGAGTAATGCCAGTTAAGACAGATAATGATGAGATTATGAATTATGCACACGAAATCGTTGATGCTCTTGAAGCTAAAAATGTAAGAGTAGAACTTGATGACAGAGCAGAAAAGCTTGGATATCGTATGCGTGAGGGACAGATCCAGAAGGTTCCATATCTTCTTGTTATTGGATTTAACGAGCAGGAGAACAAGACAGTATCATACAGACTTCACGGACAGCAGGATACAACAACACTTGGACTTGATGAGTTCGTAGAAAAGATTGATACAGAGATAAAGAATAAGGCAAGATAATGACAGAAATGCATAATGTGCATGCTAAGAGATTTACTAATGTGTAGATATTGGCTGTAGCTATAATACTTGGATCTTAGAAACATATAATAAATAATAGGTGAAAACCAGCAGTGGCTTTCGCTGGCATTGAAGGTTGGCTTATGAAGGGCTTGTTTTGGTGCTGGGGAGGTGCTGCTGGTTTTCTTATTTAATAGATATATAATATGTTGGTTATAGACTTTTGGCATTGTGCTTTATATAATTGTATTAAAATATTGATGTAACTTATATATTTGTACATAGGGATGGAGGAGAAACAAAATGACTAAAACAGAACTTTTTCTTAAGCTTGCCGCTCCAGATAAGAATGGTGTAAGCAGATGGGTGTATGTGTCTGAATTTGTGGGTGAGTATGCAGATTTAACATTTGGAAATGGAGCTTCATGGGCAAGAAAAGAATCAACATTGGCAAAAAAATATAATGTTGAATTTTATAAGAAAGATACACCGGGGAATAGCATCGACAGAATAAGACTTAATGGATTTAATAATGGAGATTATTCACAGCACATTAATGCGTCTATAAAAAGAGAGATAAAATCAAGAAGATGTGTGGTGCTTGGAACGTCAAATCCAGAGGTTGATCATAAAAATGGAATGAAAAATGAAGCAAGGGTTATGAAAAATGAAGCTCAGAGATTATCAGATTTTCAGGCGTTGAGTAAAGCAGCTAATGATGCCAAAAGACAGTTCTGTAAAGAGTGTATGAGAACGGGTATAAGATACGATGCTAAACAACTTGGCTATCCAATGTCATACTATAAGGGAGGAGCGAAGCATAATAATGAGGAGAATGCATGTATAGGCTGTTATTGGTATGATCCTATAGAATTTAGGAGACATCTTCAGGAGAAAAAATAAAATACACAGAGTTATTAATGGGGTGATATTATGAATATTCATGTATTTGTTGTTAATCAGATAACATTTAAGCAGCATTTAGAGTATATGTTTGCAGGTACAGGGGCAAAAAATAGAATGAGCCTGTTTTTAGAAAAATCAGACATTAAATTTCAGCCAACTACAGAAAGGAATTTAGTTGGAATGATAGCAGATATTTCGCGGATAAGACCAGATGATAAGATTATTTTTTATTTACAGGCAACGGTTAATAATCCGGGGATGTTCTTTGGCGTATTTAAAGCAAAATCAGCAGCTTTTTTTGATGAAAATGATAATAAGAATTATTTATCAGATGAATTGGGGAAGGGTTTATCATATCGAATTGAAATAGAGCCAGATACAGTTTATTCTTATGGTATAACCGAACATGAGTATCTTGATGATCTTACAGGAAAAGAAGCACCATATGAATTATGTTGGAGCTTGATTTATCGTAAGCTTAAAGGTAATAGGGGCTGTACTATGATTACGCCATATGAATTTGAGGATCTATTATGTAAAATTAAGAAAAAGAACCAGGATAATCAACTAAAAGGAGCTGGATTTACTTTTGATGAAGGAGAGGTAAGAATTATTACTGCCAAGGGAACAAAACAGTATAATGGTAGAAGGAAAAGCCTGGATATTAAACCGAGATTATTATATAAAGCCGGTAAGAAAAATGCTTTTGAAACACATTTACAGGCTTATGTTATGCAAAAATATGATGATGGCATACTAAAGAAGCTTCTCCTGCCATTAGGAAATGGAAGTGCCTGGGTGGGAAATGAAGTGGCTTGTGGTGTCGGGATGCAGAAGATTGATACTTTGATTATTGAGCAGAATGATGAAGAAATACATGTTAAAGTTGTAGAGCTTAAAGATGAAGAACCATATGAATATATATTGAGTCATCAGTTACGATGGTATTTGCAATGGGTATCTCAATATATAGTACCTAATTTGTTAAAATATAAAAAGCCTGTGGTTATTCACCCTTGTATATTAGCAAGAAAAACAGACAATATAGATATTATTGAAAAAATTAGAAGTGTAGATCTTATAAATTCTAGTATTCAAAATGTAAGTATTGCGGCAACTGAATACATAGCATTTGACATTGTAAATAATGATATAACATTTGAAAAAGTTGTATAGAAAAAATATATAATGAAAAGGTGAGGTGGTCAGAGTGATATGTACTTTCTTTACTGAACAAACCAGTAAGAACAGTACATATCAGTGATTATTTTACTTTTTTAAATATAAAAATATATTCGTGTTTAAATATATAGAAATCATTAGTGATAGCACGGTAACGCCATATGCCCTGTTGGTTAGATTTACCTTTTGTTTCACCAAAATTCTTAACAAGAATAGCCTTTAATAAAAATCCTCTTTCAAGGAATTGGTTCATACAATAAAATCCTAGAGGAATAACCTGGCTATTGGCATATTTGTCACCAATAACACATGCACAGTATCTGTTCTTTTCAAGATATTTAGTTGTATTATCTATAACCATTCCAAATGAATCAAGAAATTCATTAAGCGTGTGAGAATTTGAAAGGTCATTGATGTTATCAGAGAATTTGATAATATCCCAATAAGGAGGGTGCATAATAACAAATTGAAATGCGGGAATGTTAAATTGTTCCATTAGGCTGTTGATATTATAGCAACGACTGTCGCCGGTTATCACTTTGGTTATGCAGTTGTCATTATGTTCAATATTAATTAGTGTTTCGCTATTTCTTGCGATATCTGGCTGAAGTTCTATCCCAATCGAATTACGTCCCATGCGTTGGGCTTCTATAAGTGAAGTGCCTCCACCCATAAATGGATCAAGTATCCAGTCCCCCTTTTTGGTATATCTTGTAAACAACTGGTGGGGGATCTGTGGAACAAAGTTGCCATGATAGTCGGGTGAATGAACACCAGAGTTGTCACGTTTGTCTATTATCCATAGAGAATCAGTATTAATATCAGTATATTCTTTCCAATATTTTGGATCTAAATCGTTATATCGAGCCATTAAAATCTCCTATTGTTTAATTAAGCAATGTAAATATTCTGTTGTGGAGGAAGCAGCAATATTTCTGTTGGTTTCCTTGTCTGCTTTAAACCTTTTATATTCCTTGGTGTAAAAGGAATATTTGCCGTATTGAGACATTATATCTTTAATAGTGTCTAAAGACATAAGACCTTCGTTATTGTAACTTAAGAAAATGTATTTAAAATCGGAATGTCTTATTAAGTCATCAAATGCGTTACATACAGTACGTTTAGAACAAAAAAGGCTTTTCTGGTCACTAGAATCACGCAGTCCGGTCTTTCCGCTTAGTACAGGATTGTCATATCGTGCAATAGTTTCTAAAACGTGATAATTAGAACAATATTGTCTTGAATTGTACGGCGGGTCAAGATACAAAACATCGCCTTTAATGTCGCGTATTAATCGGTTGATGTCCTGATTGTATGCTTTACCAGCAGTTCCGTTAATAACAGGAAGCAATTCTAATTTAAAATCCTTTTGAGCTGATTTTTTAATCTTTTTAAGGAAAGCACCGTAAACAGATGCAGTGTTGGCGTATTTGTCTATTGAATTAATAAGACTGGCAAGATAATAATAATATGTATGCGAATCAATTTTATTATTATCCTTAAGGCACTCTAATTCTATTCTTATGGCATCACATTTTTTACCATTATAATTAGTGAAGTAATTGCGGCCAGAGCCAGATCCTTCACAGTAGTTATTATATATAAATCCTTCGACTGGTTCTAGATTATTAAAATATGACAAAAGCTCTGAATTCAATTCGGGAGTGTTCTCAATATAATGCTTGCTTAGAACATAGCTGTAATACTGAATATCATTGGAAATGACTGAGCACCCCTTAGCTTTATATGTCTGTCCTACGATTCCTGTTCCGGAAAATAAATCAGCAAAAATGTAATTATCGCCATTATGATATCCGGTTACATCTGCAATAGTTGTTTCTAAAAAGTCTAAAAGAGAATATTTAGAACCTATATAATTCATGACTTTGCTCCTTTGTTATTGTTGGAGTTATTATCTGGATTATCAGGTAAAAATACTAATATATCGTTAGGTGTGCAATTCAAAGCGTTACATATACTTTCGACTTTATCAAGCGCAATATATTGTCCAGTCTTAATCTTACTAATAATATTCGCAGATATATGAGCTTCACGCATTAACTGAGAGTGAGAAATCTCCCGTTCTATTAACATATGTTGTAGTTTTTTGTAACATACTGACATTAGAAATACTCCTTAAATTAATATTATACAGTATATCATAGAAGTATGAAAAACACAACTAATATATGAAAAAAAGTATGGAAATGTGAATAATGTGAAGCAATTTTAAATGGTGTTGTATGTGGAGATATGATAAAATGTTAAGAGTGATTAGTGAGGAATGATTTATGGAAAATGGAGGATATTGAAAATATGATAAAAATACTTTTCATCTGCCACGGCAATCCAGTTTTGTGATAATGCATACCTTCGCAGACTGGGGCAGAGTACGGCATAATAGGGCGGAAAGCCTTGGAATTACTACGGTTTAGACTACTAAGGCTCAGGGGGGATTCGCCAGAATAGTCAAAGAAATTGGGAGAAATCCTTAGTAGTAAGGGACTGCTTAGAGAGGTGAATTTGTGTATGTCAAGAAAATTTCAAGGTACAAATTATGCACATTATAAGAAGTGCGAAGCATGTGAAAGAAAAAAATTTTGTAATGAAGAAAATAAACCAATGATAGCATATAATATACTCCGAGATAGTGAGGGCTTCTATTATGTGTTCTGCAAATTGGAAGAAATAGATACAGTTCCTAAATTTACTCCTGATTCAGAGAAGCGTAGAAGGGACTTAGAAGAATACGAAAAGAGACATAGACAGCTCCCGTTTCTTATGTCACCAATGATTACAAATGGTGCATTAGCCATAGAATTGGCATTTAAGTTTTTAATATTCAAAGAAAACTTAGAGTTCGAATGTGAGCACAAGCTGGATATTTTGTTCTTACAACTACCACAAAAATATGGTGATGAGCTAAGAACAAAGATCTATGAACAGATTCATCAAAATGAAGAATCACTAATGAAGAATCTCAACCAGATTTCTAATTTGTTTGTAGAGGCACGTTACTCCTTTGAACAAGATACAATAGGATACTCCAATTTTTTTACAGATCTGGTTCACCTTGTTTGTGATTATGTAATTGATATGAAGAAAGAGTATATTCACGAGGAAGATGATATTTTAGCAGATGATTAGAGAATATGGAACTAAGGACGGAATGATTGGATTAATATTATTTGAGGGTCTTATATTTGAAGAATGAAAAAGAAATGCTATAATATGTGTTGAATAATTAAATGAAACTTTACATTTTCAAGGAAATATTGTAATATGTAAAAAGAACATATGTTCCAAGGAGGTAAACGCATGGATGAAGCAATAATAAATAAGTTTATTAATAATGCGCTAGTATACCTCAGTTGTAGCTATGCTAGTGAGTTTGAAAATGCCAATACTAATATAAGAGAAATATATCCATATATTTTTCATGAATTATATCTTGATAAGAATAAATGTAAACAAGTTATGGAATATGATTCACTTGGAATTATGTATGAGTCAATTATTCCTAACAGTATAAAAAAAGATTTGGGACAGTTTTACACTAGAGAAGATGGAATGATCGAATATATGTTAGATAAAGTAGATTTGCTTTCTGGAAAAATTTTGGAACCATCCTGTGGATCTGGTGTATTTGTTTGTAAAATAATAAAAAAAATGGTCTCCATGTTACAAGATAAAGGGTATACTGCATGTCAGATTTTGGATTATATATGTGATAATATTTATGCTAATGATATGGATAAGAATGCATTAGTGATTACGGAAATAAACTCACTTGCTGAATTGCTGCCATTGATGGTATGTGCCCGAAAAGAAAATGAAAATTATGTAATGCCTAGATTAAATATTAGTTCGTATGATTTTACGAAAAAAATATTTTTAAAGGCTATGCAATTATTAGTAGGAAATCCTCCATTTGTAACAATGTATGGAAAGCGTAGTAGAAATATGACGGAGGAAAAGAGAGCTTTTTATAATACATTTGATTTTGTACAGAACAAAAAAGGAAACAATAAGTTTAACTTGTCTATGTTTTTCATAGAAAATGGTCTAAAAGCACTTGAAGATTGTGGACATCTTTGTTTTATTATGGATATTGCGTTTTTTGAGACAGCATTCGTTGATTTGAGACGGTATATTGTGCAAAACTACACAATAAAATCTATAACTAGAGGATTGCAGGCGTTTGAAGGTGTTGCAAGTGGACAGCTAATTATAGATGTAATGAATTGTTTACCTAAAAAGAATAATGTTGAATTAGTTAATTTTGAAAATAAAACTATTAAGCATATAGAGCAGGTGCTTTGGAATGGCAAATCAAAAAAATACAAGTTTTTTGAACCGTTAAGTGAGATACAAGAACAAATAAATGAAAAGCTGACACAATATGATAATTTGGAAAAGTATTATCCAAACAAATGCTTGAGAACTTGTTGTGCATTGACAGGCAAAACAGATGAATTTATTGTAGATCCTGATGATTCAAAAGAATATCTTGTATTACCTTATATTGAAGGTTCTAAGGGATTAACTGGAAAATTTCAACGTCCAACACCACAACGATGTATTAAATATGATTATGAGCTACAACTTAAATTGTCAGATCAATTTAAAGAGGAGTTGGAGAAAGCCGGAGTTAAAAATAAAAAAAGAGTTACGTTAGGAGATAAAGACGCTTATTTAGCACCAAAAGTATTTATTAGACAGAGTGCTACAGAAATAATAGCTACATATTGTGATAAGCCATATGCTGCAAATAATAGTATTTATATTTTAACCAATAAGGAAAATACAGAACAGAGTAAATCAATGTTGAAGTATACTTGTGGAGTGCTTAATAGTGATTTAGTAACATTCTATTGTAGAATTAATAAGATTATTAGAGCAGAAAAAGGGAAAACACCACAAATTAAGATTTCTGATTTAAAAGATGTTAGGATTTATGTAGACAACCATTATTTCGAAGAAATTGTTCAAATTGTTGAGCAACTATTAAGAAACCCAAAAGACAAAATGTTATCTAGACGTTTAAATGAGCTTGTTTACATAATATATGGAATTGACGAGAATGAAAGAAAATTCATTACGGATTATTTAACTGCTTAAGAAAATATAAATGGCATATAATAATTATTGATCAATTATTATATGCCATATTTTTATGTATCAATGATCGTGATTTATTTTATCATTGTAAGTTTTTAATCGTTGTAACATAGAATCAAAACGTGAATCAAGATCAGCCTTTTTTGCTTCTTGTTTTGCAATATTTCGATCAATGGATTCTTTATATTTTGTGTAGAATAACTTTAAAAATTCATCTCTTGTTCTATATTCCTCTGGTTCATGGATATTGACTTGAAATTGAGGTTTAGGGTTGATTCTAACTGAATGATGAATCAGCTGCAAAGAACTTCCAAAAGAGAGTATGTAATTGAGCCAACAAAAACAAATGCCGGAACAAGGGTTATACCAATGACAAATGAAGTGACAGAGATGTTTCGAGCAATTATTGAGGATAGACCAGATTATAAGGTTGAAAAAGTGGTAGACGGTTACACGGGATTCCTTTTTCTGGACAAGGATGGAATGCCACTTGTAGCCATGCATTGGGAACACAGATTCAATCATATGGTCAGCAGGTATAATGAAATCTATAAGATGCAGATGCCCAATATTACTCCTCATGTTTGCAGACATACATATTGCTCTAATATGGCGAAATCTGGCATGAATCCTAAGACATTGCAGTACCTTATGGGGCATTCGGATATTGCCGTGACACTTAATGTTTACACCCATGTTGGACTTGAGGATGCGGAGAAAGAACTTCAGAAGATGCAGGGATTGGAAAATGCAAGAAAAGAGATGGGACTTTCGG
>ERZ773175.1729-NODE-1729-length-11514-cov-3.408064_pt1 | contig 11514 bp, 10 predicted proteins | sample MGYA00581004_ERZ773175 | MGnify/ENA primary metagenome ERZ773175 (study PRJEB29015, sample SAMEA2737834) | human gut metagenome | biome: human gut; feature: human-associated habitat; material: faeces | place: China | collected 2012 ...
TGCCGTGATGTGACCTTTGTAGTGGAATTGAAGAGTTGAGGGGCTTCTGCTGTTTTCGTGGGTTAGGTTCTTGGTTGTGGTAGGTCATAGGGCAGATTTTCAGCAAAGACATAGCCGCTCGCAAAGTGGTGCGTCACCGCGATACTTTCCAACGCGTGCAGGACTATCTCATCAACAACTATGCCGCTCCCACGAATCTGTCGGGAATCGTCGAATATCTGAAACACAGCGAAGGCGTGACGGTCAAACGTGAGACTCTTGCGAACTATGTCCGGCTACTGGAGAACGCGAAGATTCTTTACAAATGCCCGCGATTCGATTTGCGTTCGCGCAGGTCGTTGAGAGGAGGGGAGAAGTACTATCTTGCGGATCCTGGTATACGATTCGCGCGTAACACCGATACGCGGATGAGCTACGGCCCAGCCTTGGAAAATGCGCTGTACGTGCATTTGAGGTCGAAAGGTTACGAGGTGAGCGTGGGCATTATTGGCAAGCTGGAGTGCGACTTCATTGTGCGTAAGCGGGAGCGGTACGCCTATGTGCAGGTGTCGATGAGTGTGCAGGATCCTAACGTTGAGGAGCGTGAATTCCGTCCGTTCACGAAGCTGGCTGACGGGTATCCGAAATACCTGTTCAGTTTGGACCCGCTGCCAATGCAGCGCGACGGCGTAAGGCACCTCAACCTGATGGAGTTTCTACGCACGGACGGAGATCTCGACCTCTCATAGCGTTTGGTGGGTGCTATCTCGCTTATGTAGGGCAGATTTTGGAGTTCGTCCGGACGTATTTCGCTTATATATGGCAGTTGGTTTTTACAACAAGCAACTTAGGGGGTAATTGTGTACCCTCTAACTGCGGTCTTTCCGGAATGACCTGCCATATATAAGCGAGATATCTCCGGTCGGACTGTCGAATCTGCCATATATAAGCCAGATACGGTGCGAAAGCGCTTGTGCGGGGGTGAAGTTGTTCAAAACGTAACTTTGACCCCCGTTAATATGCTCTTTCGGGTTTTTGTGGAAGGGGGTATCGATTTGCGGTATGGGCGGTTATCGGGTTGTGAAAACGTTGCGAAAGTCATCTTTAACGAGGTCAAAGTTGTTTGAAAACGCAACTTGGCCCCGTTGAACGCAGGGGTGGCGGAGCCAGGGGCGGCGCCCTGTCGGCTCGTCTGGCTCGGACGGCTTACTTGGCGGACTCGAGTTTGAGTTCCTGGCTGGCGATCACCGACTTGGCGGCCGCGTCGAGTTCGTTGGTGATGTTGCGCAGGTTGTCGGCGTACGTGCGAATATCGTCTGTCGCCTTGGTGAAGTCGCTGGCATTGCCGTTCGCGGGGCATGTTGGCGCGTTTTCCACGGCTTCGGCCAGCGTGATCGCATCCTTCAGGGTTTCCAGCGTGGTGCCGTCGGCCACGTCGTCCACGGTGAGTTTTGCCGCATCTTCGGCTTCTTTCTGAGCCTCTTCGAAGTTTTGCTGATGCGTGGCGAGCGCCTTCGCGTTCAACGTGCAGGTGTCGCTGGCGGCTTGCGCCATTTCGCGCTTATTGGCGACTGCGATGATGGCAACGGCTGCGAGCGCAATGGCAACCACTGCTATCACGGCGACGATGGCGATGGTTTTGCGCTGTTTCGCATTGTTTTTCTGTGCTGTTGGTTGCATTGGGGTTCCTCTCTTCTCTGTGGCTTTCGTATTAAGCAAAACGTTGCGAGTATACAAAAACATTTCCGAGAAACGATTTACCACTGGAAATAATGTGGATTATTTTGCTATGAAAGGAATTTGTTTGTGGATGGGGTGTTGGGCGCGTCAGGATTGCGTGGCATTTATGCTGGAAGGAGAAACGTTTTAAGGGGTTTGAATGGCGTATCGTGCGACGTTGAAGGATGTGGCCGCTGCTGCGGGGGTGTCTGTGACGACGGTTTCGCTGGTGTTGAATAATCGGCCGGCTCGCGTGTCTGATGAGAAGCGTAAGGCCATTGCCGACGCGGCGAAGAAGCTGAATTATGTGCCGAATCAGAGCGCGCGTAGCTTGGTGACCAAGCAGTCCCAGCTGGTTGCGCTGATCGTGCCTGATATTGAGAACCTGTTTTTCGCGGCGCTTGCCAAGTGTGTGGAGGATGAGTGCGCTGCGCAGGGGTATTCGCTGATTGTGGCCAATTCCGATGATTCGCGTGCTGCGGAGCATGAGTTGTTGCAGCGTCTTCCTGCCCGTGGGGTGGATGGGGTGATGTTGATCCCGGCGCGTGAGTCGTGTGTTGGGAGTGCTGTTGAGCAGCTGTGTGAGGATGTGGCGCTCGTGTCGTGCCCGGTGGTGCTGATCGACCGTTTGACGCAGTGCGGCTGGTGCGATGCCGTCGGTTTTGACAACTATCTTGGTGGTCGTTTGGCTGCCCAGTATCTGTTGGAAGGTGGTCATACTCGTATTGGCATTGTCACCGGCGATATTGCGGAGTCGAGTGCCGCGGAGCGTCGTCGTGGTTTTGTGGATGCCATCGAGCAGTCGGGGAAGCATTTTGATTCTTCGCTGTGTGTTGAGGGTGATTACCGTTTCGATAGCGGCTATCGTGCCGCGAATCAGATCATCGATGGCGGGGCGACGGCCGTGTTCTGCTGCAACGATGTGATGGCGCTTGGCTTCCGTCAGCGTATGGCGGAGCGTGGGTTGCATGTTACTGAGGATATGCAGGTGATTGGTTACGACAATATTCTCAAACGATTCGGTCTTGGTTGGCGTATGACCACCGTTGAGCAGAGCGTGACTGATTTGGCCGCCGCTTGTTGGGGTATGTTGCGTAAGCGGATTGATGTTGCGGTTCGTGCCAAGTCCGGTACGGAATCAGGGGATGCCCGTCCGTGGCTTTCCGATTCGCAGGTTGAAGTGCTTACGCCGAAACTGGTGCAGGCGGCCTGCGCGTAAACCGCCATTTTTAGATGCTGCAGACTGGTGCAAAACGGGTGGTGCAGATCAATCTCGGTATGTGGTGACGTAAGCATCTCCAATATGCTGTAATCGTTGGAAATGCAGGCAACACGCCGTGTATAGGTGAAGAATTTGCGTTCTTGATAAAACGCTTTATCATAAATCTTGTCAACACAACACAATCGAGAATGCGCTCGATGTATAACTGACGACGCACCCGTATGGTGGCGGACCGTCGTCAGGCCCGTCAAAGAGGAAAGGCATACACATGAAAAAGATGATTCTTGATCTTGATACCGGCGTTGATGACGCACTCGCTATTTCGTATGCGCTGGGCAGCCCGGAGATTGAACTGATCGGCATCACCGGCACCTACGGCAACGTGCTCGTCGAGCAGGGTGTGCGCAACGCACTGGCCGTCACCGACCTGCTCGGCCACCCGGAAGTCAAGGTGTATCAGGGTTTGCCGCACTCCAGCACCACCGACCATTTCGAAGTACTGCCAATCTCCGCGTTCATCCACGGCGACAACGGCATCGGCGACGTGGAAATCCCCGATTCCAACCGCTCCGTCGAAACCGAATCCGCGGTAGACTTCATCATCGACGCAGTGAAGACCTACGGCAAGGATCTCGTCTACGTGCCGACCGGACCAATGACCAACATCGAAGCCGCACTGAAGAAAGCACCGAAAATCAAGGACGAGATCGGCCGCGTGGTGCTCATGGGCGGCGCGCTGACCGTACCGGGCAACTGCAACGCCTGCATGGAAGCCAACATTTCGCAGGATCCGGAAGCCGCCGACTACCTGTTCCGTTCCGGCGCTCCGACCACCATGATCGGCCTCGACGTAACCCTGCAGACCCTGCTCACCTACAAGGAAACCCAGCAGTGGCGCGACCTCGGCACCAAGGCCGGCAAGTTCCTCGCGGACATGACCGACTTCTACATCAAGGCCTACGAGACCACCTCGCCGCACCTCGGCGGCTGCGGTCTGCACGATCCGCTCGCCGTCGGCGTCGCCGTCGACCCGACGCTCGTCACCACGCTCGACATCAACATGAAGGTCGACGTGGACGGCCCGACCCGCGGACGCACCATCGGCGACGAAACCCGCCTCAACGACCCGGTCAAGACCATGAAGGTCGCCGTCGGCGTGGACGTGCCGAGGTTCCTCAACGAATTCATGACCCGCATCTCCGGCCTCGCCGCCAAGGCCGAATAAGCGTAACCGGCCAAACAATCGCATAAAACATCCTCAATATAAACAATGGAGATTTGTAAAATTGCGATTACTGAAAAACAATATTTCACAAATCTCCTCTTCATTTAAGGAAGACAAAGATGAGCGCGACTGAAGTTCTCTCCGCATTGGACCGCATCCACGGCACCGTTTCCGTGATCGGCTCGATGAATGCGGATTACACCGTCACCGCACAGCGTCTGCCAGGGCCGGGGGAGACCATCACCGGCGGTCCGCTGCAGCTGCTGCCAGGCGGAAAATCCGGCAACCAGGCGGCCGCCGCAGCGCGCATCGGCGCAACCGTGCAGATGTTCGGCGCGGTCGGCTCCGATTCCAACGCCGACTTCCTGCTTGGCGCTCTGGGCGAGGCTGGCGTGAACACCACGCATGTTCGCCGCGTGCTCGGCCCGTCCGGCACCACCGTCATCACCGTGGACGCAGCCGGCGAAAACACCATCGTGTACTCGCCGGGTTCCAACGCGCAGGTCACCGTGGATTATGTGGAATCCGTGCGCGAGGCGCTGGTACGTTCTTCCGTGCTCGGCCTGTGCCTGGAAAGCCCCATCGAAACCGTCACCGCGGCCGCACGCATGTGCCACGAGGCGGGCGTGAAGGTGCTGCTCAACGACTCGCCGTTCACCCCGTCTCTGCCGGCGGAGCTGATCGAAGCATCCGACATCCTGCTCGTCAACGAGCATGAGATGGCGCAGCTGCTCGGCATCGCGGAACCGGAGGATGATGATTGGGACGCGTTCGACTGGCGTCACGCGTTCGATAAGTTGCGCGGATTCGGGTTTGAACAGGCGATTGTGACGCTCGGCGGCGACGGTTCCGTGGTACTCGACGGCACCGCGGACGATCCGGAACACCGCGTCCAGCGCATCGCCCCGGTACGCGTCAAGGCCGTCGACACCACCGGCTGCGGCGATTCCTTCATGGGCACCGTGCTGGCCGGCCTGGCCTCCGGCATGACGTTGTCGCAGTCCGCGGAACTCGCCTCGTATGTGTCGGCCTACGCGGCCACTGGATATGGCGCGCAGGCATCCTACGGCACCGCGGCGCAGATCCGCGAAGCGTTCGCGTCCGCCGAATAGTCCGGTAATCCGGTTTTCCCCCAAACCATCGACGTTGAGATGTGCCTTCTGCGTCGATGGCTTGGGGATTTTTTGATGTTGCCGACGGCAGTTTGGAGCGGTATGGTGAAACGCTTCCGCAACGGCCGCGTGCCGTGGGCACCCGCATTGTTATATTGGAGTTTGGCTTATTTTCACATATCGAACAATTGGGAAGGCAAGCATGTCGGCGATTCTCGAAGGCACTCCGGATAAGAAACTGGCTCTGGTGACGGGTCGCGCGTACCCCGAGCAGGCTCAGGAAACCGCAAAATACCTGGGAACCGACGTACTTGAGACCACCGCATACGATTTCGCCAACGGCGAGATGTACGTGCGCTACACCGAGCCCGTCCGTGGCGCCGACGCCTTCGTGATGCAAGCCCACACCGAGCCGATCAACAAGTGGATCATGGAGCAGCTCATCATGGTGGACGCCATGAAGCGCGCCTCCGCACGTTCCATCACCGTGGTCGCGCCGTTCCTCGGCTACTCCCGCCAGGACAAGAAGCATCAGGGCCGCGAGCCCATCACCGCACGCCTCATGTTCGACCTGTTCCGTTCCGCCGGCGCCGACCGCATCATGACGGTCGACCTGCACGCAGCCCAGGAGCAGGGCTTCTTCGACGGCCCGGTCGACCATCTGACCGCCATGCCGATCCTGCTTGACTACGTGCGCAACAGCATGCCGCTGGAGAACACCACCATCGTGTCCCCGGACGCCGGCCGCATCAAGGTTTCCGAACAGTGGGCCGCCAAGCTCGGCGGACTGCCGCTCGCCTTCATCCACAAGACCCGTGACACCACGCGCCCGAACCATGCCGAGGCACACGGCATCATCGGCGACGTGAAGGGGCGCGACTGCGTGGTCGTCGATGACATGATCGACACCGCCGGCACCATCTGCGAGGCCGTGCGCACGCTGAACAACGCCGGCGCGAAGTCCGTGACGCTCGTCGCCACCCACGGCCTGCTGTCCGGCCCGGCCGTGGAACGCCTGAAGAACTGCGGCGCACGCGAAATCGTCCTCACCGACACCGTTCCGGTGCCCGAAGAGAAGCGCCTGCCGAACATGACCGTCCTGTCCGTGGCCCCGCTGCTGGCCGCCGGCATCCGCTCCGTGTTCGAATCCGGCTCCGTTTCTACGCTGCTCAACGGCCTGCCCGAAGACATGCGTCCGCGCAACATCTACGCCTGATATTTCGTGCGATTGCCATACGGCTATCGTGATATTTCAGGATTTATTACGATTCTTTGCGATTAAGCCCCGCTTGCGAGCGGGGCTTTTTGCTTGCCTCCGCACGTGATTTCGCGCCCGGCAGACGCCGTTTCGATACGTCGCGGCGTCGGGGTAGCCTGTACAAGTTGCCATCAATCGTATCCATATGTTCATTGCGACTTATCGATGCCTGAAGGCAGCACGCATACACACTCCTGCCATGGAAGGTCCATGGCCGATAGTCCGAAGGAGGTGGGTGATGTCTGCGCATAAGTACGAACTGATGTTCATTGCTGATCCTGAGCTGGATGAGCGCGGTCTGAAGAAGCTGACCGAGCAGTATCTGGAAACTGTCACCAAGGAAGGCGGTGCCGTCGAGAACATCGACATCTGGGGCCGTCGCAAGCTTGCCTACGAAATCGCCGGCAAGACCGAAGGTAACTACGTCGTGGTCAACTACTCCGCTGAGCCGGCCACCAGCGACGAACTCGATCGTCTGCTGAACCTGAACGAATCCGTCATCCGTACGAAGATTCTTCGCAAGTAAGTAAACCAAGCTTTCTAAGCTGCAAAGTAAGTAGGTAACGACATGGCAGGTGAAACTGTAATCACCGTGGTGGGCAACCTCACGGCCGATCCGGAAATTCGTACCATTGGCAGCGGCGCCGCCGTCGCCAGCTTTACGATCGCCTCCACTCCGCGCACCTGGAACCGTAACTCGAACCAGTTCGAAGACGGTCAGGCCCTGTTCCTGCGCTGCTCCGCGTGGCGCGACATGGCCGAACATTGCGCGCAGAGTCTGTCCAAGGGCATGCGCGTCATCGCGCAAGGCCGTCTGCAGCAGCGTTCCTACCAGGCGCAGGACGGTTCCCAGCGAACCGTCATCGAGATGCAGGTCGACGAAATCGGCCCGTCCCTGCGCTACGCGACCGCCCAGGTGACCCGTCAAAGCTCGTCCGGCAACGGAGGCTTCAGCGGCAATCGCGGCGGCTACAACAACGCCAACAACAACGGCGGTTTCGGCGGCAACAACGGCGGATATCAGGGCGGCTCCAGCTATGCTGGCGGCGCCGGATATCAGGGTGGAGCCTCCGCTCCGGTCAACGCCGCTCCCGCACAGTCCGCTCCGGCCTCGGACCCGTGGTCAAGCTCGGATAACTCCGGCTCGTCCTTCGGTTCCTTCGGCGCGTCCCAGTCCTTCGGAGGTTCCTCCGAATTCGGCGGCGACAGCGACGAACCGGAATTCTGACGGACCGAACCCCGTCCGCAACATAGGCGAACAGCGAAACAAGCAGCTTAATCGCAGTATTTCCAGATTTTAAGGAGAACATCAAGATGTCACGCAAGAGGCCGCAGCCGCCGGTCAAGCCGTTTAAGAAGAAGCCGAATCCACTGAAGGCCGCCAAGGTCACCGAGATCGATTACAAGGACGTCGCCCTGCTGCGTAAGTTCATCTCCGATCGCGGCAAGATTCGTTCCCGTCGTATCACCGGTGTCACCGTGCAGGAGCAGCGCGAGATCTCCAAGGCTATCAAGAACGCCCGCGAGATGGCCCTGCTGCCGTACGCCACGTCCGGCCGCTGATCTTAGAGAGGTTTGAACAATGGCTGAAACTAAGGTTATTCTCACCAAGTCCGTCAACCACCTGGGTCACCCGGGTGACGTCGTGGCCGTCAAGTCCGGCTACGCCCGCAACTACCTGTTCCCGCAGGGCCTGGCCTTCGCTTGGTCCAAGGGTGCCGCCGCCCAGATCGAGGCCATGAAGCGCGCTCGTCTGGCCAAGGCCGTCGCCACCCGCGAAGAGGCTGTTGCCGCCAAGGAAATCATCGAGGGTTCCACCGTCGAAATCGCTGCCAAGGTCTCCGAGTCCGGCAAGCTGTTCGGCGGCATCTCCGCAGAGAAGATCGCCATCGCGCTCTCCTCCAAGGTTGAGGTCAACCCGAAGAACATCACCGTTGAGCCGATCAAGACCACCGGTGACTTCCCGGCAACCGTCGCCCTGCACCCGGAAATCACCGCCAACTTCTTCGTGAAGGTCGTCGCTGAGTGATTTCGCCCCATTCACCGCTCGACGTCCTTACGGACCGGCGGTGAATGACTTCAGGCTGAAACACGTCTGAGCTTAAGCATCGAAAATCCCCCGTACCGATTGGTGCGGGGGATTTTCCTATATCCGCTCTTTAGTCGGCATCAGTCCTCATCGTCAATCGTGACGCTGAGCTTGCCATCCCTGATGCTGAAGCTGCCGTTGACGGTGAAGTGGGTGCTGTCGTCCTGAGACTCCCACGAATCGTCGAAATGCTTCTCTTCATACGTGCACTTCGCCTTGCCCTGCCGGGTGGAGAACGTGCCGTAATCGAGATCGATGTCGGACAGTTTCGGATAGACGCTGATGGACCACGCGAAGTTGCGGTAGTAGTCCTCGTCGTACAGGTCGAAGCCGAACGGGCAGCCTTCCGGCGCGTAGTCGGTGGACTTCGCGCATTCGTCCAGCTTGGCGTTCACGGCCTTGCTCAAGTCCTCCTTAAGCTTGGCCGTAGGCATGATCTTGAGATCGGCGGCATCGGAGTCCGCGTTCGTGCGCACCATGGTGATGCCGCTGGTGACATACCCTGACTTGCCGATCGACACCTTGTACGAACCCGGGTAGACGCGCAACGTCCACGTACTGCTGTCCGACTTCTCCGCATTCTTCGCGGTCACGTCAACACCGTTGACGGACAACGATTCCACGGCATTGGGCACCGACACGGTGATGGTCTTGAGCAGTGGGCTCGAGATCTTCCAATTCGGGAACAGCAGGAACTTCGACCCGTCCTTGTTGATGGTGAGCGAATCGTTGACGTTCTTGCCGTTCAGCGAATACGTCACGTTGACCTTGGCCACGCCTTCGACGGTTTTGACACTATCGATATGCGGGTTGGCGATCGTGGCGTTGTCGGCCTTCGCTACGGTGTCGGACAGCAGCTTGAGCTGGTCCTTGTCCACCTGCGGATCGGCGATGTCATTGGCCTTGCCATACTTGCCGTCGGCAATCGCCGTCAGATAGCTTTGCGCCACGGATTTCGCGCTGAAGACGGTCGAGTTGAGCACACCGTAGACAATGCCCAACACAATCAGGGCACCAATTACGATGCCGCTGATAAGGATCGTCTTCTTAGTTTTTGGGTCGAGCGGCTGACCTGCCCCCGGAGCTGCGACCGGCATAGAAGCCGCGCCTGCTGGCGATTGCGGCAGCGGCACCGCACCCGTTGCCGTGTTGCCCGTTGTCGTATTGGGCATGGACGTCGGGGCGACCGGTTGTGGAACGGCCTGTGAAACAGGCGTTGCGGTGGGCGCGGGCATTGGCGCAGCCGGCGTCGCGGGCTGGGGGACCGATGCGGCCGGAGCTGCCGGAGTAGTTGGATTGGCCGGCTGTGCGGCAGCCGAAGCCGTCGGCATGGTCGCTGTTGCGGTCGTGCCGCTCGCCGTGGCAGAGGTCTTCTTCATGCCGTAGGACGGATCGCAGGACTTGACGTAATCGACCACGTTCTGCGGGGTCTGCTGCACGGTGCCACCGACGACGATCCGCCACATGCCCGGCAGGGACGCCACCAGCGTCGGACCGAACGTCATCGCGGCCACCTCGATCAGGAACGCCCAGATGCCGGCGACGAGGAAATACCACATCGGGGTCGTCATCGACATGCTGGACGAGGCGTATCCCGCCGCGAAATAAGTGAACAGGAACTCCGCGGCCAGCCAGAACACCATCGCGGCCACCGGAGCCTTCCACGTATGCTGCCAGCCCGCGTAATACGGGTCGTACATATTGCGCGCGGTCTCACGCAGCGCGATATAGAACGTGGCAAGCAGGAACAGCACGAAGCAGATCCACAGAATCCAGCCATACTGGCTGAGGGAGGACACGTTGAACAACGTGATCGTATGGACGCTGTAGCTGGACGTCGAGAAGGCGATGCCGCCGAACGAGGACAGCGAAATCAGCATAAGCGGCAGAGCCGGGAACAGCAGCGGAACCAGCAGCAGACCGCCTGCGCCGAGATGGTTCGCGGCGGACATGGCGATCGTCGCCACCAGGCCAAGCACCAGGGACAGCACGCCGTAGATCGCAAACGATTCGACCAGCGTGCGCACGAAGCCACGAGCGCGGTGCGCCCAACGCCAAGCGGCGGAGAAGACGTTACCCGAATCGCCCGCATACTGTGCCAACGCGTAGCCGGCCAGCGCACCGGCCGCCGACAGCAGGAACGCCATGCAGAACGTGCGGAAGGACACGCCGGAAAGCGACGCGGAAGCGGAATAGTCGCTGTAGGAGCCACCCACCGTCACCGGGAAGATGGCGGCGAAGACCAGCAGCACCAGGCCGGACAGCACGCCGACGATCAGCGAGCTGATGACGCCCGTCCACTTGAAACGAAGCGCGAACCTGCGTGCCAGCATATATGCGCCGAACGCGGCGCCGATCGCCAATGCCACGCCGGGCAGTCCGACCGGCAGCGTCACGCTGACGTGCGAGGCGTCAATGCCGAGATTGCTCAGCGAGAAGCCCTGGGAGCTGGTTTTGAGATTCAGCGAACCGCCAACGCCGAGCGTCATCACGGTGAAGAGAATCTGGAAGAAATTCGGGCCGGAGCCGGACACACCGTTGTTGCCCAGGAAGGAGGCGGTGTCGGAAAAGCCCGGAATGCCGGCAAGCCCGTTGCTGGCCGCGGCATTGCCCATGAAGAAGACGATCGATGCGAGCAGCGCGAACACCACGCTCGCGCCGAGACCGATGCCGAGGCTGGCGCCCATGGTCTTCATGGACTGCGGTGTGGTCAGCGCGGTGATGGTGGGATCGGCCGCCGGACGGGCGATTTGCTGGGTCGGCTGGCTTGGCTGCGGCGCTGCTGCCGGCTGCGGGGCCGGGGATGGCGCATACTGGAACTGCTGCGTCGGCGCGGCCTGTGGTGCCACCGTTTGCGTTGCCTGCGCCTGAGCGGTCGGCTGTGCTTGCGCCGCCGGTTGCGGTGTTGTG
>ERZ773175.1730-NODE-1730-length-11512-cov-5.009252_pt1 | contig 11512 bp, 5 predicted proteins | sample MGYA00581004_ERZ773175 | MGnify/ENA primary metagenome ERZ773175 (study PRJEB29015, sample SAMEA2737834) | human gut metagenome | biome: human gut; feature: human-associated habitat; material: faeces | place: China | collected 2012 ...
TGATAAGGATATAGATCTATTTGAGAGTCAGTATGTAGTACCTGATGGCGTATCATACAATTCATACATTATTTTTGATGAAAAGATTACGATAATGGATACAGTCGATGCAAGAGCAACAGATGAATGGGTTAAAAATATTGAGGAGGCACTTGACGGGAAGGAGCCATCATATCTTGTTATATCACATCTTGAGCCTGACCATGCAGCCAATATAGGGCTTATCGCACATAAATATCCAAATATGCAGCTTATCGGAAATGCAAAAACTTTCCAGATGCTCCCACAGTTCTTTGATGAGGATTTTGCTGACAGACAGGTCGTTGTAAAAGAGGGTGATGAGATTTCTCTCGGAAGTCATTCGCTTACATTTGTGATGGCACCTATGGTTCACTGGCCTGAGGTTATGGTAGCATATGAAAAAACAGAAAAAATACTTTTCTCTGCCGATGGATTTGGAAAGTTCGGAGCACTCGATTCAGAGGATGATGAGGGATGGGCTTGTGAAGCCAGAAGATATTACTTCAATATAGTAGGAAAATATGGTGCACAGGTTCAAAATCTCCTTAAAAAAGCATCTGCACTTGACATTCAGACCATATGTCCGCTTCATGGTCCTGTATTAAAGGAAAATCTTGGATATTATCTCGATCTTTATAACACATGGAGCAGTTACGAGCCTGAGGATGAAGGTGTTCTTGTGGCTTATGCATCAATCCACGGCAATACTGCAAAAGCGGCAAAGCAGATAGCAGACAAACTTAAGGCAAAAGGCGTTGAGAAGATGGAAGTCATGGATCTTTCAAGAGACGATATGGCAGAAGCTGTTGAAGCGGCTTTTAGATATGACAAGATGGTGCTTGCTTGTGCAACTTATGATGGAGGACTTTTCCCGGTTATGGAAGATTTCTTAAATCATTTAAAATCAAAGAATTTCCAGAAGAGAAAAGCTGCACTTGTTGAAAATGGTTCATGGGCTCCTCTTGCGGCAAAGAAAATGCGTGAGAGTCTTGAGAGTATGAAAAACATTGAGATATGTGAAAATATAGTTTCAATCAAATCAACAGTTAAAAAAGAAAATGTCGAGCAGATGGATAAGATGATCGATGAACTTTTGAAATAATCATAAACCGGACTGAGAGTAAGGTGCAGAAGGGTTTACAATGCGACGGGCAACGGTGAAGATTTTCATAGTGAAATTATAAAATAATAATTATAAAAAATTGAAAATATCAGACTGCCATGTTTTGATAAAAGGTACTGTTTAAACTTATGAAATTCGCTTATTAGCGTATAGCTTGACCGTGTTGTCAGGTTTGTGGGTGAACAGTAACGATAATTAATTCAGAACATGGCAGTATTATTTTTAGAGTATAGGAAGTCAGCAAAAAAATGATAAGAGAAATAAATGAGCTTATTTTATTATTAGATAAAAATGAGACAGGCTTTACGCTTTATCGTGTTTTTGGAAAAAGTGGCACTGTAGATATTGCAGATAGAAAAAAAGACCATACAAATAAAGATATTGAAAATGAAGATTTATATATAAAAAGAGAATGTGATAAGATAAATAAGATTGCACCATATTGTTTTTCAGAAAAGCTGCATCTGCCGGAAAAATTACAGAATGAATATGATGAAATAGATATAGACAAAACAATTTACCATGAATTTGCAGGTGAGTTTGCAAACAGCATAAAGTTACCTGATGGTGTGATGCAGATAGGAAATAATGCTTTTTACAACTGTAAAAAGCTTGAAAGTATTACAATAGGAAAGAATATAAAAGAGGTTGGCAGTGATGTGTTTATGAACTGCCGCAGCTTAAATAAGATATATTTACGAAGTGATATAAGTGACATTACAGGACTTAAACAGGTGCTCAGCAGGATTTCTTCAGAGATTGAAGTCATATATATAAAAGAAGAAAAAGTTATTGCTAAAGTGCTTTATCCTGAATATAGTGAAGTCTATGACGAGATAGCTCCTGCACATATATTTGGAAGAAACATAGAGGGTGAAGGATTTCGGGCAAGACAGTGTTTTGACGGAGATCCGGAGCGGACATTCCGCAAAGATCTCTTCTAAAAAGTGATCCAGTTCCTCCGGCACCGCAAGAAATCCTGCGCCGCGGTGCTTTGCCACGACCGTCCCGGACGGGCACCCCAGATTTAAATTGACGCTCTCGTAACCATAGTTTCCTAACTCTTTTGCGATTGCCAGAAAATCTTCTGCACGATTCGTCAGAATCTGTGGAACCACATGCATCCCTTCATTATGTTCCGGCAAAATGTCTTTGATCTCTTTGTAATTCATCTTTTTATTATTGATGAATGGTGTAAAATAGGTATCTATATTTCCAAAATGTTTCTGATATGCATTTCGGAACACAAAACCGGTAAGTCCCTCCATCGGTGCTAAATAAAATTTCATTTTTGTCATCCTACAAAGCTTCCCACTGTGCATATAGTTTTACTGTTGCTCCATTTGTAAGGGAAAGATTTGATACTGTTGCACCATCTCCATAAAAAGTATCGCTGCCATCCGCTTTGGTACTCCATCCGATAAACTTATATCCATTTCTCTGGAATGTATTTGCAGAGAGTTTATAGCTTGTATTGTATTTGCAGGAACTGATCGATTTCATCGAACCACTGGTTGCTCCATTTCCGTCAAACACGATATTGTAAGTATTGATCTTCCATTTTGCATACAGTTTGTAATTTTTACGGGTTCCCTTTTTGATCTTCGTGATCTTGTTTTTAAATGCAGAATCCGTATACCATCCTTTAAAGGTATATCCTTCTTTGGTGGCTGCTGCAAGCTGGATCGTAGGTGTGTCGTAATAGTAGCCGGTCGGATTTTCAGACGAAATGGTTCCTCCGTCAAGTACATATTTTATCGTGTACTGCTTTTTGCTCCACTGCGCATACAGTGTGACTGTCTTACCGTTTTTCGCTGTGATATTACGGATATCCTCTCCGTCTTCATAAAAATCACCTTTGCCGTTTTTCTTTGTATTCCAGCCCTCAAACACATAACCCGTGCGCTTGAATTTATTTTTTGTAAGCGTATAGGTCTTGCCATATTGGCAGACAGAGACACCTTTCATGGAACCTCTGGTTGCGCCGTTTCCATCGTATTTGATTTTATATTTATTGATCTGCCACTTTGCATAAAAGGTCAGATTTCCAATTGTACCTTTTTTGACCTGTGTGACACGTCTGGTGCATTTTTTGTCTTTATACCAGCCTTTAAATGTATAGCCATATCTGACCGGTGTTTTTAATTTGAACGTTCTGGTATCTACGTTGTATTTCTTTGCAGTACCATCCGCAAGTTCTCCGCCGTTCGTTTTGTAAGTGATCTTGTAAGTATCCCTTGACCACTGTGCATACAGATCAACAACTGCACCGCTTTTTGCAGAAAGGTTCTCGATTTCTTCCTTGTTGCCGTATTTCTTTCCACTTCCATCTGCCTTTGTGTTCCAGCGGACAAATTTATATCCCTTGCGTTTAAATTTATTTTTTCTAAGGGTATAATCCATATCATATTCGAGATTTTTCATCTCCTGCATACTGCCGCTGGTTGCCTTGTTTCCATGAAAGCGAACGGTATATTTATTTGCTTTCCATTTTGCATAAATGGTAAGGTTGCCTTTTGATCCTTTCGGGATCGTTGTGATCCTGTTTTTAAAGCTGCTCTCCTTATACCATCCTTCAAATGTATAACCTTTTTTCTTTGCTTTTTTCAATGTGATCGTTTCTGTTGTGATCTTATAAGACGATGGATTGGCATCGCTATTTTCCCCATCATAGAGTACATATTTGATGGTATATTTCTTTGTTACCGGATCGTCCGGGTTATCCGGGTTATCCGGATCATCTGGACTGTCACCGTTATATTTTGCCCAGTAGACATCTCTTGCGCGTTTCGCACGTCCTTCAAAATATACACTGTTACAGCGCTCAAAATATTTTGCCCAGTTATACCCGGCTGTATAGGCTCCGTCTGCAGTGTTTTCGACATTTTTCACTTTGGAAAATGCATATTTCTCGGAATGTTCCAGTTCGTATTTTAAAAACTTAAGCTGCCCGTCGATGGAAGTATAATCATAACCATTGCTGCTGCAGTAGTTTCTCAGGTCATCAAATCTCGAAGCATTCCACTGACAGATACCATAACTGATCTTGCCGTTGGTATCAATGACGCTTATGGTTGGGTTAAAAGAAGATTCACTCTCAATATTGGCAAGCACACCACAGGCCGCTGCTGTATTTAATTTGAGCTTTCTTTTCGCAAATTTATATACTTTTTTTTCGTTGGATTTTTTCTCATCCTGAGAAATGGCTGCACCTTTATAGAGACTTGTCCCTGAGATCACCACATTGATGTATGGAATTTTGTCCTTTTGTCCTGCTCCAAGTGAATACTGATCGGTATCCCATTTCGGGTCAAATTCATAGACAAAATAATTCGTCGTGTCATAGTCTCCGACACAGCTCCAGGTTACCGGAATACTCGTTGTCTCTTTGCCGCCATCCAGATAAACATCAATGCTCTGCGGCATCTTGGCAAGCAGGCGGTTCAGGCTGATTTTACCTGTCATACGAATCTCTTTCGGGTTGTCCGAAAGATCTGCAAATCCTGTGATCTTTTTCTTTTCCGTCGTGCCTTCCTGTGTTTTCGTTTCTGCTGCATACACAGACATATCTGTTGCAGCCGTACCGACAGCAAGCAGGAGCGCCATCGCCCCTGCTGCCAGTCTTGTCATGATTTTTTTTGCATAACTTTTCATAGCTGTCCTCATTCCTGCGGATTACTGTCTGTATCCTGTACTCTCATTAATAAGTCTTATACCGGATACTGATATTTACCTTGCCATTTACACCATTTACTGTACCCTGGTTCGTGTATCTCCACATTACCACATTACCTTTACCCTGGTAACCGCTTCCAAGACTCTCTGCACGATAATTGATAATCCACAGATCTGTTCCTGTGAGCTTGCTTGTATCCACATATTTGCCCGGATACTGCTGTAAAAGTTTCTGGTTCAGACCAAGTGCAAACTTATACTGTTTTCCACCATCAATGATTTCTGTCCTGAATGCATTGATAAAATCAATTCTCTGTGTTGCTGTTACGTTATTGTATAACAATGCTATATCATCAAGTACATATACAACCGGATAGTCTAACTTCTGTGCATTCAGAATATTTAATACTTTATCACCCTCAGCTTTTGCCTGCGCTGCGTTCTGCGCCAGGGAGTAGCAGTATACACCAACCTTAAGGCCTGCTGCTTTCGCATTCTTATAATTTGTCTGGAACTTCGCATCCGCTGTTGTTCCTTTGGAAATACGAAGCATTACACATTCGTATCCGGCTGCCTTGATCGCATTAAAATCTACCGTACCGTTATCACTTGAAATATCTATGATCTTATTCTCTGTCTCAAGTTTGTCTTTTACCGTTACCGTGATTTCTTTCGTGATTCCGTTTGCAGATGCCTTTACGGTCGTTGTTCCAGCCTTCAGACCATAGATTGTTCCATCTGAGGAAACAACGGCGATCGTAGAGTTAGCAGAAGACCAGTATACCACACCGTATGGTTTTGCAGTTGCTGTTACTTTTACACTCGTTCCTGTCTTGATCAGTACACTCGTTGTGCTCACTTCAAGTGCTGACGATATAACACTTACACAATCCGTTGTTGCACTGACGTACTCTCCACGAACCGCATAAATCTTATAATAATAGGTTTTTCCTGTCACAGCGGTATAATCAATAAAAGAATTTGTTGTACAAAGTTCCGTTGCAATCTTATATTTTCCGTTCTCAGAGTTACTTCTCAATACGGTATAAGTTTCTGCACCATCCACCGCATTCCATGTCAGCTTGATCTGGTTTTCAGCAATTGAGGCTGCATATAATCCGGTTGGTTTTGAAAGAACCGGCGTTGCCTGTTTCACTGCGGAATAGTCACCATAAAGTTTTTTACCATTTTTGTTCACATAAGCTCTTACTTTATAATAATAGGTCTTTCCTGTCTTTAACTTACTGTTCTTATAAGAAAGCGTATTAACGGAAGAACAGGTTTTGACTGGTTTATATTTTCCATCTTTCTCTGTTGCACGATATACACGATATCCATCACACCCTTCTACTTTCTTCCAGGAGACCGTAATGGTGTTATAATTTGCTGCAACTACCTGGATGGAAGGTTTTCCCGGAAGTACCTGCATGGATGCCGGATCGGAATAATCACTGTAGATTTTCTTTCCACCGGACGTACAGAAAGTACGAACTTTATAATAATAGGTATTACCGGTTACAAGTCCCTTATCCACATACGAAGTTGTTGTTCCCTTATTGATCGTCTTAATTTTTCTGTATTTTCCATTTTCAGAAGTGCTGCGGTAGATCGCATATCCCTTTACATAACGGTTTTTGGATGCTTTTACCTTTTTCCATGTAACTTTCAGGCTTTCATTTCCTGCCGATTTCACTTTAACCGTTGTGATACTCGGTGCGGCTGTAATGCCTTTTACACCTGAATAAGCGGAACGGAGCATTTTACCGCCCGAAATGTTTTTGTAAGTTACTACTTTATAATAATACTTCTTTCCGATCTTAACGTTTTTATCTGTATAAGATCCGGTCATGGCTCCGCTCTTTCTTTTTACGGTTCCGATCTGCTTATAACTTCCTTTTTTAGAAGCTGCACGGTAAACAATATATCCGTCCTCATCCCCTGCGGAAGTAACATTCCAGCTCAATACGACGCTGTTGTATTTGCCGGATTTGATCGTGTCGATCGTTACCGGAAGAAGTTTCGGTGTTGCAGTAAGTTCATTGGAAGTTCCACCATATGCTCTTTTGCCATTTTTATCTTTTGCAAAAGAAACGATTTTAAATGTATATTTCTGACCAGGTGTAAGTCCTGTCACTGTATAAGAAGTACTCTTTGTACTGCATCTTTTTACCAGCTGATCTGCTCCGTTTACAACCTGATATACTGCATATCCGCCACCTGTGGATGGCATGTTCACTTTATTCCATGTCAGTTTGATCGCCGTTGCACCTGCTGCTTCTGATTTTAATGTTACTGCTTCCGGTGCCGCCTTGATCGACTGCACATCCGAATAGTTCCCTGCTACATTCTTATCCCCGACTGTACGGAATGCACAGACTTTATAATAATACTTCGTTCCTACCGACAATTTTTTATCTGTACAGGTAATCGTCGTTTTATCATTGACTGTCTTAACAGCTCTATAGCCGCTGTCCTTTTTCGTAGAACGATATACTTTATAGCCATGTGCACCGCTGATCTGATTCCATGTGATCGTCACACTGTTGTAAGACGCATTTCTAACTGTAATCTGTGGTGCCTCTAAAGCAGGGGTTGCCGATGCCTCGTTGGAATAATCTCCATATACCTGACTTCCATTTACCGTTTTATAGGCTCTTACTTTATAGGTATAGGCTGTACCTGCTGTCACTTTTGTATCGCTGTAACTTGTCTTTCCATTTGTTACAGTTGCAATCTTTTTATAAGAGGATGATGATGTTTTTCTGTAAACCTCATAACCCGTCACACCATCCACGGCACTCCATGCCAGTTTTACTTCTTTATATCCAGCTGATTCTGCGTTCAATCTTGTCGCTGACGGAAGCGGTTTGCCGGAGAGAATGCCCGACGCATCACCAAAAACCTTTTTGCCGTTTACCACACGATATGGCTGTACTTTATAATAGTAGGTCGTTCCGGCTGTCAGTGCGGCATCCACATAACTTACTGCACCGTTCGTGATATCCGTGAGCTGTGTGTCCACTTTTGATTTATCTGTGGAACGATATACAATATATCCGGTTGCACCATCCACTTTTTCCCATTTTAGTGTCAGGCTGCTGTAACCTTCCGCTGTAACAGATGTCATTGCTGCTTTTCCAAGCTGTGGTGTTGCTTTTACGGATGCATAGGCATCCGTATTGGCATAATCCGTCTGTCCGTTGTTCGTATATTTTGTATAGGCATATACATGATAAATATAGCTGATTCCGGTCTGTGCTGCCGTATCTTTATACGACACCGTATCAGTACCATCCACATGTGCGATCGTCTGCTCTGTATCTGAGCCTTCCACTTTTCGTGTGATGGTATAACCATTTGCGTCTGCAACAGGTGACCAGCTTAAGCTGACTGAATTGTAAGTTGCATCTGCCTTACAGTTCTTCGGTTCATTCGTTGGTCTTACGATCAGACGGAATGCGGCATTCACTTCTGTTTTTCCTACTACCTGAAGTTTTACCACTGCCACACCTGCCGCTTTCGCCTTTACGGTTCCGCTGACTTTGCCATTGGCATCTGTTGTTGTGGCTACCTCTGCAACATTCAGATCATCCACGGTCCATTCGACTGCTGTTTTATCCGTGTCACTGTTTGGATAAAATACATAATCAGGAAGTGGGATACTCTGATCTATGCTTACAACCTGATACTCTGAATCTGTAATCAGAATAACCTTGCTTACATCTGTTGCTTTTGTCTCTGTCTCCTCAGTAGTTTCCGTTCCCTCAGGTTTTTCGGTTTCTTCCGTCTTTTCGGTTGACTCCGTCACTTCGGTAGCTTCTGTGTTTTCCGTTGTTTCCGTCACTTCGGTTGTTTCCGTGTTTTCCGTCGTTTCCGTCACTTCGGTTGTTTTGTCTTTCTCCGTTGTTCCGGTAGTCTCTGTTTCTGCCTGTTCCGTAACTTTTGTTTTGTCGGTTACTTCAGAAGCCTTTTCATTTTTCGCATCTTCTTTTGTCTGATCTGACTGTTCATCCGTCAAAACTTCGGTCTCTCCTGTCTGTTCCACGACCTGCCCGTTTGCCGCATCTGCTGCAAATGCCATGGTATCGGAACAGATGATCATAGCGCCTGCTAATGTGATACACAGACCGCGCTTTAACCATTCCAGTCTCTTTTTTATCATAACATTTTGCCTCCCATCCTCTTATTTTTCTCTTTTGGGCAGTTTTTGCCAAACCTGCCCATCATTGGTATTGTAGCACAATTTTCCATCTGAATATAGTTTATAAGGGATTTTAAGCAAATATTAAGATTTTTTTCGTTACTGTTCACTCGTACCTCGTTCCAGTAACGGATTTTGCCGATGCTTCGCATTCCAAATCGGCAAAATCTGCTACCACCACTGTATCATACGGCATTTTCAGTTCAGAAAATGCCTACCTGTGAACAGTAACTTTTTTCAATGGTTTTTAAGCGTAATACTGCGCCTGCGTCCGGTAAAGCTCTGCGTAGATTCCATTTTCGGCTAACAGTGTGTCGTGTGTTCCCATCTCTGCAATGCTTCCGGTATCTAACACAACGATGCGGTCGCAGAATTTACAGCTGCTCATGCGGTGGGAAATATAGATTGCAGTTTTATTTTTTACCATCTCATTAAAGTTCTCGTAGATCTGCGCCTCAGCGATCGGATCTAAGGCTGCGGTCGGCTCGTCTAAGATCACAAACGGCGCATCTTTGTATAGTGCGCGGGCGATGGCAAGCCGCTGTGCCTCACCGCCGGAGACGTCGACGCCCGCACCGTTGTTGTTATAAAGCTGTGTCTTTAAACCGTCTTTCATCTTTCTCACACGTTCTGCCAGCTCAACTTCCTCTAGCACCTCCCATGCCCTCTCTTCATCCACTTTGCTGCTTGCAGCGATATTTTCGCCGACCGGCAAAGAAAACATTGCAAAGTCCTGAAAGACAACGGAAAATGCTCTCGTATATTCCTCATAGTTATATTTCCAGATATCGATGCCGTTTAACGTGATCGTACCCTCCGTCGGCTCATAGAGACGGCAGAGCAATTTGATCAATGTCGTTTTTCCTGCACCGTTTTGTCCGACTAACGCCATTTTTTCCCCAATATTAAATTTTAAGCTGACATGGCTTAACACCTGTGTCCCACAGTCCGGGTAAGCAAAACTTACATCATGAAATTCAAATTCATATTGTCCGTCATCCCGCTTTTCGATCGGCAGTGTACCATCGTAAGCCATTGCCGGACTTTGTATAAATTTATCAAAAACGCTTAAATATTCCGCACAAAATTGAAAGGAAATGACCTGTGAACCAAATTCCGTAATACAGTTCACGGTCTGTGAGATGACACCTGCATATAAGATGACATTTCCGATATTGATCATCCCGTTTAATGCTTTCATGCCTGCCAGCAGATATGCAGCGCCTGCTGCAAACTGGTTGATGCCCTCAATCATTCCCCTGTATTTTCCATTTACTTTTCCCATCTGTAAATAAATACTATAGCCCTCCACCATCTGTCTGAATTTCCCCAAAAAGAGTTTTGACAGGTCATAAAGTCTGATATCTTTGCTATTTCTTTCATCTGTCATGATCCCGGCCAGATAGCCGCCCAGTGCATTATTGTGGTCATTTGCATGTATAAATTCATACTGTTTCGCGCTGAGTATTTTTCCAAGATATAAATTCACAATTACAACAACTGCATATAAGCCAATCAAAAGCAGCGTTGATCCATAGGAGACAAAAAATGTTTTTTTCTGTTCGGCATCGATTTTCAGCAACAGCAGAAGAAAAAATACGACCGAATAACACATGGAAAAAAACTGTACAAAGATCTGGTAACAGGTATCCACCTGGTCTTTGATGTCCCCGCTTCCGCCTGCCGTAAGTTTTGCGTGCCTTAATGCGTCAAGCGTTTCCTGTTTTTCAAATTTTTCATACTGCAGTTCAAATGCCTTGTCTGCCATCTGCTGTCTTATGATCTGCTGGCAGCTCTCTCCGAGCACTTCGATCCGTTTCTGGCAGAACCGGTTCACCAGTTCACAGACAAACTGCGACAGCAAAAGTGCTGCCACGCTTTTCACACATGCCTCATAATCCCCTTCGATCGCATTGTTTAAAATCTGTGCCGAAAAATAAAATACCAGAAACGGAACGGTTGCTTTCATAAATCCGCCGGCTGCCATGACAACAGCCACATCTTTTTTCCCTTTGCTGATCATCTTTATAAAACTTTTAAATTCCTGCCATATCTTCTTCATGTGACTGTGCCCCTTCCTCTTTGTAATATCTGCTCTGTACCAGGAACATTTCGGCGTATCCGCCATTTTTCTGCATCAGTTCCTCATGGGTGCCCTCCTCTGTGATCTTTCCGTTTTTCAGGAATAAAATATGGTCACAGAACCGCGTCGATGCCAGACGGTGTGAAATAAACAGTGCCGTTTTTCCAGTCAGCATTTCATTGTATTTCTCATACATCTCATTTTCTGCGATCGCATCTAATGCTGCGGTCGGCTCATCCAAAAGCAACAGTGCACATCCTTTGTAGAGTGCACGCGCAAGCATCAGTTTCTGTGTCTCCCCGCCGGAAAGATGGATGCCATCCTCACTTACCTCTTTTCCGATAAATGTGTTCTCTTTCTGTGGAAGTTTTTGTATTTTCTCCCAGAGGCCGGCATCCTTTAATGCCTC
>ERZ773175.1734-NODE-1734-length-11503-cov-4.213662_pt1 | contig 11503 bp, 9 predicted proteins | sample MGYA00581004_ERZ773175 | MGnify/ENA primary metagenome ERZ773175 (study PRJEB29015, sample SAMEA2737834) | human gut metagenome | biome: human gut; feature: human-associated habitat; material: faeces | place: China | collected 2012 ...
CTATTAATAACGCTGCCAGCTCTTTCTTACTCATTCTCTTGCCGGCCTTTTTCTCATCATCCACCTCGAACTTATATCCCATGCCCCAGATCGTCTTGATATAGTCACCTTTATCCTTCAACTTGCTTCTGAGCTTCTTTACATGGGTATCGATCGTTCTGGCATCTCCAAAATAATCATAATTCCATACATTATTAAGAATATTCTCTCTTGATAAAGCAATTCCTTTATTTTGTATGAAATATGATAACAATTCAAATTCCTTAAAACTAAGTTCAATAGGTTCACCCTTTACTGTAACAATATGAGCCGCCTTGTTTATTTCAATATCTCCAGCCTGTTCAATCTGATCCTGACCTATATTATTAGTTCTTCTAAGGATTGCATCAACTCTTGCCACAAGAATTCTCGGACTGAACGGTTTTGAAATGTACTCGTCAACTCCAAGTTCAAAACCAAGCAACTCATCACTTTCCTCGCTTTTCGCAGTAAGCATAATAATCGGAACCTTGGAAATCTTTCTAATCTCTCTGCATGCTTCCCATCCATCCATCTTAGGCATCATAACATCCAAAATAATAAGGTCAATATCATTGCTCTCCACGAACACATCTACGGCTTCTTCACCGTTGGATGCTTCCACTACTTCATATTGTTTTCTTACAAGAAAGTCTCTTACAAGCTTTCTCATTCTATCTTCATCATCTACAACAAGAATCTTTAATTGTTTCATAATATTCCTCCATAGCATTTTAGATAATTGTATCTTTTCAATCATCCAGAGAAAATTTCATTGCAAACACGTTGATTTTTTTCTCCGGGTGATTGTATTAATTATCTCTTATACATATATTAAATCAATAATCTGTGTATATTTAATGAACTATTCTGAATCTTTTTTGTTTTGCTCATCTTTAATGCATAGAATATATCCTATATTGTCAATTACATTTAAAATAAATCAAGCATATTATCCAGATATATTTCTTCCCTGACATTTATATGGTATTCAGGCTTTGTCATATAATACAATAAAAATTCTAATATCAACGCACTTCCAAGACTTCTGCCTTCAATTTTAAAGTTAGAAAATCCCATAGGAACATATTTATTTTCAATGTCACCTATGCTTATAAATCCCGGATTTTTCATTGCTTCTGAAAAGCAATACCCCTTTTCAGCGGTAGGTGACTTACATATATGCTCCTTTTGATTTTCTCCTAAGTTTTTTCGGCTTACAGCTTCGTAACAGTTCTTCCTATCCTTACATCCAAACCAACAACATTCGTTGCATAAAAACTCTACTTTACTTTTCTGAGTCTGAGTTAATCCTTCTAAATTTTCAAAGTCTTTATTTAATCGAAAATCCGGTACAACATAACTAAATTCTTTCCTGTCAACTTCGCTTTTAAACTCTTTAAAATCCGTTATTACTTTTGTGGTTGATGATACAAAATAAAAATTTGGATATTTATTTTTCAAATAATTCAAAAGTAAATCCGAATGTACAATTATGCCACTCTGCGCTTTGCTTTCTTTATAAAACATTTCACATAAATCGTTGCACCTCTTGTCTGAAAGATGCTCTTCTCTTAACAATGAATTGCTAAATGTAAGCCTTGGAGAAATGTTATATTCATTCATAAGTTTTAATACAACTTTAGCATTGCACTCTCCAAAACCTGCACGACCACCGCCCCAAAGACAGTCTGCCGGGGCACCGTATATCGAACCAATTTCACACCAATCATAAAAATATTTTCTATGTTCTCTAAACAAGGGCAAAAACACACTATAAAAATCATAAAATTCAAACAAACCCGGAAGATGAAAATATATCATTTTTCCATAACCTTCTTCACTAATTGCCATGCCACACTTCCTTCATCTCCGATTTCTTTTCCAATAAGTTTTGAGCCACAATACGGGCAATAACTAAAATGCAATTTATGTTACCTCCATTCTTTAACTAAATTTAAATATATCATACCACACTTTCCAATAAACAACATATTTCCTTCGCTTAAATATATTACTTACAGCACTATCCTTAGTTTGCCAAGTAAATTTCACATCATAAGTCATTGTATATTCGTTCCATAATTTACTTTCATCTTTATCATGTTTCACTGCGTACATTTCCGAAATTTTGCACCAACCATTTTCCAAGCGAGTTTTGATAACATTTCCCATTTTTTCAATATCGCCAAGAGTTACTAAATCTGTATTAGCCCAATTCCAACGTTCTGGAAGAAAATCTTGTGCAATAAGAACACTTCCCAAGGTTGCATTTTTTTATTTTGAAAAGTGCAACCCATATTTGGCAACTGCCCAATGGGCAGTGCCAAAAATGTTAATTATGGGATTTTAAATTAAGATATACAAAAAAAAGAGAACAGCTTTCGCCATTCTCTTTTCTACAAACTGGAATTTATGTACATAATTATAATCTGCATGCAAGTTCTATAGCAACCACAAGAATCCTCTCTCTTAAATCACTTGGCACGCTCCCAAGTATTCGCTCATCCCAACTACTATCGTCTAAACAATCTGCCGCATATAAAAATTGATAAACTTCTTTTTTTCGAAATTGACCGACTGACATGATTGAAGCACATTCCATTTCAACAACGCCACAGCCTTCGTTCTTTCTCATTTTTAAGTTATTTTCAGTTTCTCTATAAAATGCATCCGTTGTCCATGTTTTTGTAGTATTGTATGGTATATGAATCTCTTCTAGTATTTCAATTAATCTTTGAGCTGTTTCTACCACTAAATAATCTGTAGGCTTTGCATAATGATAGCTAACTCCTTCATCTCTGTACGCTTCTACTGGAACTAACAAATGTCCTTCAGTTATTTTTCTATCTAAAGCTCCACAGGAACCGAAATATAAGATTTTTTCTGCTCCTAATGCTATTAATTCTTCTAATAAAGCTGCCGCACCTGCTCCCCTATGATTGAATTAAAAAATCCAATTTTTTTATCTTCACATTCAAATTCATAAATAGGATATTCTTGTCCGCCTCCATATAAACATCCAATTTTGCTCACATTATAGTTGTTTAAAAGAATATTACAAAACTTTGTTGAAAACGCAACTAGAATTGTTTTAGGGAAATTGTCAATCTTATGCACATTATTTTCCGCTTTAATAATCTCTGCTCCTTCACCATCAAATGTATTTATTATACTCATAATAGTACCTCCTCATTATCTTTATAACGACACTATAATTGTTTCCCCTAGGTAAGGGTCAACACCTTTTTAGAGAATTTCAATTTAATCCAATATAAACAAATTGATTTTTAATTAAAGAACTCTACAACTTCAAATATGTTTAATTCCGAAAATAGGAATTTCTTATACCATTTTTATTTTTGTCCAAAGTTTTCTATATCCTGCTTTCTCCGTCAAAACACAATCTATCTGCATAGCAATATGAAGTATCCATCCACGATGACTGAATGGCATATTCAAAAAAATGGAGCCGCAACACCATTTCCTTTTTCATATATGTCTACTAAAAAATCCCATACCAAATTTATGTCTGTTAATATTTGAAATTATTTTGTTGTTATATTACGCATTTTCTATTCATCTATTTCATTATCACAATCTGTCCTACTGCTTTTTTCATTTCTTCGTCTACAATTTTAAGTCGGTCACTTTCTAGTAATGCTTCGGCTGAAAATATGCACAGAAATCCATCCTGCGAAAACAAATATTGATTCATGAATTCTCTTTGAATTCTTACATTCTTTGGCATATTATCAGTTCCTAATGATGCCTTATACTCGTTAATTATGTTAGTATTTTCATTAAGTACTTCATTCTTGATTTTATGTGCAAGTTCTTCAAGCTTTTCCTTCGTTTCTCCTGGTTGAATTGCCACAATACCTAACTCATACACTCCATTTTTCTTTGTGATATATCCCTTTTCCAATAGGAAAGTATATTCATCCACACTGAGAGTATCTCCTTTTATGAATCTTCCAATCAACTTAAGATCCCTTTCAATATTTGGTCCGCCATAATATTCTGTTACACGCTTGTCCGACCACTTGCTATCCACTAGCCACAGTGTTAATTCGTCATTATCATTCCAGCAAGGGCCACAAAAGCCATCTGAAATCTCTAGTATTTCTTTTGACCACTGTGAATCAACACCAGCAGTAATAATGTTACATCCACCGTCTGGTCTAATTGTTGCTGCCTGCTCAAATGTAATTGGTTTTTCAATGTTCTCTGTATCTGCTGTTGCAATAAGATATATTATCAGTGCCCACATTCTAAAATTGTCATCATTAGGTCCAAGTATGTCAGGGCTGTTAAGATAGTTGTTCTTTTTTATTTCATCAAACAATCGAGTTGCAATCTCACCAGCAACCTTTCCATAGCATCTCTTAATAATACCTATCTGGCTACTGTCTTCTATCTCCTCAATTACAATGTTACAGATATACTTATTCTTCTCCTTGATTACAAGCTGATTCTCTTCAAGAAACTCTATCTCACTCTCAACATATACTGGAGACACATTCATAATTTCCGCAATCTCTTCCACAGTTCTTGCTGTGTTCTTAATTGCATAAATTATATTCTGTGATAATGCGCTTCTTATATACTTAACAGGATCTCCCATTGAACCTGTGTATCCACTGTATCCCACCTTACAAAAACTAATTGGATTAAACTTTAAATCATTTATATTTCTCATCTTTGCCATACCTCTTTTCAATTCGTCTCTTGCTATACCTAAATGCCACTTTACTGTACCAACTGGAATATTCAAAATAGATGCTATCTCTGACTGCTTCTTTTCTTCATAATAATACATAATGAGTATTTGTCGCTGAATCTTTGACAGGTAAGCTATCTCTTTTCTAATCCTATGATAATTTTCCTTCTCAATCATCTGATCTACTAAAGCACTACTTCCATCATTAATGTCCAATTCGTTATCTTCAATTGAAACATTCATTTTGAATCGGCTATTATCTCTGTAAAAATTAGACAGTGTATTTCTTGCTACTGTCCATACAAATCCCTCAACATTGACTACTTCCTTGATGCATAACGATTTGTATAGTTTAAGTGCAATCTCTTGTGCAATGTCCTGTGCGTCTGCCTCATTGGACACTCTCTTTTTCACAAAGCTATATATGCGAGTTATGTATTCATTTACAATTTCATTAGCATTATTTTGCTCCATTTTGTACCTCCTGCTGTGCCTTGATTTCATTGATTTATTTGTATCATTTTCTTATATTCGATATCAATGAACCATCGTCTTTGAACATGTTCATTTATATAGACACGGCGAATTTAAAAAGGTTGGTATATTTTTATTAAATAAATATACTTTTCAACACGTACTTATTAATTTTATCATGATTATCTTTATTAAATCCATATAATTGCACTGAATCTTTCGCAGTTCTACCATTTTATTCTCCTATAAAATATGCAACAAACAACAACCTTATAAATCCATTACAACAGCAATACTTTCATATTCTTTATAAAATAAATTAGTCTGCGAATTATTTGGTTAAGATAATTCGGAAAAGTATTCTAAAAAATCGACATGAAATCAATGTAAATGTTAAAAATAGGCTGATTTTTAAGAAATTCAAAAAAGTTAATTTTTCAAAGTTCCTTATTTAGTACTATTTTAATAAGATACTGGAAGGCAAAAAACAAGAGATGACTCATTTTTTGATGAATCATCTCCCATAACATCATTAATAGTTAAGATTTATTAAATTACAATTTTCATAGCTATCCCTATTAAAATAACAACCTAAAATCCATCAGTCTATTTTGCAGGCTGCATCATGGCTAACAAATCTTCTTCCTTGAGAATTGCCAGTCCTGCGTTTTCATCGCCAAGAATCACTAGATTATCACCCGGTTTTATATTGAATATCTTTCTAGCCTTTGCAGGTATTACAATCTGTCCCTTGTCACCGACTTTCACCATTCCAAACATATACTTTCCCTTAGGGGGAACTCCGACACCCATATTCTCCTCTTTATCATAGTTAATAAGATCATCTACAGTTATTCCAAAGACTTTCGCTAACGCACTGCACTTATCAATATCTGGCAGCGACTCACCGGTTTCCCTTAGTTAAAAATATTACTCTTGTTGATTACTCAACTTTTCCAATAAATCGGTAATATATCTCAATTTCCTGTATTCTTTCGTTATCCTCATTCGTTGTTGCTTCATGTATGAGGATTTTTTCTATCATGGCATTTAATAATGGTGCTGTCAGTTCCTTTGGTACGGAATATTCCTTGATTAACTCAATCCACTTTTCAGCACCTATCATATCCTGTTCCATTTTACTTAGTTCTTCTCTTAGGCTTGTTATCTGCTGTTCCAGTTCTATCTGTTCTTTTTGGTACTTGCTGGACAACATCACAAAATTTCGCTCTGTTATCTTCTCACAGGCTCTATCTTCATACATTTTCGCAAATAAACGGTCAATCTCATTTTGTCTGTTCTCGGCTTTCTTCAATGTACTTGCCTTTTTCTTCTTTTCCCGTATTCTCTCTGCATTGCCAGCTTTCTGTATCTTGTTCAATACCTTTTCTTCGTCCTGCTGTACTGCCTTAGCCCAATACTGCAAGCGTTCCAATACGGCTTGATACAGCACATCATAACGAATGTAGTGCATAGAACAATTACCTTTGCCAAACTGCCCGTAGTAACTGCAAGCATAATAACTGTATGGCGTTTTATTTGCCTTATTTGTCGCAAACCTCATAGACCAACCACAATCCGCACACTTGACAAGCCCTGCAAAAATCGGCGTTGCCTTTTCCTTTGTCTGTCTGCGTCTTGATTTTATCTGCTCCTGCACACGATAGAACACTTCCTTGTCAATAATCGGCTCGTGAGTGTTTTCTACTCGAAACCATTCACTTTCGGGCTTACGCACTTTCTTTTTGCTCTTGAACGATACCGTAGACTGCATATTGTGAACACTGTTTCCGATATAAACCTCACTTTTCAATATCGCCTTGACATGAGCAATCGTCCACTCATAACGCTTACTTTCGGGTTTTCCCTCAAAGATATGTGCAAAAGTACCGTATCTTGTAAAATTTAGCCATGACGCTGTCGGAACTTTTTCTGCTCTTAACTGCTTTGTGATTTTTGCACTTCCGTAACCTTGATAGGCTAGGGAAAAGATTTTTTCAATAATCCATTTTGTTTCATCATCAACCAACAGTTTTCCTTTGATGTCAGGGTGTTTCTTATATCCTAACGGAGCATAAGCACCGTAATGAGCCCCCTCCGCAAACTTTGTCTTAAATGCTGATTTGACTTTACGGCTTGTATCTCTTGCCACCCATTCATTGATGATGTTCTTAAATGGTGCAATCTCACTTTCGCCTTTTTCGCTGTCTACACCGTCATCAATCGCTATGTAGCGGACATTATGACTAGGGAAATACAATTCTGTATATTGTCCTGTCATAATATAATTTCTGCCAAGACGGGAAAGGTCTTTCGTTACAACACAGTTGATTTTTCCTGCCTCTATATCCTCAATCATTCTTTGAAAACTCGGTCTGTCAAAATTTGTTCCCGACCAGCCGTCATCAATATATTCATCAATGACATTCAAATGATGTTCTTTTGCATATAAACGCAACATACTTCTCTGTGTGGTAATGCTGGAACTTTCGCCCTGTAATTCATCATCTCGGCTTAACCTAAGATAAAGTGCAGTATTGTAAATCTGTTGTTTCATTGTCAGTTATCCTCCTTTATAACTAACCCGTGTTTACAATACCTGCTTGCAAGTAAAGTATAACACGGGTACTTTTTGTCATTCAATCTATTTCTTACAACTGCACCGATTTTATGCGATTGTCTGCTTTGCTTTTTCCAGCATGACATCAGTTAGAAGTTCTTCCATTGTTTTGCCCTTTTCGGAAAAATGCTCTTTTACTACAATCTTTGTCTTTCCTCTGTTGCCAATGCCACACTTGCCATTTTTCTTTTGAATTGTTTTTACAGCATTATCAATAACACATACCCCCTTTCTGTAAAATCTTTCTAAGCAATTCAACGGCTTTTGTCATAGCCCACAGGAGTTCCACCTCTGCATAGTTCTTATGTAGCCGTACCCATTGCGTGCGACGCTCTTAATGCTCAAGCTGTGGCTGTACGGGAGTATCATTATCTGACAGTACAGGTCATGGCGATAAAAGAGGACAAATCTTTTACAAGAACACAAATAGGTTTTCGCTCGCTCTTGCAGGGGAAAGGTCGTGGCGTATTTGTTTCAACGGCTAGCTGTCTGTCAAACGTATTGAATTGCTTTATTCAGTTGTCAAAGAACGATTGAAAGAAAAAAATCGTCTTTCCTATATATCGCGTTGGAAAAGAGGAGAAACGTAACCAAAATCCAAAACTTTTTCCATTATTAGTACAAATGGAACGGTTCATTTTGGCAATCAACGGTTGATTTTCTCCTTTTTCACTACTATCTGTACAGCAAACGTCCATTTGCTAAGTTTAAATGGAAAAATTTTAACTTCTTTTCATGCACCATATAGGGATAGAAAATGTCATTTTGCTAAGTTGATGATGAAAAAAGAATATTTTCCTTTTCACACCCTAACTACCCAAACCATACCGTTACTGCCAACAATAGAATGAAATATTTTCTTTGCACCATATAGGGAACGGAAACCTTAAATTGTTAAGTTGAGAACAAAGTATTTTCATCTTTTCACATCAACACTCAACTGCTAATGCCTGTTTGAATACAAAATGATGATGTTTTTCCTCTTTTCACAGAAGACTGTCCACTAATCACGAATTTCCGTCATTTTTTCAAAACTTTTTTCTTCTTTCACTTCATATAGGGACAGCAAGCCCCGATTTAATGACCTATTTTCAAAAAAAGTTTAGATTTCCTTTTCTCGCACCATATCTGTACGCAAGTAGCCGTTTTGTTGCAGATTTTTTGAAGAAATTAAAAAATACCGTCATTCTCTTGTGGAACAGCGGTATCTATACGTTCTTCTATGGTTGATTTCTCTAATTGTAATAAATGTTTATGCTTGTCTTTAAGTTCTGCCTGCTCAATCATATCTTTCAGTATCGTTGTATGATTTTCTCTGTCTAATGCCTGTACCATTTTTATGGTTGGTGCGACTTGTCTTTGTAGCCAATGCAACGCTTTTTGTAAAGTGTAAGGCTCTGGCTTTGTGGTTAAGCGTATCGGCTCTCTGTTTTCCCCTACAAACCATGCCCAATCATCATTTGTTATCCATTGACTTTTTGGCTTGTCGTCCTCTCTGTCAACAAAGCGGACATAATGATTGATGATAGAAAAAGCGGTGCGTTCAGCGTCCCGATAGGTCAGTAAATCTACAACCGCATAATAGGCTCGTTCGTTCTTCATGCGTATTTCAAAACGGTTCTTAATCTCCGTATCTTCAATTTCTGTGCCATTCTTGACATACTGCTCATAATTTTTCTGATAAGCACACATATATAATTCGCTACTTGTTGAACCGAGATATAAGGTTTCTCCTGTATTCTTTGGTAAATCGCTACCGCATTTTTCTGTACCGCTGTAATCTTTCTGCATACGGAAGTAGGAGATACATTCGCCAGCCTTGTATTTTTCCTTTAACTTTGGAATATCCAATATTCCTGCTTTATCATTGATAGCCAAATCAAGCCGTTTCATCACACCACCAGCCGTCATACAATCCAGCATGAAGTCATACCATGAGCGTTCCTGTGCCAGTAGATAACATTCCATTTGCCGACAGCCTTTGCCTTTCAGTTCCAATAAAACACCTAAATGCTCCTGCATGGAACACATGATATTGATGTCGCCAAGTACATATTTGCTTTCATATCCGTATTTTCCATAATCTTCATAAAGCATGTAATTAGATTTCAGTTGTAATACATCACGGATAATCGCCAATGCGTCCGTAGTAGGAAAGCGGACACGAAAGTAATCAATCAATAAGAATAGTGGTTCTTGCGGATTGAAACGCTCAATCTGTTTTTCTATGATTTCTCTTAATTCGTCATTCAATGGCTGTTTTCCTTTTTCAATGCGGTTGTAATATTCACGGCTGATACCACAGGCAACAGCAAGCCTTGTTTGTGTTACTCCGTATTCCTCACGCTTTTGTCTTAGTTCTTCAATAAAGTTTTTATCATTCATTCTTCAATTCCTCCAATCAAAAAAGGCAACTACCATAATTGATAATTGCCTGTCATTAAAAATCTGTATAGAAAAAGCAGTCAATCCTAAGACTAACTGCTTTGTGTGTATGGATATAAAATTGCTTCTAATCTTGAATAGGTATCCAAATTTCAATAACTGAATTATCACTATTCCAATGAAAACGATAATCGTATTTTTCAAAGTGTAGGATAATATCTTTTATAGGAATATACGATGTACTAGGAATAATTTCTTCATAAATCTTGCCATAAGTTTCATATATTTTATCCATAGCACCAATATGCTCCACAACCAAATATTTATAAGACGGTATTTCTTTATACAGAAAGCCCTCTGGGGTAATGGTTCTTTGGGGAATAGAACAGAAATAATAAAGTTTTCCATTTCTTCTTTCCATAAAAGCATATTTTACCCAATTTCCTGATTGTGAAAGATACGCTTTTTTCAAACTACTGTTAAACTTTCTCCAAAACTGTGTACTAATCTGAATATTCTTTTTTTGATAATTAGTCAGTTCTACTTCCTGCCCAATAACTGCAAATGCATTTAATTCCTTTATAGAAAAATTCATCATTTTACTTTGTGAGCAGTGATAACGGTATAACTGTACGCATTTACCGTTATAATACAATTATCAATCGTTATATACCAGTTTTTTCCTTTTCTTGTGATTTCCGCATTAGAAAGGCTAATTTTTTCTTTGCACCATTCAATTACATTTTCTACATTCAAAGATAAGTTCTTTTTAATTCTAATAACGCCAAGTTCAGTTGTGTGAAGTCTTCCTAAGTTTTCCAGTAATTCATTTTCCATATTTTGATACCTCATTTTTCAGCAAATTTATTTGTATGTTTTATACCCCAATTATAACATTCTCATATCAGCACTACAATAAAAATAATTAAGCACCAATAATCTTATTGAACATCTCCAACCGTAAATCTTTCACACCATCAGTGATAAACACTGAGCTGACAGCAATTACGACAACTACCATAATTGCCTGCACTTAAATTTCTGCAAAAGAAAACGACAATCAATTTCTTATTTTTTGAAATCAACTGTCTTTCTCATATTTACTATTCAATTTTCATAGTGATATAGGTACAATTTATATCACTACTGTAAAAATGGGGTTTTGCCTTATAAATACAGCGTTTTCCGCTTGTTAGTGTATAGTGTTTCTTGTTTTTTGTGCCCCCCTTGTTAGATAACGGGGGCTTTGAACGGCTCGCAAGCTCGCCGAACCGCCGAAGCGA
>ERZ773175.1736-NODE-1736-length-11495-cov-3.870105_pt1 | contig 11495 bp, 12 predicted proteins | sample MGYA00581004_ERZ773175 | MGnify/ENA primary metagenome ERZ773175 (study PRJEB29015, sample SAMEA2737834) | human gut metagenome | biome: human gut; feature: human-associated habitat; material: faeces | place: China | collected 2012 ...
TAATATGCTTTAAACGTCTTTAAGCCTTGTTCGCTCAACGCATTTTTGCATACTGTAACGTATCCGAACATTAAAACATTCCTTCCATAATAACATAAGTATATTTAAAGTATATCTCAAATCGCCATAAATTTCCCTCCTTGCATAAATATCTATTCATTAATTATAAATTAATTGTGAACAAAAGAAAACAACCCCTATACAAGGAGTTGTTTTCTTTGTCCTAAATATTTTAAAGTTATTATATTTAATTTGTAGTATCCTAATTTAATTTTTATATTATTCAGTAACTATAGATATTTCAGTTCCTATATCTAATTTTGGCATATCAGCTTTTTCTACGTTTATAGTTCCTGGTAACGTTGCTGCTGTTGCTCCATCAAATGATATAGTAACATGTCCTAAACTTTCAAGATTTCTTTGAGCTATATCCCCTAAAGCTGTTATTTTAAATTTTGCTCCGTCTATAACTACAAATTGTCCTGGTTTTATTTCTTCTGTAGCATTTTTAACATCTATGCAGTAACAGAAATCTTTTAAAGTATCTGGAGCATTATCCCCAAATAATATGAACATTGATTCTCCTTCAAAAGAGTCTACTAATGCACCTTTACTTTTTACTTTATTATTGTATATAACTGCCATAATATTTACCCCCTAAATTTACTTTTTTAATATATCTTTATTATATATCTTATTTTCAATATCTTTTTATTTTAATCTTATTGATATAAACCTATTGAGAATAACCATCCTATTAATACTCTTGGTACACCTGTTAAGAAACGAGAGTATAGTACTGATGGAACCCCAACTTCTACTGTTTCTGCTTCTGCTTCTGCAAGACCTAAACCAACTGGTACGAAGTCACAAGCACATTGAGTGTTTATTGCGAATAATGCTGGTAATGCAAGTGATGGTGCTATATTTCCTTTTCCTATTTCAACACCTATTAAAGTTCCTATAACTTGGGCTATAACTGCTCCAGGTCCAAGTAATGGAGATAAGAAAGGTAATGAACAAATGAACCCTAATATTACAAGACCTATTCCATTTCCAGTAAGAGGAATCATGATTTTTGCAAACCAGTCACCTATACCAGAACCTTGGATTATACCTATTAATAATGAAACGAATCCCATAAATGGTAATATTGTATTGATCATTGTTTGAATTGCATCTCTTGATGCTTGATAGAATGTATTTATTACTTTCCCAGCACCCATACCGATTCTAGTTATTAAACTTTTATTTTCTTCTCCTGCTAATGTTTCAGATATTTTTTTATCTGAGCTATATCTAAATTGTCTTTTATTTTCTTGTTCTTCATTTTCTTCTAAAACTTCTGCAGTTGTTGCAACTTCGTCTGCTGCTGATGTATTTGTAGCTGGTGCTACTTCTCCTGCCGGTTCTATTTCATCTAATCCAACTGCTGATACATATATATCTTCTGTTATAAATTTAGCTAATGGTCCACTTTTTCCTACTGGCATTACATTTATTGTAGGTATTCTTTTTTGTGGATATATACCACATCTAAGTGTTCCTCCACAGTCTATTATTACTAAGAATATTTGTTCCTCTGGTACTGGAGTTTTAAATCCGTTTACTGCTTCACATCCAGTAAGTTCTACTATTTTATCAACTATATCTGGTTTTGCCCCGCCACCAGTTATATAAAGTAATACATTTTTTTCTTCAGTTGGTTGAACTGTTAATGGTCCACCAAATCCGCTTGGTCCTTTATTTATTTTTATTGCATTATATTTAGACATTTGTTTATTCCTCCCTAATTATTACAACAATTATGTACTTTAAATTTCAAATTTCCTTTTAAGCTTCTTTTAATTCGTTGCTTAATTCTATACCTTGTTGTTTCATAACCATTTTAGTTGTGAAATCTGTTGCCCATCCACTTATAAAGTTACAAACTAAACCAGCTAATAAATATCTTACTGCAAGTGGCATATAACTTTGTCCTAATGTTGTGATCCCATTTGCTATTCCTAAGAATATAAATACTTCACCTGGATTTATGTGTGGGAAAACACCACTACTTGTGTGACAAAAATATGAAGCTGATGCATAATAACTTGGTTTAATTCTTTCTGGCATGAATCTTCCTAATGATAAAGCCATTGGGTTACCTAACATAAATGCTCCTAAGAAAGGAACTAGCATATATCTAAGTAAAGGATTTTTTGCTGAAAATTTAGCAAATCTATTTATTCTATTTTGACCTATTAATGCTATTAATGTGTTCATTGCTATTAATAATATAAGTACTGTTGGTACTATACCTGTTACCCAACTTACGAAGTTATCGGCACCAACTTGAAATAAATTCATAAATCCTTCTGCGAAACTAACTAATAAATCCATAATTTTTTCCTCCTATTTTTGAGTTACTAAATTTTTCATTGAACCTGTAAGTTTTTGTAATGGACTTGGAGGTTCAGGTACTTCACCACCGCTCATTATTACGTTATAATTAGAAGAAGCTTCTAGTATTGCATCTTGTACTTGTTTTGGAAATCCTTTAGTATCTTCTTTCTTTAATCTAGATACATTTAATCCCTCAAAACCTTTTAATTTCTTAAATTTTGCAAGTACTGTAACGCCTGACATATATGAACTGTCTAATATAATACCGTTTTCGTCAACTGCAAACATCACTATTGAACCTGCTCTAAAAGCACCCTTTTTCTTTCCAATAGCTACTTTTCCCTGTCTTCTAAGTTTTCCAAAGTTAATTGTAAAACTCTTCATTTGCATCATACCCAGTGCATATTGTGCTAAAAATGCTACACCAAAGCAAATCAATAAAAACCAAAAGTTCATAATATCTTCTCCCTTCATTCTAATTAAATACATTATCTTGTTTTATAAAATATAATAGTAATTCTCTATAATTTTTTACTTTAGCGATATTTTCAACTACTTGCTTATCTTTAGATATAGCAATAATTTCATCATATATTTTCACTAAAATATCATCATCTTTTTCTTCTATATCTGGTATTGCTAATAAAAATATTACTTTCAATTTACTATCTTTTTCATGCTTCTTGTCATCAGAAAATACACCTATTGAGAATACTATTTTATCTGTTTCTTTATTTATAGCATGTGGTAAAGCTATATACTCATCAAAAACCATTGTCGATTTTGACTCTCTAGTATGAATTCGTTCTTTAAATCCTTCATCCACATATGATAAGTCGTATAACTTGTCTATCATATAATCTACATTTTCCATATAAGATTTATCGCTATGTAGTATGAAAAACTTTTCTTCATCTAGTAAACTAAGTACTAATGATTCCATTCCTTGTAACATTGGAATGTTTAATTTTTCTGTATATCTTACACTTTCAATTTTATTTTTAAGTTGATTTTCATCGAATATCTCTTTTAAATAAATTATCGGTGTTACTGTATCACATTCAAATTTTATTGTTGATAAAACTAAATCAAATTGATCTAACAATTCTTTATTTACTTGGCTATCTGAAAACATCTCAAGTTTTGTGTCTATATCTACAATTTTTCTAAGTTGAGCAGCTATAAGCCTTGCTGTTATTTTACCTGTACCACATATGATGGCTATAGAGCAAAGTTTATTTCTTTCATATGAGTTTTCAGATATAAATACACTGAAGTAAACTGCTAAAAATCCTAATTCATCTTTTGATACTTTTTTCTTAGTTCTGTCTTCAATTAGCATTTTTGTCAACTCTGCTAATTTATATGGAACCATGTATTTTTCTTTAATTTCATCTAAAACTGGATTTTTTATTTTTATTCCATATTTAAGACGATTTAACATGAAACTTATATGATATGTAAATTCATCTAATAGATTTCCAGGTGTAATTGTTATATCCATTTCTAATTTAATTAATTTTATTATGTCTAATACTAAATCAATAACCTCTTCTGTGATTTCTATATTTTTGACTCTGTCTATATCCATTGGTGTTCTCATTCCAACAATAGGAAGTGTCATAAATACTCTTTCATTATCTGGAATCTTAACTCCAAATATATTCTCTATTCTATCTGATATATTGTTGGAAACGTTTATCTGATCTGTATATATCAAGTCTTCATATGTTTCATTTAATTCAGCTATTGAATGTCCATTTACTAGTCTATCTATAAGTACTGTTAAAAACTTTATAATCTGTTTTCTCGTACTTCCTTCAAGTTTTAAATCTGAAAAAATCTTCTCAAGTTCTTCTTTTACATCATAATCCAATTCATGGTCTTTATAAATTTCTTCATATAGATTTTCTAATACGAAAAGTCTTAGATCGATTTCCTCACCTTGAAGTTTTAGACCTGTATTTGTCTTACCAACTATTTCTATATTATATTTTTTTAAAGCTTCTCTTATTTTCTTTAAATCACCTACTAAAGTTGTTCGACCTATGCTCATTTCAAATGCTAAATCTTCAGTTAAAACTGGATTTTCATCGTTCATCAATCTACTTATTACATATGCCATTCTCTTTTTCGGTGAATTAAAGAAATCATCATGTAAGTATAAATTTTCTTTTATTTTTTCAAATTGTTTATATTCAAGTACATACAACTTGTATTTTCCTAATTTAAATTGAATTAATGCATTTCCATCAAATATTTCATTTAATTCTTTAATATCGTTTTTTATACTTTTTGTACTGACGTTTAACTTTTTTTCTAAATATTCCAAGGAGGCTGATCTTTTATGTTCTAGGATTTGTAATACTTTGCATATTCGGTTATCATTATTAAAATAATCACTCATCCTATATCCCTCCTATTTCTCTAACCTCTAGTTTTTCCACCTGCTACATTTATTGTTACACCGTGAATATATCCTGCTCTTTCAGATGCTAGGAAACAAACTAAATTTGCAACTTCTGAAAGTTTTCCACTTCTACCTAATGGTGTTGTTGAAGTGCTTTTATATCCTTCTCTTAATTTTTCTACTGTTATATTTCTTGTATATGCTAGAGCTTCCTCATAAGCTAATGTTCTAAGTCCTGTTGCTTCAAGTATCCCAGGTGCTACACCTACTACTCTAACTCCTTTTGGCCCTAATTCTTTTGACCAAGATCTAGTAAATGAATTTACTGCATTTTTAGATGCTGCATATATACTTTGTCCTTGTGAACCTTCAAGTCCACTTTCAGATGACATATTTATTATTACTCCAGCACCTTTTTTAACCATTACTCTACTAGCTTCTTGTGAACAAAGATAAACACCTTTTACATTAACGTCCATAACTTTTTCATATATATTTTCATTTAATTCATATTTGCTATGTTCTTCTTTATCATCAACTAATAAACTTGGTATGTTTATGCCTGCATTATTTACTATTACATCTACTGTTCCAAACTCTTCACAAACTCTTTTAACAGTTTCTTTTACGTTTTGGGCATCACATACGTTTGTATGTAAGTAAATCATTTTCCCACTATTTTCATTAATTTCAAATTCTGGTGTTTGTGGATTTAAGTCACATACTGCGACATTTGCCCCACAGTTTAAAAATTCTTGAGCAACTGCTTTTCCTATCCCTGAAGCTGCTCCTGTTACGATAACTGATTTGCCTTCTAGACCTAACCAACTTATTTGCATCAATATTCACCCCTGTTAATTCTTTTTAATTTCTTAAGAGTTAAGTTTTTCATTACCTCTTGATTTGTTAATTAGATTATAAGAAAAAACGGCTTTTTTATTAATGCATTGTTTTTCTCCTTTTTGGAAAAAAGTTAAACAAATAAAAAAAGCATAGAATATATTTGTTGTATAATATACTCTATACTTTTTAGTGTCCTTTAAAATCTACCATATTTTGTTGATATTTTTCAATATCATTTTGTCTATAAATATAAATAATTTTATTTATATTAGCCTATTAATAAGATTTTTTTGAAACACATATACAAAAATTATACTTATACACAATCTATAAATGAATATAATTTCCTGATAGCTATAAAAAAACAAGGCATAAAATATGCCTTGTTCAAAAAGGAGTAACATTGAAAAAATTATCTAGCTTATATATTTAAGTAAAATTTTACTTAAACTGCCTAAATCTTTATATTTAAAATATAACTTGAAAATATTAACTTAACCTTACCTAAATATTAAGTTTTTATTAAAGAATTTATGAATACTTATATACTTATTCTAGCATTTAGTTTTAAATTCCGTTTTTTCTTCATCATTCTCTTTTAATTCTTCTATTTCAGAATCTATCTCTTCTTCCTCAATTTCATCATCTTCTTCTAGTTCTTTTAAGATATATTTTTCTACATTTCTAAACATAGATATAAATACTATAAGTAACATTGCACTTGCTATTAAAATTGATCTTTCCATATAAATTCTAGTTACAATGCCACCTATAGCAGCTCCTATACTGAAGAATATTACTATTCCATACGCTTGTGCTGCAATACGTACTTTATCTTTACTTTTTTCTATAATTGCTCTATATACTTGCTCAGTTCCCGTTCTTAAGTTTCCAGTACACATTGTTGTAGATAAAGCTGTTCCATTTACTTTTCTGAATGCCTCTACTTGCATTGCACAAATTAACGAAATCGATATATTTACTAATCCATCATATCTTCCCATAGGTATAAAAGCTATTGCAAAAAGAATTATAATCTCTGCACCAATTACAATTTGTCTCCAGTGAATAAAGGTTTCTTTAAACTTTACCCTTCTTTTTATTGTCTCTGTAATTATTACACCTACTATAAATGCTATCACTGGTAAAAAATGATATATAGCATTTATAAAATCATTTTCTGCTAAGGCCAATCCTACTAATACGATATTTCCTGTTTGAGCATTTGAGAAAACTTGTCCTCTACATATGTAAGTATACGCATCTAAAAAACCACCAACTAAAGCTAATACAGCTGCTAACCTGAATGATTCCGAAATATGTTTTTTATTTGCACCCTCCATATATAATCTCCCTTCACTTCTATTATTCCATACAATAGTATAGCATAATGTCTTTTATATAAAAAATCTTTATTGAGTAAATCATTCAAAAAGCGTTTTCTGTTATTTTTTTCCAAAATATATTGCAAAAATATATTTTTAGTGCTAAATTTATGTTAACTTAATTTTTTTTTAAGTTAACGTTAATCTTAAAAACAAATTTTAATAAACATAATACGAAAATATTAAAACTTTAAATTGCAGGAGGATTAATTTATGAAACTTACTACTAGAGAAATTATTTTATGCGGCTTATTCGCAGCATTGGTATCTATTTTTGCTCAAATATCAATACCATTACCATTTACAACTGTACCACTTACACTACAAATATTTGGTATAGCTATAACAGGTCTTATTTTAGGTTCTAAATGTGCTTTTATATCAACTTTGATATATTTAATTTTAGGTGGAATTGGCGTTCCAGTATTTGCACAGTTCTCTGCTGGAATCGGCGTATTATTCGGACCAACTGGTGGATACTTACTTGCCTATCCTTTAATGGCATTTATAATTGGATATATTAAAGAAAAATCTAATTCTGGTATATTAACTGCAATAAGCATGATTATTGGTTTAGCAGTTGTATATGCACTAGGTACAGTAATGTTCTCTTTAGTTACTGGAAATACAATAATAAATAGCCTACTTTATTGCGTAGTGCCATTTGTAGCTGTTGATTTATTGAAATTAGTTTTAGCTTATATAATCGGTGAGACTGTTTCAAAAAGACTTTATTCTACTTTAAATTTAGCTAAATAAGTTTTAATTATATATTATTCTTATTCAAATATGAAAAGAAGGTGTTTTGAGTTTAAAACACCTTCTTTTCTACCTATCATTAATTTAAATTATTTTAATCTATTTTAAAATCATAACTTTTTACTTTAACTTCATTATTTTTTTCATTACAAACTACTATGGTTCCACTTACTGATTTAAGATTATCTAGTGAATTTGTTTTTTGTAAGCAGGCAAATCCCTTAGCTTTTTTACCTTTTGGAATTTGTTCATCTAAGTTAAATTTATCTGTATAATCTCCTACTGTTGCATATTTAATATATACTTCAATATTTGAGTCTGATTTATTTTCTATATTGTATTTATATCCTACAAATTCAGTCCCTAAAGTTTTTTTCTTATTTTGCACTTCTTTTCCATTTACTAACTTAAGTTTCGATTTTCCCGTAAACTCAACCTTGCATATTTCATTATCTATAAGTACTATATTTTCCTCAAAATCTATATTATTTTTTAAATATTTTTTATGTTTTACTATTGCTTTTAATTTATGTATTAAATATATTATTGCTCCTAATGCAACAAATACTAAAACTATTTTTGCATAATCTAATGCTGTACGTATTGTTTTAAATGGTATACTGTTTTCACTAGCATATGTTTTTGCTGCTGAAGAACTATATCCTGACATAGTTAAATTTGAACAACTATCAAATGCATAACTTCCTATATCATCAACAGACTTTGGTATTTCTATACTTTCTAAAGCTGCACAATAATAAAATGCTGCTTCTCCTATACTTGCAACTTTTTCTGGAATATTAATTTCTTTTAATGATGTACATGTATAAAATGCATATCCATCTATCGATGTTACGCCCTCTGGTATTTCTATTTTTGTTAAATTGCTACAATTTGCAAATAATCCATAACTTATCGTTTTTAATTTGCTTGGAAGATTTACTGTCGAAAGTGCTGTACAATTTGCAAATGCACCTTCATTCATAGTTGTTACACTTTCTGGAATGCTAACACTTTCAAGTGCTGTTGCATTATAAAATGCATATGAGTCTATAGTAGTTACACTGTCTGGAATTTCAACACTTGTTATGCTTGTATTGCTATCAAACGCATTTGCACCTATTTTAGTAACTTTCTTTCCATCAATTTCATTTGGTATTGTTAAAGTTGTTTTGCTACCTTCATACCCTTTAATAGTAACCTCATCATCTTCTACTGTATACTTAAATCCATCATCTGTTTTAAGCACATTCTCATCATCTTCTGTACTATCCTCATCAGTTGAAGAAGTTTCATCACTACTTGAGCTATCTGATTGATTATTCTCTGTAGTTGTTGTAGTCGTTTGAGTACTGTCTTTAGTATCTGCAAATGAAGTATTAACTCCATTTATGTTGACCATTGCCAATATAAATGTCAACATTACTAATACAATCGTACTTTTTTTCAAAATCTTTCTCATATTAATTCTCCTTTTTTATTTTTGATGATTATATATTAATAGAGAAAGCTTACGTTAACCTTTATTATCCAGATAAATTTATCCCCAAAATACGACAATATACCTAGATTTGTTTTTAAACGCCAAAATGCCGACGTATAATAAGTACACCGGCATTCTGTTAATTACATATATATTTGTTGGTTAAAAGAATACAATTTGTATATACAATATTGAATTGCAATATACTACTCCTAATATCATTATAATATCTAATCTTATCCTATTTCAATCATTTTTCCATTTCTTGCATATATTATTTTTTCACATACATTTGTAATGTGATCTCCTATTCTTTCTAAATATCTTGCTACAAATAAAAGTTTTACACCTTGATTTATATTTTGTTCTGGATTTTCATGCATAACTTTTAAGCAATCTTCTCTTACTTTATAATAAAGTATATCTATTTCATTATCTATTAAAGCTGTTTTATAAGCCAAATCAGCATCTTGATTTATAAAAGCTGATTTTAGATTTTTAAACATTTCTAAACAGTAATTAGTCATCTTCGGTATATCGATTAATTGTTTTATATAATCCTCTCCACCTATTGATACAACTTCTGATGCTATATTTTCAGCATAATCTCCTATTCTCTCTAGCTCAGCAGAAATATCTGATAATGCATATATTTCTCTTAAATCCTTTGCCATTGGTTGTTTTAATGCCATTAATTCTATACTTCTATCTCTTATATATTCTCTTAATATATCTATATCATCATCATCGTCTATAACTCTTTTAGCTAAATCCATATCTTTATTTATCATGCTGTTTACAGATAATTCAACTGCTCTTTCGCATTTATCCATCATTCTATTTATATATTCTCTTAAAGTTTTTATACTCATTTCTAAATTTGTACTCGCCATTTTATATCTCCTTAAACTGTAATTATAATACTAAATTTATATAATTAAATTCTAGCCGAATCTTCCTGTTATATAGTCCTCTGTACGTTTATCGTGAGGAACTGTGAATATATCTTTAGTATTGTTAAACTCTATTAATTCTCCGTTTAAGAAAAATCCTGTTTTATCAGAAATACGCGCTGCTTGTTGCATATTATGTGTAACAATTACTATTGTGTATTGATTTTTTAATGTTGCCATTAATTCTTCTACTTTAGAAGTTGAGATTGGATCTAATGCTGATGTTGGTTCATCCATTAGTATAACGTCTGGTTTCATTGCTATTGTTCTAGCTATGCATACACGTTGTTGTTGACCACCTGATAAGCCTAGTGCTGGTGATTTTAATCTGTCTTTTACTTCATCCCAAATAGCAGCCCCTTTTAAACTTTCTTCTACTATTTTATCTAGTATTTTTTTATCTTTTATTCCTTGATTTCTTGGTCCATAAGCTACATTGTCATATATACTCATTGGGAATAGATTCGCTTTTTGGAATACCATCCCTACTCTTGTTCTAAGGCTTATCACATCATTAGTTGTAAGTATTTCTTCATCATCCATATATATTTTTCCGTTGATTTTTACACAATCTATTAAATCATTCATTCTATTTAAACATCTTAAAAATGTTGATTTTCCACATCCTGATGGTCCAATTAATGCTGTTACTTCATTTTCTCTTATGTCCATGTTAATTCCTTTTAGAGCTTGTTTTTCTCCATAATACAAGTCTAAGTCGTTAACTCTTATTTTAGTTTTATTTTCTGAATTCATATCACTAATCTCCTTATATATTTATCTTGTTGATATAACCCAAGATATTTTTCAATATATTTTAAATAAAAGTCATGATTGTATGTGCTGTCTGATGTAAGACTGTTAGATGAAGAAGCTCCGATTTCCCCCTCAATATTTATGACACCGACAAAATCTTTATTCGGAAGCTCTATATTTGAATCTCCCGAAACTGACGAAAACATATCTTTCACTATACTGCTTGTTTCTGTTTTGTTTTGCTTAATAAGTTTTGAACCTATCACATTTGATGCAACACCTGTGATTCCAACCGCTATTATCACAACTCCGGTAATCACGATGCTGATAATTTGTTTTGTTTTCATAAAATTTTCCTTTCCCTACTAATCTGCAATATGCACTTTCATGCATTTTGTGCACTTTCATGCATTTATTGTATGCAACATGGATAATTTTACCACAATGAAGCTATTCGGTCAAAAAATATAAAATCACTTACACTGTAGTCCTGTAAAATCCGGTTATTTTGTTTAACCGAC
>ERZ773175.1737-NODE-1737-length-11493-cov-2.775223_pt1 | contig 11493 bp, 5 predicted proteins | sample MGYA00581004_ERZ773175 | MGnify/ENA primary metagenome ERZ773175 (study PRJEB29015, sample SAMEA2737834) | human gut metagenome | biome: human gut; feature: human-associated habitat; material: faeces | place: China | collected 2012 ...
TCTGTTTACAATAAATGTAAATATTAAACATTCGATTACTATAAAAAATGCCTGAGCACTTCCATAACCATATAATCCTTTTCTAAACAAATTGTTATACATTAATGTTGCCGGAACCTCACTTATATGATTTGGTCCACCACCTGTCATTACATATACTAAATCAAAGGCTCTAAGTGAACCTGTAATTGCAAAGATTACACAAGTCTTTATTACAGGAACCAGCAGAGGTAACGTGATTTTTCTATAAACCTGCCATGTTGATGCTCCATCAATCTGTGCAGCTTCATAGTAATCTGTTGAAATTGATTTAATTCCTGCGTAAAAAATAATCATGTGATAACCTATATATTGCCATACAGATGGAATTAACACGGTCATAAATGCATTTTTTGTAAGCCATGAGTGTTCATATTCCGGTACAAAATATCTTATTACAGTATTTATTACACCATAATCACTGTTAAACATTTTAAGCCATAATTGTCCAATAACCATACTTGAAATTACAACAGGTATAAAATATATAGTTCTAAAAAAGTTATCCCCTTTTACACCTTTTGATAATATCAAGGCTAATATTAATGATATTGGTAACTGAATAAATAATGATGCTGACACTAATATTAATGAATTTTTTACCGCCTGTGGAAAATATCTGTCGGAAGTAAATAATTCAATATAGTTTTTTATTCCAATAAATGTTTTACTTCCAATCCCATTGTATTCAAAAAAGCTATATACTCCTGATGTTATCAATGGGATTAGAGTAAATCCTAAAAATAAAAGTAGCGCCGGTAATATGAAAATCAATATGTATTTTTTATTTCCAAGCATTTTTTCCATAACACTACCCACCTCTTACTTCTTATTTGCCGTTGATTGCCGCTTTGTGTTCATCAATAAATTCATTTATATCTGCGCCATCTGCAAATAATGTCTGTACCTGTTCGTTATGAACTGCTGCAGGTTCTGCTTCTAAAGATGTATCCCATGCAAGAACACCCTGTTTTCCTTCTGCCAATAAATCTTTAATCTGAATGAATAATGGATTTAACTTACTTTCATCAGCTTTTGTTGTCCATCCACTGAATCCTGAACCTGTTTCGTATGATGCAACACCCATTTTTTCATTAATGTAAATACAGAATTTTGCTGCTTCTTCTTTGTACTTAGTATTGTTGTTTACCCAGAATGATTCAACATAACCGCCACAGTAATCTGTTGATTCTCCATTTCCGTCAGAAATCATAGGAATCTTTAATGCTACAACTTCTTCAGGGTTAACTGTTGCTGCTTCATCTGTATATACGTTGTTCGCAAACCAGCTACCCATAATTCTCATTGCTGCCTTGCCGTTTTCAAATGCTGCATTGGCGTCATCATTTCCCTGCTCTAATGGATTTTCTCCAAAAGCTCCTAATTTGTATAAGTCTGATACTTTCTGTGCTGCCTTCTTATATCCCTCGTCACCAAATTCTTTTTTACCTGATAGCATTTCATTAACACCTGTAGCTCCTACTTCTCTCAAAGCTAATGCCTGGTATACAAAAGCTGCATTCCATCCGTCCTTTGCACCTGCTGCTAATGGTGTAACGCCGTCAAGAGTTTTTAATTTCTTAACTGCATCTACTAATTCATCATATGTTTCAGGAAGCTTAGCACCTGCCTTGTCAAATAATGTTTTGTTGCAGAATAATGTCATATACCATGAGAACATTGGCGTTGAATATAATTTTCCATCATATTCAAATGCTGATGTTGAACCTTCCACCATTCTTGATTTAACATCATCTGTTAAGTAATCATCTAATGCCATTACTTTTCCTGCGTCAACTAATTTCTTAGCTGTACCTGCACCCCACCAGTAGAATACATCAATGCCCTTTGCATCTCCTGCAAACTCTGCATTAATCTTTGTCTTGTAAGCTTCAGTATCCAATGTTTCTGTTTTGATTTTTACATTAGGATTATCTTTTTGGTAAGCCTTAACTGCTTCCTCATATCTACCCTTAAGTTCATTTGTGTCATTTGACCACTGGTGCCATACATTTAATGTGATAGTTCCGTCATCCTTTTTTCCCTCACTCTTACTATCACTGTTTCCGCATCCTACCATAGAGAATGCCATTGTTGATGCTAACGTAACCGCTAACACTTTCTTAAAGAAATTCTTTCTCATTTTGTTTCCTCCTCGAATTTTTATACTGAAAGTATACTTTAGTACAACACCTATCTCAATTTAATATTTTGACCAAAAAAGGTTAAAAATTTTACTAAAATTTCTAACCTTTTTTTAACACTATACTCTATATTCTTTTACTGTTTGTCCTGTCTGCTTTTTAAAGCAAATACAGAAATAGTGGGAGTCTTTAAACCCTATTTTTTCCGCCACCTCATACACTTTAAGATCCGTCTCCTTAAGAATTTTTTTGCTTGCTTCTATTCTTTTCCGGGAAATATATTCAATAAAACTTACACCATATGTTTTCTTAAATTCCCTACTTAGGTAACTGTCATTTATGTATAAATCGGAAGCTACCTTTTTAAGTGAAAGTTCCGGGTTATACAGATTTCTGTTAACGTAATCCAGTGCATCTTTTATTACATTTGTTCTCTTACCTGAACGCTTTTTTTCATGATAATCACAAACCTGTTTAATGTATTTTATAACACACTCTGATGTATCATCTATGGTTCTTATTTCCCTAACATTTTGGAAAACTTCTTCCTCACTTACTAATTGATATATGTTTGTTCCATATTTGTTTAATGTAGAGCTTGCCCTTAGGATTATTGTCATTGCCATTAATTTAAGATATTCCTCATCAGGTATTTTTTCTGCTTTAATTATTTCTGTGTAATCAGAAACATATTTTAGTACTTCTTCTCTTCTACAATTAATTATTGCATCTGAAAATTCATCCCAGTCTATTTCCTTTTTTGAACTGTTTTTCTTCATTATTTCCTGATACTCAGAAAAGGTAACAACCTTATTTCTGCCTAATAATACAGAAACACCTATAGCTTTGTTTGCCTGACCATATGCTGCCGGTATTCCATTAAATTCACTGTTTTTTTCACTAACACCAATAGTTGCCGTTATTCCCATATTGTTTAATTTATTATGCAAATCATTAGCGTAATCAATGCATTTACTTACGTCTGTTTTTGTGAAAAACATTACAATATTATGCATAAAATGTATAAAAGAAAGGCTATTCTCATTATTTTGCTTTTGTATAAATTCATACACTTTTTTATAATTTTGATTTTCTTGGGCATCTTTGATTTTTACATTTATGCAAACACATCCATCAACTAAATCACTACAATTATATGTTTCCAATTTTTTTGTAGCTTCCTCTTCTCCTATACGATTTTCTACTAATCTAAGAAGAAAGCTCTCCCTTAATATATCGTAATTTTTTTCCGCACTTTCTTTAAGCTTTGCTACTTTTGATTCCTCTTCATTGACTTTTGCTATTTCAGTTTTAATTTTAGTCATAACTTCACTTATTTCTTTTATGTTGACAGGCTTTAAAAGAAACTCGTCAACTCCAAGCTTAATTGCTTTTCTTGCATATTCAAATTCACGAAATCCGGTTACAATTACTACCCTGCATTTAGGATTTTTTTGTAGCAATTTTTCCGTAAACTGCAATCCGTCCATTCCAGGCATATTAATATCCGTAATTACAATATCAACATTGTGGTAGTTTATATATTCCAAGGCATCCTCTCCTGATGCAACCTCTCCTACAATATTAAAACCGTTCTCTTCCCAATTATATCCTTTACGGATTAAAACTCTTTCTAACTTTTCATCGTCAACCAATAATACATTTAACATATGTTATTTCTCCATTTTAATCTTTTTGATTGTGACAATTATCTCCGTTCCTACACCAACTTCACTTTGTATAATTACAGGATTTTCTATTCCGTATGTAAGACGAATTCTCTGTATTAAACTATATAAACCAAATCCTGACTTTCCGGTAACTGTTCTTCCTGCAAGTATATCTTCTATTTTTTCATCACTCATTCCCACTCCATCATCTGATACTATGAAAATTATTTCATCTTCCTGCTCAAATACCTTAATTTCAATATTACCTCCTTCACCATTTAAGCCATGATGTACAGCATTTTCTACCAGCGGTTGTAACAGTAACTTAAGCACTTTTTCATGTTTTACAGCATCTTCTATATCATAGCTAATTGCAATCTGGTTTTCATATCTGGTGTTTAAAATTGTAATGTAGCTTTCAATACAACCGATTTCATCTTCCACGCTTATATAATCCAGTCCACTGTTTAAACTATTTTTGTAAAAGTTACCCAATGCCTGTATCATCTGAAAGCATTTTTCATTCTCTTCCATTAAAGCCAATGCTGAAATTGCATCTAAAGTATTATACAAAAAATGAGGATTTATCTGAGCGTAAATTATGTCTAACTTTCCTTTTGCAATTATTCTTTCCTCATCCTTTACTCTCTTCATTAATGCCTTAACTGATAAAATCATATGATTGAAAACTTTTCTTAAATTTGTTATTTCGTTATCATAGTCATCCACAGGCATTGTAATAAATTCCCCATTTTCTACTATCTGCATATGATTTTCTATTTTTCTTAAAGGTTTAAAAATAAGATACGTAAGTAGCGTGGAACACAAAAATACAAAAATAATATTCATTCCCATAATTATTGCAATAATCGTTGAATAATACGGTGCCAAAGATGTAATATCGTCCATTGAAAAAACTCCTACCAGTTTCCAATCCTGTATTCCCATATCCTGACAGGCTACAATACACTCTTCTCCATTATTTTTTACTTCTTTGTATCCTTCATTAATATTTTCTGCTACTTTCGTATACTTTTTGAAATCTCTTTTTTCCTCCTGAGGTTTTATTACATAATTTCCTTTTGAATCAATAATATAAAACTGATTCTTTGAATCTTCACTTACCTGATTAAAATATCCCTGAAGAACAGTATTATCAAAAGTAATAAGTAGTGTTGCTAAAGGCTTATAATCTTTTTTGTCTAAAATCTGCCTTACATAACACAAATAGTTATTATTTTCATAGTATTCTATTGTGCCATCACTTCCCTTATAAAAAAATCCATTGCCACCGGCACTTTGCATTTTCTTATACCAGTCAGCTCCCTGGATGTACTTATTAACTTTTCTTGGTGTTCTTTTATATGAACTGTAACAATTATTATATTGATCAAATATATATACTCCCGAAACATAATCTCCTGATAAAATCATGTTAAAAAGACTTTTAGTTATGTTCTTCTGATAATTTAAATCAATATTAGCTGAATTAATTTGTCTTAGAGAATCCTGTACAATATCATCAAAATATAGATACGTAGAAAGCTGCGTAACATTTTCAAACACTAATGCTAAGTTTCCATGAAGTGCGCTAACTGTCTGAACACCTGCTTTTCCGATTTCTTCCTTAGTATACTTATTATTAACAGCCCATATCATTGAAAACGTCATAACAAATGATAGTAGCAAAATTAATATATATGTAAATATAATCTGTGTTCTTATTTTGGATTTTTTCCAATATTTTATAATTTTTTTCAACTTTTTTCTGCTCCATAATTTTTTTGTAAATCCGTATCCTTCTATACTCAACTATAGCCTATCTTTTCAGGTTGTACAACTTAAAACCAGACATTGAAATTTTTTTTTAGATAATTTTTTCTTTTCCGTACTTATCTTGTTAATTATATATTACTAATTTATTTGAAACGTCTCAATTGATTTTTTTGACTTAAAAAGGTTAAAATTTTTACTAAGAAATCTGATTGGTAAAAATATCTACCTTTTTGTTTAAAAATACTCAACATATCCTTATAAATAACAGAAAGGGAGAGCCTGGCATGCCAGACTCTCCCCTGAGAAGTGTATATATTGTATTTTTACTTAATTGTAACTTTTACTTTCTTGTAAACACCATTTTGTGCATATGCATAAATTGTGCACTTACCTCTCTTTAGGGCTGTTATTTTACCACGCTTTGACACTGTAGCTATTTCAGGATTACTTGATTCGAAACTTACCTTTCTATGTTTTTTAATCTTAACATTTTTGCTGTCTGCAATCTGTTTTACTTTAATCTTGAATTTTTTCCCAAGTAAAAGTTTTACTTTAGTCTTATTTAATTTTAAAGATTTACAATTTCCTACTTTTCCACCTTTAGTTGCTACATGAATCAATTTTGATGTAGCCAAGACCTCACCTTTATCATTCTGTGCAACTACAAGATATTTGTAATATTTACCTTTCTTTAATTTATTAGCTGTAAATGTCTTCTTGCTTACTTCTTTAATCTTCTTATACGATGTGCCACATTTAGCTCCATATATAACATACTTTGTTGCTCCGGACATCTTCTTCCAAACAAGCTTAACTGACTTCTTAGTTGTTTTCTTTACTCTAACACTAATTTTTGCAAATGTAGAATTTGCAAAATCCTTATCATCCTTCTTTTCCAGAATTTCTTTTTCCATCTGTTCAGCTGTTTTGTAAGTGCTTGATGTTTCCACAGATATTGCTGCACCATTATTTGTAGTTGTTTCCTGTTCTGTATCTTTCGTTGTTGTTGGTGCTACCGTTGTTGGTGCTACCGTTGTTGTTGGTACTACCGTTGTTGGCGCTGCTGTTGTTGTTGGTGCTGCCGTTGTTGGCGCTACTGTTGTTGTTGGCGCTACCGTTGTTGGTGGAGCTGCCGTTGTTGTTGGTGCTACCGTTGTTGTTGGCGCTGCTGTTGTTGGCGCTACTGTTGTTGTTGGCGCTGCTGTTGTTGTTGTTGTTGGTGCTACTGTTGTTGGTGCTAACGTTGTTGTTGGCGCTACTGTTGTTGGGTGATTTCCATCATCAACATAGTTATACATAATAGATGTTATTCTTGAGCGTTTGTTTCCTTTTACTGTTGCAACACCTATTTCATATTCTCCTGATCCTTTTGTAAATGCTGTGTAATCTAAATTAACATTTCCATCAACTACATTTTTAACGCAAACTCCATTAACGTAAACATTATATGAATCTGCTCCATCTGCTCTTGCCCACGCAAAATAGTATGGTAACTGTGCATTTCCTGCCCATACAAGCCCTTCCGGTGCCTTAATACTTTCATCAACACTTGGATCTACTTCCGGAGATTCTGTTGTTGAGGCTATCGTCGTTGTTGGGGCTACCGTTGTTGGCGCTGGTTTTGTCTCAGCTGACACTTTTTCAACATCAGATATTTTTGAAATAACCCAATCCGTTAATTCTTTATCATTAATATTGAATCTAAATACTACATACTGCTCGCCTGTCACTTCCTGATCAACAATTTTTTTAAATCCAATATCTGTCTTATTCATTGGATATCCTGGACAATTTCCACCATTTGTTTCTACTGCCTGCTTATAAAAAGCTTCTGCCTCTGTTTTTCCATTAAGTATTTCATAATATACAATTGCACTGTTGACATCGTCTTTTGCAATGAAATTTAACTTTCCATTTTCATCAACATATGCTCCTCTTTGTATTCTTGATTCAGGGCTTTTTTTAATATCATAATATAGGCGAAGAACTAATTTTCCTTCTGCTATTACTATTCCCTTAGTCACTGAGTTTTCGCTAAGAATATAACCATCATACTCCTTTTCCTCTGCAGAAACCTCTGTACCGATTATAGCTTCTATTCTCTCAGTATCTTCAGTTACAAGGTTATATCCGCTTTCGTCTTCTTTCTGTTTATAATACTCTACCGTATACTCGGATATAGTTGACTCATCAAGGAACTTTGCATACAGTACTAAATTTTCTGCTGTAGAATCTGTTATTTCCGTTATCTGATTCTGATACTTATCATCTGTATACCAACCAAGGAACTTATAACCTTCTCTCGTTGGATTATTAAGTTTTATTGAACTTCCGAATCTATAACCGTTAGGGTTTGCATCATTGTTTGTTCCATCGTTTAATGCATACTGAATTGTATAGCTATTACGTTTATAATATACCTTAACCGTAGCTGTATTGTCTTCTTTTACAACCGTTGTAAGTATATTATTGCTATTTCCATTATCATATGTAAATCCCGTAATGTTCTCTGGTTCATACGTATAACTTGTAGTTCCCTCTTTTACGCTAACCTGTTTTTCCTGCTTTTCGTATCCGGTTCCCTCATAATTTTCAAGATATATTTCCACGTTAACTTTTGAAGTATTTCCTAGCAATTCACTTTCATCAACATTTGGATTTGAACCGTTTCCTGTTTTTGGTCCAACATAGCTTGAATTAGCTGGTACATCAACATATGTATTATCTGTAAAATATACTCTCTTTACTTCATCAGTATGATTTTCCGCAACATATGTTTTGTTTCCATCCTTGCTCAATACTAGTGAAAGTGGCTCACTGCCTGTAATGGAAAAATCCTGATTTCCATACTTCTGTAATGATGTTATATATGAAAGAGTATGTGCCCTTGATTCACCATTTTCAACTTTTCCGCTATCACTCATATCCCATCTTGCAAGGGCACCATCCGGATCATAATAAGCATAATACTCTGCTACTACATCCTGATTAGTCTTTGGATCTGTAAGCATGTCAACTTTATTGAAATTATTGCAAATCTGTTCTTTATTAGAAACAAAATGTTTCCACTGATTACTGTTTTCATCTATACTGTCTACAACGTTTTTGACTTTATCCTTATATTTTCCCATATAAAGTGTTGCCCCGGAAATTGGTAACATTGTAATTGTAGTTACTTCAATAGAGTTTTCTGTCCACCATGCTGTATGATCATAGCGACCACCAAATAATCTTGTAACTGTCTGAATATTATAATTACCTGCATCTTTATATTTTTCTGTGAAAATTTCATTATGTACATCATAATAATAGTCTTCAATTGCAGCTATTTCAGTTGTATACATGTAAATACCCGCATCTCTAATTGTAGTATTTCCAACTGCTTCTCCCCATAAGATTAATGATGCCCATGCATTAATTGACTCAGATGATGATTCCTGGTTATTTCCACCTGAAAGACCACCCTTCTTGTCAACTAACTCTCCATTCTCATCAAATTCATAATTAGCCACACCTGATGCCCATGAATGACCTTCATAAATATCAAAGTTTCTAAGGAATGGATACTTAGTAGGACTGTTGGCATTATAACCTTTTCCGTCACGATTAACATTAGCAATATCACCAATCATCTCATAAACCATTCCGCCCCATTCTTTAGCCCACTGTGGATCTTTCATTGCAACTGCTGCAGCTGCCTTAATCCAATATCCATAATGGAAATGATGGTCGTTAACCTGCTTGTCTGAATCATATGATGATGGATAGCCTATTAATGTTCCATAATTTTCATCATAATAGAAATAGCTATCCTTGTAATCACCACTTATATATGCCTGATATGGATCAAACCAGAATTCAAGATAGTTTTCTACTCCTTCTACCATTTCATTTGTTATATTCTTCATATCCGCATCATCACCATCCAGCTGACCTGAAAGCCATATTGCATCTGATAATGTATTAAGATTCTTTCCTACCCAATATGTGTCAAATCCACCATACTGACCTTCCAAATTGCAAATCCACTTAGGATCTTCTTTGTTTTTTCTATAATCATAAAGATATCCTAACTGCTGCTTAATATTTCCAATTGTATTTTCGTCAGTTGTAACCGGCAATGAAGATAAAATTCCGTTGTATTGCATTTCAGTTACATAACTTGTTCCAACAATCGTTTTCATTGTTCCACGAATTGTGTTGTATGTATAGTTAGTATATTTAGAATTAGAATAACGCCACTGATGAGGATATAGTGCCATAATAGTATCTCCACCTGTGCTTCCATTCTCCATATTCTTTGTTGTTACATTATATTTAGTAACGACCTTAGAAGAATTCTTTAAATATTCCCACTGTACCTTTGTATCTGTAATAAAGTTAAATGCATATTTTTCATATAAAGAAAATGCTTCATTGCTTCCATCAGGAAGTATTGCTACAGACATATAGTTTTTTCCTGAAGGCATCTTTGCTGTAAGTTTTCCACCTGCATTAATCCATGTTGTACCTGATGGTGCTGCTAACATGTAATAATGTATTTTTCCATCTTTTTTATTTTTTAAACTTACACCGATTATATTTGAAGATGTTGTATTTTTTACTATTGTAAAGTCTGTTGCACCTGCACCAAGTGAAATTGTTGGTGTAACATTATCAAATGTATAATAGGCATATGGAGTTCCCTTTGCAATAATTGAACGCATTGAACTATTGCCTGCATTATCTGCCATTACAATTTCATAACTCCAATCTGTTGTTTTATCCACCTTAGCATCTTTAGCTGAAAAATTTTCACCACCAACAACCATTTCTACTGTATCATCATTTAATAAACTTTCTACTGTTGGTTCACCGTCAACATAAGAAGTACTATCTACTACAGCCGGTGATGCCATCTGCATACCATTACTTGCAGCTCTATATGCAAGAGGATGTGCATACAATGACTCTGAATACTGGTCAAATACAACTGAACTTGCCCAGTCATTTGTTGGAACAGTTCCAACTGTCTCTTTATAATTGTCAGTTAAATAAACCTTTGATGGAGGTAATGATTCTTTTCTATCTGTCCAGTTTACTCCCCAGTCGTCAGTTCTAACTCCAAAGACTTCTTTCTTATATCCGCCTTTGTCAATCATTACCGAATTGTTCTCATCAAAAAAATCTCCTGTTGCCGCTTTTATGTTTATTGCAGTAAATGGTATGCTTGTTGCTAGCATTGTAATCGAACAACATAATGCTATTGATTTTTTTAGTGCTCCTTTTTTCATTTTAATCTCCTTTTTGTAATCTAAAAACGAAATTTTCGTTTCTTCTTACATAAGAATATACTTATTTTTGTTCTCTCGCAATCTATTTTTTTGACAAAAAAGGTTAAAAATTTTACTTTTTACACTATTTTATGTTAAATAACTGGAAGTCATATAATCTAAGTGTTCCAACACCATCATCAGGTGTAAATATTTTATATTTAACTTTATTCCTGACACTGTACAGCATCATACCCTGTTTCACCTGTTCTTATTTTTGTGGCACTGGCAACAGGGTAACTGAAGATTTTTCCATCACCAAACTCCCCTGTGTAAGCCGCTTTTTTTATTGCTTCTATTGTTTTTTCCGCCCACTCTTCTGAAGAAACAACAATCTCAAATTTAATCTTTGGCTGCATCTGTGGCTCAACTTCCATACCACGGACAATTTCTTTATAGCCTCTCTGTAAGCCACATCCCATTACCTGAGATACTGTAAGACCATTAACTTCTATCTCCATTAATGCATTTTTTACATCTTCAAATTTTTCTTCTCTAACAATTGCATCTATTTTCATTATCATAGAATATCATCTCCTCTTGATTTATTAC
>ERZ773175.1738-NODE-1738-length-11491-cov-2.948496_pt1 | contig 11491 bp, 13 predicted proteins | sample MGYA00581004_ERZ773175 | MGnify/ENA primary metagenome ERZ773175 (study PRJEB29015, sample SAMEA2737834) | human gut metagenome | biome: human gut; feature: human-associated habitat; material: faeces | place: China | collected 2012 ...
CATTCCATTTTGAATCTGTTCATAGCACCCTTTGCTTCAGGAACATTAACTTTGTTAGTGTTACTCATTACTCATTACCTCCAACAATTAAATTATTTAGTAACTAAGTTCATATGAAGTTGTTACACTAATATTATGTGGAAGTTTTATTTTTATAAACTGGTAACTTGTTGCTAATATGACAAAAAAAACCATCTTTCATAAAAAAATAAGACGTCAAATCAATGTGCAGATTTATTTATTATTTTTTAAATAATCTAATATAATGTGGCTATATTCAGTAATGGTATTATCGTTAATACTGTCAGCCTTAATATATTGATTCTTATCCTTATATTCTAATTTAAAACAATTTTCAAAATTCTTAGACTTTGAATCAAATATAGGAAGAAAACTTCCTGAAAACTTTTCATAACATGTGGAAGCAGTGGCAGCCTTTCGAAATTTTTTATCCATAAATTCTCCGATACTTTTGTGAATAGCACGGTCTTCCAATGGAAGAAAATAATAATCCTTATAATTTTTAAAGAAATACTTAAATGTGCCGTTACATAAATTAATTGAAATGTTTAAAGTGTTATTCTGAATATTTAAGTGAATGCCATTAAAGTTATGTGAAATATTAACAGGCACAGCATTGTTTAAAGTTATACTAACAAGTAATTCCTGTTGAATATCCCCGTCAAAATTCTTATATTCATGAATTTCGTAAGAATTAACATTATATCAGATATGGAAAGTAAATCCGTTAAAGCACCCATATTCCAAACATCTTCTTTATTATGTAAAAGAAGTGGGAATAGTAAACGTTCATCTTTAGATTCCACATAATGCTTAAAGACTTCAATTAAATCTCCACCTGAAAAAGGATCACTTCTGTTAATTCCAAGAAGTTTCTCAAAAGATTTCTGTTTATTGTTTTCCATTTTAAGAATGTGATTAAGCTTTGAAACCGGTTTGTAAATATCAATACTTTGGTAATTATCAAAGTCAAATTCTAAATTGTATTTTTTACCCCTTTCTGTTAAAAACGGTATGTCAAAACTGTTACCATTAAAATGAATAACAGTATCGAAATCCTTTATGAACTTATTAAATGCCATAAGAACATTGGCTTCATCATTAAAATTTTCTGCAAGCCATTGAGTATAACAAAGTTCATCTCCTGAATAGTACATACAGCCGATTAAGTAGACAATACAGTACTTTCTTGAAAAACCTGTTGTTTCAATATCAAAATATATTATTTTCTCTTTTTTTGAAAAATTCTCTATTGGATAGTTAATTTGTATATCCACTTTATTTCTAAATACTAACATAAATCTTATTTTATCAAATTAATAAAAACACAACAAGATTTTTTGATTTTTTTGAAAAATTAAAAATTTTTTTACAATATTAAGTTAATGCCTAATTAGTGAAAAAAGAGTATCAATTGGATGTTATTTACATTGAAGAAATTGGACAAAAGTATTATTATAGAATAGATGTAAAAAATTACGAAGAGAGGTAGAGTTATGTCTATTCTAACATTTAAGGGTGGAGTTCATCCATACGATGGAAAAGAACTATCCAAGGATGTTGCTGTTAGAAAAGTGCTTCCAAAAGGAGAAGTTGTTATTCCTGTTGCACAACATATAGGGGCACCGGCAAAACCGGTTGTTGAAGTGGGACAGAGAGTATTAAAGGGACAACTTATAGCAGAAGCGGCAGGATTTATTTCAGCTAACATTCACTCATCAGTTTCAGGAACTGTAAAGAAGATAGAACAGAGAGTTGTTCCTAACGGAAGCAAGGTTCTTTCAATAGTAATTGAAAATGATGAACAATATGAAGAGTTTCAATATGAAGCCAAAGAACAGCCATGGTCAAAGGAATATATTAGAGAGGCTGTTAAGGACTGTGGAGTTGTAGGTTTAGGTGGCGCATGCTTCCCAACTAACGTAAAACTTACACCTAAGGACGATAATGCAATCGATTATGTTATTGTTAACGCTGCTGAATGTGAGCCATACATAACATCCGATTACAGAAGATTGGTTGAACAGCCGCAGGAAGTAATCGAAGGATTAAAGATTGTTTTATCTTTATTTGAGAGTGCAAAGGGTGTTATTGCAGTAGAAAATAATAAGCCTGATGTTATTGAAAGCTTAAAGAAACTTACTGAAAATGAAGATAGAATACAGGTAGCAGAATTAAAGACTAAGTATCCTCAGGGATCAGAAAGACATATTATTTATGCTGTTACAAAGAGAAAAATCAATTCTTCAATGTTGCCGGCAGATGGTGGCTGTATAGTTGATAATGTTGACACAATTTACAACATTTATCAGGCTGTAAAATTCCACAAACCGTTAACAGAAAGAATTGTTACTGTTTCAGGTGACGGTATAAAGAATCCTTGTAACCTGTTAGTTCCTTTTGGAACAAGTCATAGCCAGCTTGTGGAAGAAGCAGGCGGTATGAATGAATCTGTTGAAAAGATTTTGTCAGGTGGTCCTATGATGGGTCAGGCAATGTTTACTTTGGATGTTCCTGTTATAAAAGGTTCATCTGCACTTTTAGCATTTAAAAACGATCAGGTTGCCCATGCTAAGACAACTAACTGTCTTAACTGTGGAAAATGTGCTCAGGTTTGCCCGGAAGGTTTAATTTGCGCAAAACTTGCTCATGCGGCAGATGCAGATGATATGGAGGCTTTTGTAAAAATGCACGGAATGGAATGTATTGAATGTGGTACATGCAATTACAATTGCCCTGCTAACAGAAACATTACACAAAGCGTAAGAACAATGAAAAGAAAAGTGCAGGCAGCACGTAGGAAAGGGTAAGAGTGAATAAAAAATGTATAACGTATCATCCAGCCCTCATGTAAAAAGCAAGGTTACAACTCAGAGTATAATGAGAGATGTAATTATCGCTTTAATGCCGGCTACAATTTTTGGTATATATAATTATAGTCATCTCTTCGGAGCAAAATACGGATTAAGAAGTGCATTACTTATTATTTTAACGGTAGTTGCATGTGTATTATCTGAATATGTTTTTGAAAAGATTACTAAAAGAGAAAGCACACTTGATGATTTAAGTGCAGTAGTTACAGGTATGATTCTTGCATTGAATCTTCCTTGTACTTTCCCTTATTGGAAAGCAATGCTTGGCGGATTTTTTGCAATTGTAATTGTAAAACAGTTATTTGGCGGTTTAGGTCAGAACTTTATGAACCCTGCTTTAGGTGCAAGATGTTTTCTTGTTTTGTCATTTGCAGGAAACATGACTGCATTCTATCCTACAGATGTTAGTGGAGTAGATGCGGCTACAAGTGCAACACCTTTAACTTCATTAAAGAATACAGGGGACAGTGTTGCAAGTCTTGCAGATATGTTTATTGGTAATCATTCAGGTACAATCGGTGAAACATGCATTATTGCATTGTTAATCGGTGTTGTATATCTTGTTGTAAGAAAGATTATTGATTTGCGCATCCCTCTTACATACATAGCAGTATTTGCTGTTTGTATTATGCTTTTTAACCAGAGTACAGATCCTGTTTTCCTTGCAAAACATCTTTGCGGTGGTGGTTTGATTTTTGGGGCCTTCTTTATGGCAACTGATTATACGACATCTCCTATTACAAAAACAGGAAGATATATTTTTGGTATATGTTTAGGTCTTTTGACAGCTATTTTCAGAACATTTGGAAATACTGCAGAAGGCGTTTCATATGCAATTATATTCTGCAATCTTTTAGTTCCATTAATTGAAAAATGGACAATTCCAAGAGCTTTTGGAATTATTAAGGCAAAAAAGGAGGGCAAATAATATGAAAAATATAATTAAAGATACTCTTATATTATTTGCTATCACTTTGGTAGCAGGACTTGGATTAGGTCTTGTATATAATGTTACAGCTAATTCAAGAGCAATGCAGGAAGAAAAGACTAAGACTGAAGCATACAATACAGTTATGCCGGGGCTTGGAAGTTTCGATAATGTAAGTTTTGACAGCGTGGCTGCCGACAAATATATTAAAGAGCAGATTAGCAAAAATGAAACAGAAAAAACAATTAAATCTTATAATGCCACAATTGATGAAGTTATTAAGGCTAAAGACAAAAGTGGTAATGATTTAGGATACATTATTACAGTTACAGATAATGAAGCTTATGGTGGTTCATTACAGATGACTGTAGGTATAAAAGATGACGGAACTGTTATGGGTATTTCATTCCTTTCTTTAAGTGAAACACCTGGGCTTGGAATGAAAGCCAAAGATGATGATTTTATGAGTCAGTTTTCCAACAAGAAAGTAGATTTCTTCAAATATACTAAGTCAGAAGCAAAAGCTGACAATGAAATTAATGCAATAAGCAGTGCCACAATAACATCTAATGCCGTAACACATGGTGTAAACGGTGCTATTTACTGTGTAGACTTTATTACAGGAGGTGGCAAATAATGAACAAATGTATTGAACGTTTATATAACGGTATTATAAAAGAAAATCCTACTTTTGTATTAATTCTCGGTATGTGTCCTACACTTGCCGTTACTTCATCATTAGTTAACGGTGCGGGAATGGGACTTAGTACAATGGCAGTTTTGGTATTGTCTAACATGGTTATTTCAATGCTTAGAAATATTATTCCTAACGGAGTGAGAGTTCCTGCATTTATCGTAATTGTAGCCAGCTTTGTTACAATTTTGCAGTTTTTATTAGAGGCATATTTACCATCACTTAACAGTGCCCTTGGTATTTATATTCCTTTAATTGTTGTTAACTGTATTATTTTAGGAAGAGCAGAAAGTTATGCATCAAAGAATCCTGTTTTACCATCAATTTTTGACGGACTTGGAATGGGACTTGGATTTACAATTGCCTTATCTTTATTAGGTGGTTTCAGAGAAATCTTAGGTGCAGGTACAATTCTTGGAATTAATATTCCACATTGGGACGGTATTGGAATCTTTGTTATGGCACCGGGAGCATTCTTTGTTCTTGCTGCTTTAATTGCAATACAGAACCAGATTAGAATAAGTCATGGCAAAAAGCCTAGAAAGCTTCAGTGCGAACAGGGCTGTGCAGGTTGTACAGGCTGTGGCAGTGATTATTCACAGTGTAATAAAGAAGAAAAGGAGGAAGCATAAATGGCAGAATGTATGTTAATAGCAGTAGGTGCTGCTTTAGTTAATAATGTAGTATTAAGTCAGTTCTTAGGATTATGCCCATTCCTTGGAGTATCAAAAAAGACAGATACAGCGGCAGGTATGGGAGCAGCTGTTATCTTTGTTATAATGATTGCATCAGCAGTTACATATGGTGTATATTATGCAATTCTTACACCACTTAATCTTGAATATTTACAGACTATTGTATTTATTCTTGTAATTGCCGCATTAGTTCAGCTTGTTGAAATGATTTTGAAGAAGTTCATTAAACCTTTATATGAAGCACTTGGTGTATACCTTCCACTTATTACAACAAACTGTGCAGTTTTAGGTGTAGCTATTTCTAACATTGACAATGGATACAATTTTGCAGAAAGTCTTGCATGTTCATTTGGAACATCATTCGGTTTCTTAATTTCAATTGTTATCCTTGCAGGTATTAGAGAAAAATCAGAACACAATAATATTCCAAAGCCTTTCCAGGGAACACCTATTGTTCTTGTTTCAGCAGGATTAATGGCTATAGCATTTACCGGTTTTACCGGAGTTATTTAAGGAGGTAAGATATGAGTTTATTAGCAGTTAGTATATCAGTTAACAGTATCTTATATGCCGTATTAATCGTAGGTGGTGTAGGCTTATTTATAGGTATTGCACTTGGAATAGCAGGGAAATTCCTTTCAGTAGAAGTGGATGAAAAAGAAGTTGCAATAAGAGAAGCACTTCCGGGCAATAACTGTGGTGGTTGCGGATATCCGGGATGTGACGGACTTGCTGCAGCAATAGCAAGTGGTGAAAGTGAACCTTCAGCTTGTCCTGTTGGTGGCGCACCTGTAGCAAAAAAAATTGCAGACATTCTTGGAGTTGAAGCAGAAGTAGTTCCAAAAGTAGCTTATGTTTCATGTTCAGGAGACTGTGACAAGGCAAAAGACAAATACAACTATTATGGAAACATGTCATGCCAGGATGCGGCAAACATTCCCGGTGGCGGTGCAAAAGCATGTAGCTATGGTTGTTTAGGACTTGGCTCATGTGTAAAAGCCTGCGAATTTGACGCAATCCATATAGTAAACGGAAAAGCACTTGTAGACAGAGAAAAATGTAAAGCCTGTGGAAAATGTGTTGCAGCATGTCCAAAAGGACTTATTTCAATAATCCCTGCAGATCATCAATACATGGTAAAATGTCGCTCAAAAGACAAAGGACGTGATGTAATGCAGGCATGTACAGCAGGATGTATCGGATGTGGACTATGTGCAAAGAACTGTCCAAATGATGCAATCGATTTTGAATATAATCTTGCAACAATAAATCAGGACAAATGCAAAAACTGTGGCATCTGTGCTGCAAAATGTCCTAAGAAAGTTATAGAAAAATTATCATAGTTTTCTTTCTATGCATAATATTAATAAAAAACCTCACACTATTATAGATACGAAGATTTTAAAATTGTACGGGTTTGCCTTTTGCCGAAAGTGCTCTGAGGCCGTCGGTCCTTAGGAGGCGGGGCAGTGAAACTGCTCCAGCTTCTTAGTACCGCTACGAGCCGAGGGCAGCGGAAGCGTGCTTTCGCAATGGCAAACCCGTACAATTTTTTAGAAATTCCAATCCGGAAAGTGTGAGGTTTTTTATGTTAAATAAAGAGAAGAGAGAAAACTATGAAAAAAATTCTGAATATAGTTTTATTAAGGGTAATATCGAATTGGATGAACAAAAATTGGACCAGTTGTTGCATTTAGAGGAAAATTTTGATTTACTTAAAAGAAAGTTTGATATTGGAGATAAGAGGGCTGTTATTTATTACATTAATGGCTTTTGTAAAGATGATATGCTGCAGAAGATTCAGGAGTTTTTTTGGGGGCTTGATGTGTCTGATGTGGAGGGCTCTGTAATGGATTTTGCCAATAATCAGATTCCTTATTTGGAAATTGATTTGTATGGGGATAAGTATAACGTAGTTACCATGATTTTGTCCGGGGTTTCCTGTTTGCTTATCGATGGCTTTGATAAGGCTATTTTGATTGATGCTAGGGAGTATCCTGCAAGAAATGTTCAGGAGCCAGAGAAGTATAAGGTCCTTAGAGGTTCAAGAGATGGTTTCGTTGAGACTTTAATTCTTAATACAGCCCTTATTAGAAGAAGAATTAGAAATCCTGAGTATATTTGCAAAGTTATGCGTGCAGGAAAAAGTTCAAGAACGGATATTGCTATTTGTTATATGAATGACAGGGTTGACAGAAAATTGCTTGACCGTATTATTAGTAATATTGAAAAAATAGATGTTGATGCATTAACTATGAATCAGGAAAGTCTTTCGGAGGCGGTTTATAAAGGCAAGTGGTTTAATCCATTTCCAAAGTTTCGCTATACTGAAAGACCTGATACGGTTGCAGCATCTGTTTTAGAGGGACAGATTGCCATTCTTGTTGACAATTCCCCTGCGGCAATGCTTCTTCCCACAACTATTTTTGATGTGATAGAAGAGGCGGACGACTATTATTTCCCACCGGTTACCGGAACTTATTTAAGACTTGCAAGGATGATCGTTACAGTTATGTCATTATTGCTGACACCGTTGTTTTTACTTTATGCAAATAATCCTGAAATTTTGCCGGATTGGTTAATGTTTACTAAAATAGAACAGCCTGAATATGTGCCGATTTTTTGGCAACTATTGATTTTGGAGTTGGCTGTTGACGGATTAAAGTTGGCAGCAATTAACACCCCAAGCACTTTAAATACACCTTTAAGTTTAATTGCAGCAATTGTAATTGGCGAGTTTTCTGTTAATACAGGGTGGTTTAACCAGCAGACTATGTTATATATGGCTGTTGTTGCCATTGCAAACTTTACTCACGAAAATTATGAACTGGCTTACTCAGTTAAATTTTTAAGAATAATTATGCTTATTTTTACTCAGATTTTCGGATTATACGGATTTATTGGTGGGATAATTTTTACATTGGCAGTAGTAGGATTAAACAAAACAATTGCAGGAACAAGCTATGTTTATCCTTTGATGCCCCTTGATTTTAAAGTGTTTTTGCAAAGATTTTACAGAGTATCATTAAAGGCTAAAAATAAGAAATGAAAAAAGCTAAAATGAATTGGTTTTATAATCAAAAAACGTTAATGAAATAACTGTCGTTGCAAAGTTTGTCTAAATGAGTATAATAATAGATACAGTTAAGGGAGGTTTATATGGCAGCTAAAACTAAAGAAAATGAAACCGTAGTGGTTAAGACTCAGGAAGAAATGTACTTAGATGCAGAAAGACTTTTAAAAGCTACTGAATGCTTAACAAGAGATAAAGAAAAGGCAGAGTTTTTTAAAAATCTTGCTGATAGATATAAAGACTTAGGAGAATATGAGGATTCAAAAGATAAATATGAAGAATGCTTAAAGAAGCACAAATATTATAAGGAACAGTCCAAGATAGTTAAAGAAATTCAGCCTAAGGAAGAAGATTTTAATGAGAACAAAAGCAAGAGTAATGGAATTATTGGAAAAGTTATTATAGGCCTTGTTATTGTACTTGTTATTGCCGCAGCCGGTGGAATTGTATATCTAAAGACTAAACCCGGAAGGTACCAGAGAGCAACTTTTTATGAAAACAAGGGTAATTACGAGAAGTCTTATAAGATGTTTAAGAACTTAAAGAATTACAAAGACAGCAAGGAAAGAAAGAGAGACTGTAAGTATCAGTTTGCACTTCAGTGCTGGAAAGATGAAGACTATGAGCCTGCAATTAAGATGTTTAGGGAATTAGTTGAGTCTGAATATGGTGACAGTGAAGAAAAACTTGCTGATTTAGAAATTGAATACATTAAAAAGCAGAAAATCGGCACAAATGTTATATTTGGTAATTTTCATTGGCTTATATTAGAAAATGATGGAGATAAAGTACTTCTTGTAAAATCCGAACCAATTAACGGATTAGCCTATAATGAAAGAGATAAAGCTACAACATGGAGTGAATGTACTTTAAGAGAATACTTAAATGGTTCATTTTTAGATGGAACATTTGGTCTAAATATGCAAAAGAAAATTTTAGATACAAATATTAAGGTTGAAAATAATAGTACATATGGTACAAAAGCCGGAAAAGATACAGTAGATAAAATATTTATGCTTAATGGAAGTCAGGCACAGCAGTATGAAGAAATCTTAAGCAACTATTTAAGAGACTGGTGGTTAATCGGCCCGGGAAATAGCGAAAATACAGCACAGTATGTGTCATACGGCAAAGTGATGGATTATGGATACATTGTTACAGACACAAATATCCATATCCGCCCTGCATTGTGGGTATCAATTAAGTAAAAAACCACTCTAAGATTTGCAAATTATATTAAAACTCCGTGCGAAAAATAATTGTAAGAAAGTACTTTGAAGCCGTCGGTACTAAGAAGATGGGGTAGCGAAGCTGCCATAGCTTCTAAGGACCGCTACTGGCTGAGAGTAGCGGCAGTGTGCTTTCGATAATTATTTTTCGCACGGAGTTTTCTGGATTTTTTGGTAAATATAATTGTATAAATTAGGGGGATATGGTATTATAAAGATAGGTAAACATTCGTTTGGTTTTTAAAGCTAAACGATACGGAAAGGTGGTTTTGTCGATGGTAAAAAAACGCAGACTTGACATTATTATTTTAATTGTACTTATTGTAATTGCCATTGGCAGTTGGATAGCAGTAACGGTATTATTTGATGTTAACGGAGACTATGTTGAAGTCATTGTGGACAATCACGTTCAGAAGGTTATTTCCCTTAATGATGACGGCGACTATCAGGTTGATGATGGTGAATATAGTAATATTATTACTATAAAGAACAGAGAAGTATACATGAAAAGCTCCGACTGTCCTGATCAGATTTGTGTTAAACAGGGTAAGATTAAGAAACAGGGTGAGTCGATTATCTGCCTGCCGCATAAGTTGGTAATCAGAATTGCGTCAGAGGAGTATCCTGAAGTTGATTCTAATGTAGACTAACGTTATTGGAAAATGACAAGGGAAAGGATTAATAAGAATTAATGGTAAGTAAGAAGATTTCATTAATGGCTTTATTTACGGCTTTTGCAGTGATTCTAAGTTATATTGAAACTTTTATTCCTACAGTCGGCATTCCTGGAGCAAAGCTTGGTCTGGCTAATTTTGCGGTTATAATGGTTATGTATGCTGTTGGAAACAAAGAAGCTTTTTTTATTAATGTTATACGAATTATAATAATAGGATTATTTTTCGGTAATATGTTTAGCATTTGTTTCAGTATTGCCGGGGCTTTGGTAAGCTTTATAGGTATGGTCTTGTTAAAAAGTACAAAGAGAATTTCTATGATTACAGTAGCTATTATAGGTGGTGTTCTACATAATGTAGGACAGATTATAATAGCTTCTGTTATTTTGAAAAATGTAGGTATTTTTACTTATGTACCTATACTTATGATTGCGGGAATAATTACAGGGACAGTTATTGGAATTCTGTCCAATATTCTTTATAAAAGAACAAGAGAGTACATTAAACTATAGACAATATGGTTTTACAAGGAGATTTTTATTATGATATCCTATATATCAGGAGTAGTTGAAGAGATTGAAAAAGATAAAGTTGTAGTAGATAATAATGGTATAGGTTATGGAATATTTGCTTCCCAGTCTACATTAGAGCAGATTGGAATTGGTGAGCAGGTTAAAATTTATACATATTTTAGTGTTAGGGAGGATGCAATGCAATTGTACGGTTTCCTTTCTAGGCAGGAATTACAATTATTTAAGCTGCTGATAGGAGTAAGTGGTGTAGGTCCAAAAGGTGGACTTGCAATATTGTCAACTTGTCCGGGAGACAGCTTGTCAATGGCTGTTTTGGCAGATGATGCCAAAGCTATTTCAAAGGCACCCGGAATTGGAGCAAAGACAGCTCAAAAGATTATTATCGAATTAAAAGATAAGATTGATATAGAAGATATGATTGCAGGAGAGACAATTAGCAAACCTATGACTAAGGCAAGTGGTGTTGTTGGAGATGCCGTTGAGGCACTTACTGCACTGGGTTATTCCCAGACTATGGCGTATCAGGCAATTAAATCCATCGAAAATGTTGACGGAATGGATGTTGAGGAAATTTTAAAGAAAGCTTTAAAAAATATATTTTAGGATAGTATTATGGCAAAAAGAATTATACAGACAGATTTGGCAGGAGAAGATATTGTTATTGAGAAAGGTTTAAGACCTGAATCATTAGATCAATATGTAGGTCAGAGCAAAGCAAAAAATAATTTAAAAATATTTATAGAGGCGGCAAAATCAAGAAATGAGCCACTT
>ERZ773175.1745-NODE-1745-length-11464-cov-9.638443_pt1 | contig 11464 bp, 10 predicted proteins | sample MGYA00581004_ERZ773175 | MGnify/ENA primary metagenome ERZ773175 (study PRJEB29015, sample SAMEA2737834) | human gut metagenome | biome: human gut; feature: human-associated habitat; material: faeces | place: China | collected 2012 ...
GCCGCCGGAGCGGTGCTTAAGCCGTCAGGCGGGAATTGTGCGGTGTTGCCTTAGGAGTTTATGGTGCGGCTTGCGCCGCGTATTAAAATCATAACACCCTTATACTCTCTCCGTTTCCTCACTTCTAATTATTGCCGCTTCCGAAAATTCCGTCCTTCAACTCCTAACTCCTACCTCCTAACTTATGAACCATCTTCTCCAATCTCAACTCCAATCCTATGCTTCCTCCGGGCTTTACCCCTTGCACATGCCGGGGCACAAGCGACGGGTGGTGCCGGCACCGGGCCTGCCCGCCGGGTGGGATATGACCGAAGTTCCCGGCGTAGATGACCTGCACGATGCAGACGGCATTTTGGCCGATGCCATGGCCCGCACCGCCGCCCTGTGGGGGGCAAAGCGAACCTGGTATCTGGTCAACGGCTCCACCTGCGGCATTCTGGCCGCCATCCGGGCCGCTGTCGTCAGTTCCGGCCGCACCGCCGTCATCTGCGCACGCAACTGCCACAAATCCGTTTACCACGCCATTGAGCTCAACCGCTTAACGGCACACTGGCTGGTGCCCCCCGTGGACCCGGCGTTCGGCATTTACGGCAGCATCACCCCCGCCATGGTAGCGGATGCCCTGCGCGCCTGCCCGGATGCCGCTGCGGTCATCCTTACCAGCCCCACCTATGAGGGTGTTTTGAGTGATCTTGCCGCCATTGCCGCTTTGTGCCACGCCGCCAACGTTCCCCTGATCGTGGACGAAGCCCACGGCGCGCACTATCTGCCACTGGCCGCCGCCCACGGCTGGCAGGGCGGTGCCATTGCTGCCGGGGCGGATGTCATCATTCAAAGCCCGCACAAGACACTGCCCAGCCTGACCCAGACCGCCCTGCTGCACTGGAACAGTTCTTTCATTCCGCCGCAGGAGCTGGAACGCCAGCTGGATGTGTTTGAAACCAGTTCCCCCTCCTATCCGTTAATGGCCAGCCTGGACGGCTGCACCGGCCTGCTGGCCGAACACGGCGATGCCTGGTTTGCCGCCTGGCGTGCCCGCTTGCAGCAGTTCAGCGGCGCTGTGCGCCCACTGCGCCGCCTGCGCGTGCTCTGCCATGGGATGGATGATGTTTCTGCCCACCCCGGCTTTTTTGCCCACGATTCCGGCAAGATCCTCGTCAACGGTGCTGCTGCCGGGCTGACCGGCCCCGCCCTGGCGGAACTGCTGCGCCGGGACTGGCAGTTTGAAACCGAGATGTCCTGTGGTGCCAACGTGCTGGCCATGACCTCCCCCTGCGATGAAGAAACCGCCCTTGACCGTTTTGCCGCTGCCCTGTTGGTGATCGATGCTGCGGCGGCGCAGAACGCTCCCCTGCCCGCCTCGGCGCAGGTGCTGCCCACCCCCGGCCCAGCCGCCTGTTCCATCGCACAGGCGCTTTTTGCCCCGCACACCGCGTTGGCACTGCAACATGCCGTTGGCCGCACCTCGGCGGAGTATGTCTGGGCATATCCGCCGGGCGTTCCGCTGCTGGCACCGGGCGAAGTGATCACACCGGAATTCATCGCGGCCTGCACCGCCCTTGCTGCCTGCGGCACCCACCTGCACCACACTGGCCTTGGCGGTGGCTCCACTTTGGATGTTCTGCCATAGCACCATTCCTGTTGTGGGCAAAAAACTGCCCGCCTCCCCGCAAAAATCCCCGCTTTTGCTTGACAAACCCTATGGTTTCCGTGTATATTTAATATAATCTATATTTATAGAAGAGGTGAAATTTCATGAAGCACATTCAGACTCTGAACACCCGCGATATGGCTAAGAGCCTCCAGAACGGCGGCTGCGGCGAATGCCAGACTTCCTGCCAGAGCGCCTGCAAGACCAGCTGCGGCATTGCCAACCAGCCTTGCGAGAAGAAGTAATTTCTACTTGAACTGGCTTTCTGCCGGGACTGCCTTTTACCAAAAAGGCGCTCCCGGTTCTTTTTATGTAACCCTACTTTGATTCGGATATGAGGAATAGTATGATCCATCAATATAAACTCAACGGCTACAACATTGTGCTGGATGTCTACAGCGGCAGCGTTCACGCCGTAGACGAACTGGCGTATGCCGCCATCGCTCTGGTCGATGCCGGCCACCCCCGCGCAGAAGCTGCCGACCTGCTGGCAAAGAAATATGCTGACCATCCCGAAGTGACCGCCGAGGACATCAACGACTGCTTTGACGATATCGAAGAACTGAAGGCCGATGGCAAGCTGTTTGCCGAAGATATTTACGCTGACCATGCCTTTGACTTCAAGAATCGTTCCACCGTTGTCAAGGCACTCTGCCTGCATGTGGCCCACACCTGCAATCTGAACTGCGAATACTGCTTTGCCGCCCAGGGCAAGTTCCACGGCCAGTCCGGCCTGATGAGCTTTGAGACCGGCAAGCGTGCGCTGGATTTCCTGGTGGAGCACAGCGGCACCCGCCACAACCTGGAGGTTGACTTTTTCGGCGGCGAACCGCTGATGAACTTTGAGGTCTGCAAACAGCTGGTTGCCTATGCTCGCAGCATTGAAAAAGAAAAAGGCAAGAACTTCCGCTTCACCCTGACCACCAACGGCATCGGCATCACCGATGAAGTCATTGAGTGGGCCAACAAAGAGTGCTACAACGTGGTTCTTTCTCTGGATGGCCGCAAGGAGATCAACGACCGTTTCCGCAAGGATATTGCAGGCCGCGGCAGCTATGACCGCATTGTGCCCAAGTTCCAGCAGCTGGTCAAGGCCCGCGGCGGTAAGGGCTACTACATGCGCGGCACCTTCACCCATTACAACACCGATTTCACCAACGACCTGTTCCACATGGCGGATGATCTCGGCTTTGACGAGCTTTCCATGGAGCCGGTCGTGAGCAAGGCCGGCAGTCCCGAAGCCCTGACCGAAGCCGACCTGCCCATCCTGTTTGACCAGTATGAGCTGCTGGCCAAGGATATGCTCCGCCGTGAAAAAGCCGGTCATCCCATCACCTTCTACCATTACATGATCGACTTGGCCCATGGCCCCTGCATTTACAAGCGCATTTCCGGCTGTGGTTCCGGCACCGAATATATGGCCGTTACCCCCTGGGGCGACCTGTACCCCTGCCATCAGTTTGTCGGCGACCCGGATTACAAGCTGGGCGATATCTGGAACGGCGTTACCAACACCGAACTGCGGGATGAATTCAAGCTGTGCAACGTGTACGCCCGCCCCGACTGCAAGGATTGCTGGGCACGCCTGTACTGCGCGGGCGGCTGCGCCGCCAACGCCCTGCACGCCACCGGCGATATCCACGGTGTGTATGAATATGGCTGCGAAGTGTTCCGCAAGCGCATTGAATGTGCCCTGATGATCAAAGTAGCCGAAAGCCTTGATCCCGAGCTTGCAGGCCGCGCCGCAACGGCAGCTCCTGCCACCAACGAGGACTGTGGCGACTGTTCCTCCTGCGAATAATTTCCTTTTCCCAGGGTGTATCTGAAAAGTCGAAAATATCGGCTGTTTCTTTGTTTTCAGATCCACCTTAACCGCCGAGCCAGCAAAATCGGCGTTTCTTGTTTATCCCCGCACCAAATCTTCCATCAAATTCATCCGGCAAAGCCGGAATAAGGAGCATAACTTGTATGGAATACCGTGTCTGCCGCAATACCCCTGCCCCCTATAATGACCTCAGCGGCAAAATCAGCCTGCTGGGTCTTGGCACCATGCGCCTGCCCCTGCGGGACGCCGCCGACCAGACCAGCATTGACGAGGAAAAGGCACAGGAGATTTTTGATTATGCCTATGCCCACGGCGTGAACTATTTCGATACTGCTTACCCCTACCACGGCGGCATGAGCGAAAAGTTCTGCGGCAAAGCTCTGGCCAAGTATCCCCGCGCCAGCTATCACCTTGCCAGCAAACTGCCCGGCTGGCTGTTGAAATGCGATGAGGATGTGCCCCGTATTTTTAACGAGCAGTTGGCCAACTGCTGCACTGATTACTTTGATTTTTACCTCGTTCACTCTGTGCATGAAAGCAGCTGGTCCAATTACGCCAAGTACCACGCCTATGACCAGCTGAACGAGCTGCGCAAGGCGGGCAAAATCAAGCGGCTGGGCTTTTCTTTCCATGGCAGTGCTGAGCAGCTGCCAGAGATCCTTGCTGCAGGCGATTGGGATTTTGTACAGCTGCAGCTCAATTATTTTGACTGGGACTATCAGCAAAGCCGTAAAAAATACGAGCTGTGCGCCGCTGCCGGGCTGCAGGTCATCGTTATGGAGCCGGTGCGCGGCGGGATGCTGAACACCCTTTGCCCTGAAGCCGCCGCCCTGCTGCATCAGGCCGCCCCGGAAAAGAGCCTGGCCAGCTGGGCCATTCGCTGGGTTGCCAGCCTGCCCAATGTGCTGTGCGTACTTTCCGGCATGACTACCCTGGAGCAGGTACAGGATAACGTGGCTTCCATGGATCCCTTTATTCCGCTTTCCACCACCGAGCAGGATACCCTCGCCCGTGCGCTGGATGTGTTCAAGGCCCAAAAGCTTGCCCCCTGCACGGCCTGCAAGTACTGCATGCCCTGCCCCGCCGGGGTCAACATTCCGGGCATGCTGCACGCCTGGAACGAATACCGCCTGTGTGGTGACCGCCTCGCCACCCTAAAAGAGGAATATGAGGACGCCCCCGCCGCCACCCGCGCCGAGCATTGCATCAAGTGCGGTGCCTGCCTGCCCAAATGCCCCCAGCACATCGACATCCGTTCCATGATGAGCACCATCTGCGATACGCTGTGATTTTTGGATTTACGGGGGATTTTTCCAACCTTTTTGAAAAAAGGCTTCGGCGAAAACCTTTAATCCAATAGGTACAATCGTATAAATAAGGCGCACCACGGGGACTATTCTGTGGTGCGCCTGTTTTTTGTTGTTCCTGTTTATGATCCCTGCCTATGCGGAATTACAGCAGGTTCAACCCTTGCCACGAACTTTTTCCCGCCGTCCCATTCCGAATTCCTAATTTTCCCCTCTCCGTGTAAAATGCCAAAAGCCCGATGTCAACACGGCATCGGGCTTTTGGATTTTCTGCATATAAAACGTTAATTTACTTAATCCTGCGCGTTATGCTTCGCGGCAAACGGCAGCTTGCCATAGATTCCGCCGGTCGTCTCCTTGGCGGCACAGATTTTATCTGCCAGGCACACCAGCCACGCTTCACGGCAGGTGGGTGGGATGGGGGTTAAGGGGAACATGTGCTTTTTGATGATCTCCCGCTCCACCGGGGTCAGCTTCCAATCCTCGCTTGCGTTGTGCAGGGCGGTGCCTGGATGGGTAAAACCGTGCCAGTGGTGGCCGTTGGCTTTATCGTGCCAGTCATACAAAAAGTAATCATGCAGCAATGCACCGCGGATCAGCGCCCGCTCGTTTACGCGCAGGTGCAGCGTTTCCGCCAAGACGCAGGCGGTATCCGCCACGCTGACGCAGTGGGCATACACGCTGACCTTGCCGTGCTGGATGCACCGCCGGGTTGCCGTGTAGCGGCCCTCTTTTTCCAGCCGGGCGGCTGCGGCTGCCACGCGGGCTTCGATTGCCCTGCGGCGTTCCCCGCTCAACTGAAGGTCACCACATCATCACGCGGGGCCGCGGCAGGCTCCACGTTGATGGCCGTCAGCACCGGGCCGACAGAATCCGGGGTCTGGCCCTTGTAAATCGGGTGGTATTTCAGGTTCACCTTTGCCGTTACCGTGATCCAGTCACGCTGCTTCAGGTTCTTGTACTCCGTGTACTTGCAGGGGAAGCCCACAAACTGGATATCCTGCACGCAGCAGGTCATGGCAAAGCGGCCGGGCACAAAGCTGTCCTTGCCGGCACGGTTGGTCTGGCACACCTGAGCCAGGAATTTCACCGTTTTGCCGTCGTACTTCTGCATCTCATCCATGCAGTCCATATACCACACGCCAAAGAACTCTTCGGGAATCTCGATCACCGGGGCGTTTACATCGAACGGCAGCGGGTCCGGGATATCGTCATAGGCAACGCTGCCATCCTTGAACTCATAGGCGATATCGCAGCGGCGGCTGGCCTGGCGCACCAGCTTGTGGATCAGCTGGTGGCTTTCGTCATCGTTTACCGCCTCGGCACGGTTCACCACCAGCAGCTCGCTGCCGCGCAGCTTGTCCAGCAGCAGGCCGCGCATGGCATTGTCGTTGGCATAGGTCTTGATGGTAGTGCCGTCTGCGGTGGCCAGGCACTGGTAAATCAGCCAGTTATCCGGCAGGGCATCGTACAGCTCCTGCACCAGCCACATGCCGTTGTATTCAATGATCACACGCCCACAGTCAGACTTTTCAGCCAGCTGCTGCAGGTGTTCGCGGTTCAGTTCCGCTTTCTCCTCAATGGTGGCAACGGTCACGCCGCCAAAGGCAAATCGCTCGGAATCATATTCCTCTTCGCCTTCCTCACAGATCAACAGCAGCGTTTTGTCGCCGGAATCAAACTGCGGGTCCTCCATTGTTTCCTGAATAAACTTGGTTTTGCCGCTTTCCAGCATACCCACAAAGAGGTAACAGGGAATCTCTTTCTGCGCCATGTTTTACTCCTTTACAAATCAGGCGTGGAACAGCTCTTCCACCTCATGTTCCTTCAGCTGGGAACCGATCACGCACACCTTGCCGGTAACATCGGGGCCGCAGGTGCGGATCTCATGCTCACCGGGCACCATGTCGAACTCGTACCAGGTGTCGCCGCCGTCCACAATGCCCTTGGCACGCAGCACAGCGCCGTACTCGCCGGAATCCAGCGTGGTCAGGATGCTCTCCAGCTCGTCATGGCTGTACTTGTGGGCAGTCTCGTGGCCCCAGCTGGTGAACACTTCGTCTGCATCGTGGTCATGATGATGGTGATGATGGCCGCAGCAGCACTCGCCGTCATGGTGGTGCTCATGCTCGTCATCGTCGTCATCATGGTCGTGGTGGTGATGGCAGCATTCGTGGCCGTGGTCATCATCCTCGTCATGATGGTGGTGATGCTCGTGCTCATCCTCATCATCGTCGTCATCATCATGGTCGTGGTGATGGTGGCAGCACTCGTGGCCGTCCTCATCATGGTCATGGTGGTGGTGATGATGCTCTTCCTCATCCTCGTCCGCATGGGCAGCATTGGAAGCCTGTGCTTCGCTCAGAAGCTCGGCAACCAGGTCGCGCTTACCATCCATAACGGAAACGATCTGTGCACCGGTCAGTTCGTTCCAATCGGTGGTCACAATGGTGGCGGTGGGGTTCTTTTCCTGGATCAGGGCAACAGCAGCGGCAACCTTCTTCTCGTCTGCGCTGCCGGTGCGGCTCAGGATGATGCAGGATGCGTGGCTGATCTGGTCGTCATAGAACTCGCCAAAGTTCTTCATATACATTTTGACCTTGTTCACATCGGCCACAGTCACAAAGCTGTTCAGGCTGACCGGCAGGGTCTCGCCCACACCCTCAACAGCGCGGGTCACATCACTCAGCTTGCCAACGCCGGAAGGCTCGATCAGAATGCGGTCAGGATGATAAGTCTCCACGACCTTTTTCAGTGCCTCGCGGAAGTCACCCACCAGGGAGCAGCAGATGCAGCCGGAGTTCAGCTCGTTGACCTGAATGCCAGCCTCACGCATAAAGCCGCCGTCAATGCCGATCTCGCCGAATTCGTTTTCGATCAGCACAATCTTTTCACCCTGGAACGCTTCCTTGATGAGCTTTTTGATCAGGGTCGTTTTGCCTGCACCCAAAAAGCCGGAGAAAATATCAATTTTAGTTACCTGTTCTGCCATGGTAATATTCCCTTCTATCTTAAAGTTTGTTTGTGTTGTTAGCAATCTTGTTTTCTTACTGCTAACCTTATTATATCAAACCCGTCAAGAGCTTTTCGCCCATTTGGGCCTGCCAAAATTTGAAATTTTTGAAAACTTCTTGCCCTGTCAGCGCCTTTTTACCGCGGCGTTTCCCCCGTTTGCTGCAAAATCCTCTCACCTTTCAGCAGTTTGCCCGAAAAACCGCCCAGTATCGCCTGAAAAACCGTTTTTTCTATTGAATTTTGCGCCGGGCGCGTGTTACACTTGATTTATGCTGTTTTTACCGGAATTTTGCCTTGTTCACGCCCTGTTTTGGAGGTGAGCACCTTGCCCGCTGCCCCTGCATCCCGCGCCGCCGGGCGCGAAGTGACCCCCGTGGAACTGTTCCGCCTGCTGCCCGCCCATTTTGCCGCGGTACTGGTTTGTACCCTGCTGGGAGGTATTCTGGCCTTTGCTGCCGCACGCCTTGCCCCGCGCAGCTACCAGGCCGAAGCCCAGCTGTATGTTGCCGCCGCACAGGAGGGGCTGACCTCCGGCTATGCGGAACTGCAATTAACGGCTGATTATCAGGAGCTTTTGACCAGCCGCACCATGCTGGAATCCGTTATTTCCGCCCTTGGCCTTTCCACGGATACTGCCCACTTAAAAGACCAGATTACCATTCTGCACCCGGCAGATACCCATATTCTGCGCATTGTTGCGGCCGATTCCTCCCCACAGCGCGCAGCAGATATTGCCAACGCACTGGCTGCCCTTGCGTTGGATGATCTCTCTGCCCGCATGGGCACCACCCCGCCCCGCCTGGTGGAGCAGGCAGCCCCGCCGCAGCGCTTTTCCGGGCCGGGGGCTGTGTTCCACGCAGCGTTTGGCGCTGGCATCGGCTTTTTGCTCTGCTTTGCTTTCCTCTGCCTGCATTACCTGCGGGATGACCACATTTATACGGCGGACGATCTGGCCCGTTGCCTTGGCTCTTCGCCGCTGGCCTGCATCCCGGATGCCACGCCCCGCCGCCTCCATACCCGGAAAGGCGGCCGCCCATGAAAGAACTTGCTTTGAACCACCTGCCGGAGCTGGCACCCCGGACGGTTGAATCCCTGAATCTGCTGCGCCTGCGTCTGGAACAGACAGCCCCAGACGCCAAAATCATTCTGCTCACCAGCACTACCCCGCAGGAAGGTAAAACTACTCTGGCTTTGCAGTTCTGGCAGCTGCTTGCCGGGCTTGGCCAGCGCTGCCTGCTGGTTGACGGTGACCTGCGCCATTCCGGCATCTGCCGCCAGTGCGGGCTGACCGGTGAACACAAAGTGCCGGGTCTGGCACACTATCTTTCCGGCAGCGTTCCTCTGGAGGAAGTTCTCTACCACACCGAGATCCGCGGCACCTGCCTGGTTCCGGCCTCCGGCACCACCAGCCGCCCGGCCCTGCTACTGGAACACCCCCGTTTTGCCCGCATGGTGGAAAGCTGTGCACCAAAGTTTGCTTATCTTTTGGTAGATGCTCCAGCCCTGAGCGAATGCAGTGACGCTCTCAGCCTTGCCAAGGTATGTGACGGTGCCCTGCTTGTGGTGCAAAGCGGCGGCGTTACCCACCAGGACCTGCGCCAGGCGGCTCACCTTCTGCAGGGCTGCGGCCTGCCGCTGCTGGGCACTGTGCTGAACCGCACCCCGTATTGACCTTTTATGAAAACATGTTAGAATGGACTTGTTCAACATTTTGCATATAAGGAGAGGACTATTTTGACGACCAATGAAAAAATCGCCGCTCTGCGCGCCGCTGCCCAGGCAGCCGGTGCCCACGGTGTTTTGCTGATGACCAGCGACCCCCACTCCAGTGAATATCTGCCCGCTTATTACAACAGCCTGCCGTTTTTCTCCGGCTTTACCGGCGAGAACTCCACCCTTGTTGTCACCCTGACCGGCAGCGCCCTGTGGTGCGATGGCCGCTTTTATGTTCAGGGTGACCGTCAGCTGGCCGGTACCGAAATTGAGTGCATGCACGCCGGTTCTGCCGGGGTGCCCACTGTGGAAGAGTACCTGACCGCCCATTTTGCCGCAGGCCAGACCCTGCTGCTGGATGGCAGCTGCGTGCCTGCCACCATTGCCAACGGCTATGCCGCCGCTCTGGCCAAGAGCGGCGCCAAGCTGGAAAGCAAGGATATCGTCTCCCCCCTGTGGGAGAGCCTGACCACCCGCCCCAGCCTGCCCAACACCCCCTGCGAGCTGCTGACTGTTGAGCAGACCGGCGCCACCGCCGCCCAGCGCATTGCCATGGTGCGTGACGAGCTGAAAAAAGCCGGTGCCACCGCCCTGGCCGTGACTGGTCTGGACTGTGTGGGCTGGCTGACCAACATGCGCGCACGCGACCTGCCCTGTACCCCGCTGGCCGTTGCTTATGCCCTTGTCACGATGGACAGCTGCACCCTGTTTATCGCCCCCGGCCGCCTGAATGATGCCGACGCAAAAACGTTGGCCGATAACGGTGTTTCCCTGCGCGACTACCCGGAGCTGATCAATACCGTACACGCTCTGCCCGCAGAGGAAGTGTTCCTCGTAGACGAGAAAGCCACCAACTATGACCTGTACTGCGCCCTGAACGAGCACAAGACCGTTACCGGTGCCGACCCGATCTTTGCACTGAAAGGTGTCAAAAACCCGGTCGAGCTTGCCAACATCCGCGAATGCCATGTGCGTGACGGCGTTGCCATGGTGCGTTTCCAGATGGACTTGGAAAAGGCCATCGCCGAGGGCAAAATCCTGCACGAGACTGACATTGAAAAGATGCTGCAAAAGCGCCGTGCCGAAATGCCCGGCTATTTTGAGGACAGCTTTGATACCATTGCCGCTTACGGCCCCAACGCCGCCATGATGCACTACCATGCCGAGGGCGAAGTGGACAGCGTGATTGAGCCGCGCGGCTTCCTGCTGGTGGATAACGGCGGCCAGTATGACTGCGGCACCACCGATATCACCCGCACCTATCCCGTCGGCCCCCTGACCGAGAATGAGCGCAAATACTACACCTGGACCCTGCAGAGCCACATTGACATTGCCCGCGCCGTCTTCCTGGATTACTGCACCGGCTTTGCACTGGACAGCTTTGCCCGCGGCCCGCTGTGGGCACACAAAATCAACTACCGCTGCGGCACCGGCCACGGCGTTGGCTACATCTCCTCGGTGCACGAAGGCCCCCAGAGCCTGCGCCCCCAGAACCCCATTGTCTTCAAAGAGGGCATGACCATCACCGATGAGCCGGGCGTTTATGAGACCGATGAAGTCGGCATCCGCATTGAGAACGAGCTGGAATGCGTGGATGCCGGCACCAACCAATATGGTCACTGGCTGAAATTTGAGCCGCTGACCCTGGTGCCCATCTCCACCGAGCCGGTCATTGTGGACGAACTGACCCGTGACCAGATCAACTGGCTGAACGCCTACCATGCCCATGTATACGAGATGCTCAGCCCCCGCCTGACCGAGGAGGAAAAGACCTGGCTGAAAGCCAAGACTGCCCCCATCGACCGGTAAAGCTTTCTTTTCCGCATTTTTGAGTTATTTGAATCACTGATTTATCGGCCCCTGCCGCACCAAGGCAGGGGCCGATTTTGTTTTGCCTTGGGCAACACCGCACAATTCCCGCCTTGCGGCTTAAGCACCGCTCCGGCAGCTGCG
>ERZ773175.1751-NODE-1751-length-11426-cov-2.462580_pt1 | contig 11426 bp, 10 predicted proteins | sample MGYA00581004_ERZ773175 | MGnify/ENA primary metagenome ERZ773175 (study PRJEB29015, sample SAMEA2737834) | human gut metagenome | biome: human gut; feature: human-associated habitat; material: faeces | place: China | collected 2012 ...
GGCCTGACGCGTTTGCAGGCGTTTTAAGGATTCTGCCGCTGTCGAAACGCTGGAAGATGCGCCAACGGTAGAGGTTGTTACAGCCTGTTGTGCACGCTGCATGGCTTCAGTGGCTTTAACGACTTCCATTTGCTGCTCAAACTGAGCGATACGCTGCGCTGTCGCTGTAACTGCTTTTTCCACGCCATCACGGGAGACTTCCAGATTCGACAACACTTGCTCTTCAGTGGTAATGAGATTCTCAAGGCGCGCGATTTCTTCAGCAACTTCGTTAATCAACGACGGATTAACGTTCTTGCTTAACGCTTCCAGCGCACGGGCTTCCAGACTGGCTTTGCGCTCACGTAAATCTTTCAGCTTATCGTGACTTAATTTCACCCGCGCCAGCAGATCAACGCGAGATTTTCCGGCTTTATCGAGTTCAGCTTTAGCGTCACGAATATGCTGTTCCAGCATGCGCACGCCCTGGGTTTCTTCAATGGATTCTTCCGCCTGGGAGATAAACGATTTCCCCAGCGTAAATAAACTTTTTAAAATTCCCATAAATACCCGTCCTTGTAATTAGTGTGAATATTCTTCTGTAATTTCAGCCAGATCCAATGCGTTATCTACCAGCGAGGTTATCTCAAGCAGGATATCTTCAAGAGAAGATTTAAGCGATAACGCCCCGAAAACAATGTAATACTCTTCCTGTTGTACGCTGGAGATCCCTACCGATGACAACGGCATCATCTTCTGATTTCTTAATAAGAAGGTATTAAATTCATCTGGATTGCTGATACTACTCACCGGACAAATAAAGGTTTCGATAATCATTTGGCGGGAAGTAAAAAGAATATTGATTTGCAAATCGCCATAATCATTCATTTTAATAATTAATGCGTTCTCGCTATTTGTTACATCAATATTTTGTTCAGGTACAGTTTGCAGCGCCGTCGCCAGCGCCAACGGATTCCATGTCATATATTATTCCATATAGATTAAGTTTAAATATTAATAAAATGAATATTTGCAATACGTAATTATCTTACCAGCTATAGACAAAAAAAAACCATCCAAATCTGGATGGCTTTTCATAATTCTGAGAAATTAGCTGCGCTGGCGCACCGCTTCAAATAAGCAAATTCCGGTCGCAACCGAAACGTTCAGGGAAGAAACGCTTCCAGCCATCGGGATGCTGATCAACTCATCGCAATGTTCACGAGTCAGGCGACGCATACCTTCACCTTCCGCACCCATCACCAGCGCCAGGCGTCCGGTCATTTTGCTCTGATAGAGTGTATGATCCGCCTCGCCTGCCGTACCGACGATCCAGATATTCTCTTCCTGCAACATACGCATGGTGCGCGCAAGGTTAGTCACCCGAATCAGCGGAACGCTTTCTGCCGCGCCGCAGGCTACTTTTTTCGCCGTAGCGTTGAGCTGTGCGGAGCGATCTTTCGGCACAATCACCGCATGAACGCCTGCGGCGTCCGCACTACGCAGGCACGCGCCGAGGTTGTGCGGATCGGTTACGCCGTCGAGGATCAGCAGGAACGGTTGATCGAGCGAAGCGATCAGATCCGGCAGATCGTTTTCCTGATACTGACGTCCTGGCTTCACGCGGGCGATAATGCCCTGATGCACGGCACCGTCGCTTTTCTCGTCGAGATATTGGCGGTTTGCCAACTGGATAACCACGCCCTGAGACTCAAGGGCGTGAATCAGCGGTAACAGACGTTTATCTTCACGGCCTTTTAAAATAAAGACTTCCTGAAAACGTTCAGGGGCGCGCTCCAGCAGGGCCTGCACTGCGTGGATGCCGTAAATCATTTCGCTCATTAATGTACTCGTTGTTTACGTTTTGCCTGATGCACTACGTTTATCCGGCCTACATGATCTCTGCAATATATTGAATTTGCGTGATTATGTAGGCCGGATAAGGCGTTCACGCCGCATCCGGCATGAACAAAGCGCATTTTGTCAGCAATCTAACCCTCTTCTTTTAAAGAGGGTATTGATCACTCTGCCACTTTTTTCTTCGCCGCACGCTTCGCTTTGGTCGCTGCAGCTATTTTCTGCGTTTTCGCCGATGGCTTTTTCGCTTTTCTCGCGTCTTTCTTCGCCGCTTTCGGCTTCATTTTTTTCTCACCGCGGAAGGCGCTGTCTGGCTCAAAGTTTACCTTTTTACCGACCTGACGACGCTTGCCGCCTTTTTTACCTGCATCGCCTTTTTTCGCTTTCTCGCGCGCCGTTTTACCGACGTTGCGCGGTGCGCGTTCGCTGGAGATCAGGCTAAAGTCGATTTTGCGCTCGTCCATATTAACCGCTTCGACGCGAACTTCCACGCGATCGCCCAGGCGATAAGTCTGGCCGCTGGATTCCCCCATCAGGCGTTGCCCTACCTGGTCAAAGCGATAGTAGTCATTGTCCAGCGAAGAGACATGGACCAGACCATCAATGAACAAGTCGTCCAGACGGACGAAGAAGCCAAAGCCAGTGACGCTGGAAATTACGCCTTTAAAGACGTTACCTACCTGGTCGAGCATGAAGTCACACTTCAGCCAGTCAGCCACATCGCGCGTTGCTTCGTCGGCACGACGTTCCGCCATCGAACAGTGCTGACCCAGTTGCAGCATCTCTTCCATCGAATAATGGTAGCCGCCGGTTTCAGTGGTGTTGCCCTGATGCCCCTGCTCTTTCGCCAGCAGATATTTAATGGCGCGGTGCAGCGTCAGGTCTGGATAACGACGAATCGGCGAAGTAAAGTGCGCATAGGACTGCAATGCCAGGCCAAAGTGACCACGGTTTTCTGGATCGTAAATCGCCTGTTTCATCGAGCGCAGCAGCATGGTTTGCAGCATTTCTGCATCAGGACGATCGGCAACCGACTCCAGCAGCTCCGCGTAGTCACGCGGTTCCGGCTTGTTACCGCCCGGCAGTTCCAGCCCCAGCTCCGCCAGCACTGAACGGAAAGAGGTAATCGCTTCGGTGCTCGGCTTGTCGTGAATACGGAACAGTGCCGGTTCTTTCGCTTTCTCAACGAAACGCGCCGCCGAGATATTCGCCAGAATCATGCACTCTTCAATTAATTTGTGCGCGTCGTTACGCTGGGTCTGTTCGATACGTTCAATACGGCGTTCAGCGTTGAAAATGAACTTCGCTTCTTCGCTCTCAAATGAGATCCCACCGCGTTCTTCACGGGCTTTATCCAGCACTTTATAGAGGTTATGCAACTCTTCGAGATGCTTAACCAGCGGGGCGTACTGCTCGCGCAGATCCTGATCGCCCTGCAGAATATGCCAGACTTTGGTGTAGGTCAGACGCGCGTGAGAGCTCATCACCGCTTCGTAGAATTTGTAGCCCGTCAGGCGGCCTTTCGACGAAACCGTCATCTCGCACACCATACACAGGCGGTCTACCTGCGGGTTGAGCGAACACAGGCCGTTAGAGAGCACTTCCGGCAGCATCGGGATAACCTGCGAAGGGAAGTACACCGACGTGCCACGGTTACGCGCTTCTCTGTCCAGCGGCGTTGACGGACGCACATAGTAGCTGACGTCGGCAATCGCGACCCATAAACGCCAGCCGCCGCCGCGTTTTTTCTCGCAGTAAACTGCATCGTCAAAGTCACGGGCGTCTTCGCCATCAATGGTGACCAGCGGTAAATCGCGCAGATCAACACGGCCCGCTTTTGCTTCTTCCGGCACTTCTTCTTTCAGCCCGGCAACCTGTTGCTCAACAGCCTGCGGCCAGATGTACGGAATTTCATGGGTACGCAGAGCGATATCAACCGCCATGCCGGTGCCCATATTGTCGCCCAGCACTTCGACGATTTTACCCACCGCTTTGGTGCGGCGAGTCGGACGCTGAGTCAGTTCGACTACGACCACAAAGCCCATCCGCGCGCCCATGATCTGATCGGGCGGGATTAAGATATCGAAGCTCAGACGGCTGTCGTCAGGAACCACAAAGCCGACGCCCGCTTCGGTAAAGTAGCGACCAACAATCTGGCTGGTTTTTGGCACCAGTACGCGGACAATACGCGCTTCACGACGACCTTTACGGTCAGCGCCCAGCGGCTGCGCCAGCACCTGATCGCCATGAATGCAGGTTTTCATCTGCTCGCTGGAGAGATACAAATCATCTTTACGCCCTTCAACCCGCAGAAAGCCGTAGCCATCACGGTGGCCAATAACGGTACCTTTCACCAGGTCGAGGCGTTCCGGCAGCGCATAGCACTGACGACGAGTGAAGACCAGTTGACCATCGCGCTCCATCGCGCGCAGGCGGCGACGCAGGCCTTCAAGCTGCTCTTCGCCTTCAATGTGCAGTTCTACCGCCAGCTCATCACGGCTGGCCGGTTTTTCACGTTTGGTTAAATGTTCGAGGATAAATTCCCGACTAGGGATGGGATTCGCGTATTTTTCAGCTTCGCGTTCCTGGAAAGGATCTTGTGACATCTCGGTTCCTCCGTTGTCATCTCTGATGAAGATTTTCGTCACTCCACCAGCAATAATTTATAAAGCGGTTGATTCTCTTCAACCAAATCGGCAAGCGTGTAGTTATCCAGTTCCATAAGAAAACTTTGCACGGCCTTAGAAAGTGCCTGTTTCAACCTACAGGCAGGTGTAATGTGGCAAAACTCACTGCTGCAATTCACCAGCGATAAGGGCTCCAGCTCGCGCACCACATCACCAATACGTATCGCACTCGCCGGTTTACCCAGGCGAATGCCGCCATTTTTTCCACGAACAGCAGTCACGTAGCCGGCACGACTAAGTTGATTGATTATTTTGACCATATGATTACGGGAGACGCCGTAGACGTCAGTCACTTCAGAAATACTGGTCATCCGCCCTTCTGGCAATGACGCCATGTAGATCAGCGCACGTAATCCGTAATCAGTGAAACTCGTTAACTGCACATCAACCTCAAAAGGGAAATCGGGAAAAAATACATTTATATTGATGATAAACCAGCCACAAGCTGTGTCGCTAATTTATTTCAGTTCGGGGAAGGAAAAAAGCGAGGATTTAACACTGTGTCGGATAGCGTAATGGCTTAACCGACACAGCAATGTATCACACTGTTAGCCCGGCAGGCAAAATATCTGCCAGGCGTACCAGAATTACGCGTCGAACGGGTCGCGCAGAATCATGGTTTCAGTACGATCCGGACCGGTAGAGATGATATCGATCGGCACACCAGTCAGCTCTTCAATACGCTTGATATAGTTCAGCGCCGCCTGCGGCAGGCCGCTACGATCTTTCACGCCGAAGGTGGATTCAGACCAGCCCGGCATGGTTTCGTAAATCGGCTCTACACCTTTCCAGTCGTCAGCTGCCAGCGGAGTGGTAGTCACTTCGCGACCATCCGGCATACGGTAAGCCACGCAGAGTTTAACCTCTTTCAGGCCATCCAGAACGTCCAGTTTAGTCAGGCAGAAGCCAGACAGGGAGTTCAGCTGTACCGCACGACGAACGGCAACGGTGTCCAGCCAGCCGGTACGACGACGACGCCCCGTAGTTGCGCCGAATTCGTTACCCTGCTTGCAGAGGAACTCGCCAGTTTCATCAAACAGTTCGGTCGGGAACGGACCTGCACCTACACGAGTGGAGTAAGCTTTGAGGATACCCAGAACGTAATCAACATAACGCGGGCCCAGGCCGGAACCGGTCGCCACGCCACCAGCAGTGGTGTTGGAAGAAGTTACGTACGGATAAGTACCGTGGTCGATATCCAGCAGCGTACCCTGCGCACCTTCAAACATGACGAAATCGCCACGCTGACGCGCCTGGTCGAGCAGGTCAGAAACGTCAACCACCATAGAAGTCAGGATGTCGGCAACAGCCATCGTATCATCCAGAACTTTCTGGTAATCAACCGCTTCAGCTTTGTAGTAGTTAACCAACTGGAAGTTGTGATATTCCATCACTTCTTTCAGTTTTTCAGCGAAGGTTTCTTTGTCGAAAAGGTCGCCAACACGCAGACCGCGACGTGCTACTTTATCTTCATAAGCAGGCCCGATACCACGACCGGTGGTGCCGATCGCTTTCGCGCCACGCGCTTTCTCACGCGCGTTATCCAGCGCAACGTGATAATCAAGGATCAGCGGACATGCTTCAGACAGCAGCAGACGCTCACGAACGGGGATGCCACGGTCTTCCAGTTCTTTCATCTCTTTCATCAGCGCGGCCGGAGACAGCACAACACCGTTACCGATGATGCTGGTTACATTCTCGCGGAGAATACCTGATGGAATAAGATGGAGAACGGTTTTTTCACCGTTGATTACGAGAGTATGGCCTGCGTTGTGACCGCCCTGGTAGCGTACAACATATTTAGCCCGTTCAGTCAGAAGATCGACGATCTTACCTTTACCTTCGTCACCCCATTGGGTGCCCAGTACGACGACGTTGTTACCCATTTTTCAAAATCACCGTTTGCTTAAAAATGGATTCTACCATCGCTTTTTCAGAGTTACAGCACTTTTTGCACTCAAAAATGACCTCGATCAGTCTGTTTTTTGTTCAGCCAATCGTTTTCCTCAACATGTAGTAGACCACAACGCCCGCAACCACAAGTCCACCGCCAAAACGACGTAAAATATTATCGGGCAAATTGGTCATCGCAGAGATCATCTTCTTCCATGCCTTCGGGTAAAGCATCGGCCCTAAACCTTCCAGTACCAAAACCAGGGCAAGCGCCAGCCAGATTGTCGAATTCATTCATTATCCTTATAGAAAAAGAAAACCACCGACATCCCTGAGGATGCGGTGGCTTTATTGACCTGTACCGCAGTCGTTATATTAACGCGTTGCGGAAGTCGGCGTCTTCATGTAGCGGAAGAAATCGCTATCCGGGCTCATGACCATCACGTCCTGATTGCCAGAGAAGCTGTTCTCATAAGCACGCAGGCTACGGATGAATGCGTAGAAGTCCGGATCTTTACTGAATGCATCAGCAAACAGTTTGGCTGCTTCGGCATCGCCTTCACCACGCATGATGCGGCCCTGACGCTCAGCTTCTGCCAGCGTTCTGGTCACTTCATAGTCGGCAGTCGCGCGCAGTTTTTCCGCTTCTTCCTGACCTTGTGAACGGTGACGACGCGCTACCGCTTCACGCTCGGCGCGCATACGGTTGTAGATCGCTTCAGACACTTCGGTCGGCAGGTTGATCTGCTTGATACGCACATCGACAACTTCAATACCCAGCGCCGCCATACTGTTCGGGTTGATGACCGGAACTTTGCCCTTCGTCTCAGCCGTTACGCGCTCTGCCGCTTCGGCAATGGCGTTATCTGCCGCCGGGGTAGTAACTTCATCTTCTGTACCCGCAGAACCGGAGTTCAGCGCGTCACGTACTTCGAGGGTCAGACGACCACGGGAATCGGTGACGATATCTTTCACGTCCAGGCGACCAATTTCAGAACGCAGACGGTCAGAGAACTTACGTTTCAACAGCACTTCCGCTTGCGAAATGTCGCCACCACCCGTTGCCAGGTAGTAACGGCTGAAATCGCTGATGCGCCATTTGATGTAAGAGTCGACGATCAGGTCTTTCTTCTCTTTGGTCACAAAGCGGTCGGCCTGGTTGTCCATGGTCTGAATACGTGCGTCGAGCATTTTCACCGTTTCAATGAACGGTATCTTGAAATGCAGACCCGGCTCATAAACCAGAGGTTTGTTGTCATCGTCACGCAGTACCTTACCAAAACGCAGCGTAATACCGCGCTCACCTTCTTTGACGACAAAGACAGACATGTAAAGCACTACCAGCACGATGATGATAATCGCGATAACTGACTTACGCATCGTTATTCCCCCTGACGCTGGTAGTCGTTACGCTGCGCGTTGGCGCGGCGTTGGTCCATAATATCGCCCTGACTGGTGGACGAAGGGTTGCTTGCTCCAGTGCTGGAAGTCGTTGCTTGCTCCACTGGTTGTGGAGGAAGAGGCTGGCGGCAGACGCAGCAGATTGCTGGCACCGTTATCGCTCTTCGCCGCAGGGGCGTTACCACCTTTCAGCATCTGGTCTAACGGCAGAACCATCAGGTTGCCACCTTTATCGTTAACCAGCACTTTGCGGGTGTTACCCAACACTTTTTCCATCGTCTCGATATACAGACGCTCGCGAGTAATTTCCGGCGCGGCTTTATATTCCGGCAGAAGTTTAGCAAAGCGCGCCACTTCACCCTGAGCTTCCAGGATGGTCTGGGCCTTGTACGCACGCGCCTCTTCGAGGATACGTTGCGCCTGACCGTTCGCACGCGGCTGAACTTCGTTGGTATACGCTTCTGCTTCACGAATGTATTGCTGTTCGTTTTCACGCGCGGCAATCGCATCGTCAAACGCCGCTTTTACTTCTTCCGGCGGACGAGCAGCCTGGAAGTTGACGTCCAGCAGCGTGATACCCATGTCATACGGGCGGATAGTCTCTTCCAGTTCGCGCTGAGTATCGCTACGAATCACGGTACGACCTTCCGTCAGAATGCGGTCCATGGTGTATTTACCGATAACTCCACGCAGGGCGCTGTCGGTAGCCTGACGCAGGCTGTCATCCGGGCTGGTCACGCTATACAGATATTTTTCCGGATTGGTGACGCGGTACTGCACGTTCATCTCAACGCGCACTACGTTCTCGTCCGACGTCAGCATCACACCAGAAGCGGCCAGTTCACGCACGGCTTCCACGTTCACCGGTTTGACTTCGTCGATAAACGTCGGTTTCCAGTTCAGACCCGGCTCAACCAGATGGCTGAATTTACCAAAGCGTGTTACCACGCCGCGTTCGGCTTCTTTAATGGTATAGAAACCACTGGCCGCCCAGATAATGACAATCGCTGCCGCTGCGATGGTAACGACACGACCGCCAAGCTGCGGGCGCGGGCCTTGCGATGAACTGCCACCGCCAGATCCGGTGCCTTTACCGCCGCCCAGACCACCGAGCTTTTTGCTCAGTTTGCGGAAGATATCATCTAAATCAGGTGGCCCTTGATCGCGACCGCCTTTGTTTCCATTTCCCTCAGAGTTGCCGCCAGGTTTGCTGCTTCCCCACGGGTCGCGGTCTTGTCCGTTATTACCGGGCTGATTCCACGCCATGTTTGTGCTCCATATTTGTTATGCGGTGATCCCTGTTGTCTTTCGACGCCAGAGGATATGACTCCACGCTTCAGACGCTACGCCGTTAGATCAGGTAATCGATCAACGCCGGTTCTTGTTTACAGAGGCGACGCCAGTCAACGATCGGCATACGAACTTGCAGACTTACGCTGCCGTCCTCCTCCATCCACTCTTTTTCTATTGCCTGAAGCTGATAAAAACGACTTCTCAGACGCCCTTCCTGCGGTGGTAGACGCAATGTATGCTGCGCCACCTCGCCGGAAAGCCGCTCCGTCAAAGCCTGAAAAAGCTGTGGTATCCCCGCTCCGGTCTGTGCGGAAAGCCAGACACGGATCGGTTTGTTCTCTTCGTCCCGATCAATACGCGGTTCGAAATCTTCCAGCATATCGATCTTGTTCATCACCAGCAGGGTTGGGATCTCGTGAGCGTCGATCTCTTCAAGAACCGTATTCACCGCTTCGATGTTTTCTTGTACACGCACATCCGCCGCATCAATGACGTGCAGCAGTAATGTGGCTTGCCGCGTCTCTTGTAACGTGGCTTTAAATGCTGCCACCAGATCGTGCGGCAGGTGGCGAATAAACCCTACGGTATCTGCAAGTACGGTTTCACCGACATCTGCAACGTCAATACGCCGCAACGTCGGGTCGAGGGTGGCAAACAACTGGTCTGCCGCGTAGACCCGCGCTTCGGTGATGCGATTGAAAAGGGTAGATTTACCGGCGTTGGTATATCCCACCAGCGAAACAGTAGGAACGTCGGCTTTGATACGCGATTGCCGCCCCTGCTCACGCTGCTTTTCAACTCTTTCCAGGCGCGACTGTATCTGCACGATGCGATTACGCAACAAACGACGGTCGGTTTCGAGCTGGGTTTCACCCGGACCCCGCAACCCAATCCCGCCTTTCTGTCTTTCAAGGTGGGTCCAGCCACGCACCAGGCGCGTAGCCAGATGGCGCAGCTGCGCCAGCTCAACCTGCAACTTACCCTCATGGGTACGCGCACGTTGGGCGAAAATATCTAAAATAAGGCCGGTGCGGTCGATAACACGACACTCGCACAAACGCTCCAGGTTACGCTCTTGCGCCGGGCTCAGGGCATGGTCAAAAAGAACGACCGAAGCACCCGTCGCTTTGACAGCTTCCGCAATTTCAACTGCTTTACCTTCACCTACAAAATACTTTGGGTGCGGCGCTTTACGGCTACCGGTAATCACCTGCAATGCTTCGACACCGGCGGAAGAGACCAGAGATTCAAACTCCTGGAGGTCTTCCATATCTTTGTCTTGCGTAAAATAGATGTGTACCAGTACCGCCTGCTCACCAGCATCATAACGGTCAAACAAGCGTATAACCCTCTAAATAGATCAGCGGGGAACGCAGGATCGCTGGCTCCCCGTGTAAAAAAACAGCCCGAAACCTTATTCGGTTTCTTCGCTGTCCTGTTGCGCGGAAGTATTCTGCGCGCTGCTACCATGATGGTAGTTACTGCTGGTACCGCCACCGGCGTTGTTACTGTGATGAGAAACCGGGCGAGACGGGACAACAGTAGAAATCGCGTGCTTGTAAACCATCTGGCTGACCGTGTTTTTCAACAGGATCACGAACTGATCAAAAGACTCGATTTGCCCTTGCAGCTTAATACCATTCACCAAATAAATAGAAACTGGAACACGTTCCCGACGCAGTGCGTTCAGGAACGGATCTTGTAAAGATTGCCCCTTAGCCATTCTCTCTTTTCCTTATATGCTTATTTGTACTTTGAACCTTTCGATTCTGAAAAAATTGCGCACGATACGTCTCAATTGTACACATTCAGCCTGCGATAGCACCAACAACCTGTAATACTTCGTCACGCGCCTGTTCTGGTTTTTCACTATCAAGCCAGTGAACCCCTTCCCAACCACGCAGCCAGGTTATCTGCCGCTTCGCCAACTGTCTCGTGGCGCAAACACCTCGATAAACCATTTCATCGTATGAGATTTCGCCTTCAAGGTAAGACCACATCTGGCGATAACCCACGCAACGAATGGAAGGCAAGTCCGTATGCAAATCTCCTCGGGCAAAAAGCGCCCGGACTTCTGCTTCAAAACCTGAAGCCAACATCTGATGAAAACGCTGCTCAATGCGTTGATGGAGCAGTTCACGGCTCGCCGGGGCGATGGCGAACTGATGCACCTGATACGGTAGAGCGTCTCCTGACGTTTGCGTCAGTTCCGTTAAAGTTTTACCCGAAATGAAAAAAACTTCCAGTGCCCGGGAAAGCCTTTGTGGATCATTTGGATGAATCCTTGCTGCCGCAACCGGATCGATCTCCTGAAGT
>ERZ773175.1755-NODE-1755-length-11397-cov-3.895786_pt1 | contig 11397 bp, 8 predicted proteins | sample MGYA00581004_ERZ773175 | MGnify/ENA primary metagenome ERZ773175 (study PRJEB29015, sample SAMEA2737834) | human gut metagenome | biome: human gut; feature: human-associated habitat; material: faeces | place: China | collected 2012 ...
TCCTCACGGAGGTACTTACGGACCTCTTAATTTATTACTTTAGTATTAATATTAATCCAACTCCCGCCTGTTCATCCGTCACGGATTACTTGGATCGATACCCGCACGGGAATCGTATGATTATCTTATTTCGTTTATTTCTTATTTCACGATTGCCTTTACAGCTTCCTCGCCGTCAACAGCTACCGCTACGATACCGGCAGGTACAGCGATTGTAGCGTTATCGGAGGTAAGAACAGTCTCAGCGACAACCTTACCTAAGATATTCGTGATAACGATAGACTTACCGGCTGCGCCTTGAACGGTTACAGTACCGTTGCCGGCTACGATAGATACGCCTTCAGCGTTAGCGCCTTCGATAGATGTTACCATATCCTCAGCGTCAGTCTTCTGGTATGCGTTGAAGATCAAGGCACCGTCAGAACCAGTCTTAGCCGCATCAAATTTAGAATCACCACGAGTCAATACCAAGCAACCATTCTGCATCTTCAACCATGCGGCATAAGAAGGAGCGATGGAGCCGGCTACAGCCTCATTGTAACCCTTAGTAGCTTTACCACCCAAAGAGATATAACCCTTGCTCTTATCCTTGCTGTCTACCAACACATCATCAAGAGTTGAAGTAGCACCCTCATTGTAGATGTTAGATTCGAACAAGAACTCATTAGCCTCACCTTCCTCAGCCGTTACGCCAGCCACATTAGACGGAGTTACATAACGGAATGACCATGTTACGTTCTTATGGTTGTCACCTTGCAAGTTCACGATATACTTCGTGTTGATCTTAGCTTTCGTGTATGCATCGATGATATCAGCTACGTCCAACTTAGCCGGATCCATATCCTTGAACTCATTTACCAAGATAAACAAGCTGTCGCCTGCGTGAATAGCCTTCACGAAACCTACGCGAGTGTAACCGCCATCAATATCCATATACGGAGTCTCCAATTCGTGATCCTTGATCATAGCGGAATCGCCAAAGCTTACCAAATACTTACCATAATGGAAACCAGCATGGGCCTTAGTAGCGTGAGAACACTCAGCGGCACTAACTTGATGACCCGCATTATCAAAGTGATTGTGTTCGTATGTACAAGGAACACCCGGAGTACCGGCTTGGTCGTTACGAGCCACAGAAACCAAATATTGAGGTTTGATGTTACCCAAGCCACGATTTACCCAAACAGAGTCGATGATGAATGCCAATTTGCCATTAGCCTTTTCCTTGTTCCAGATACCGGCGTAATCAACATCCTTATCCAGTAAGTTCTTGTTCCATTCATCCATCAAGTACTCACCACGAGTCTTCTCTACAAAGTACAAGCTATCAGCGGTTTCGTTCTCACCTAACACAGTGTTGTTAAAACGGCGGTATAATGGAGAGTCATCGATCTCTACAGCGAATGCAGAAGTACGGATTTCATTCTGGCCATTAAGCTTGTCATTCAAGTCACCTTCTGTCAAATCCAAGGTGTTATCATCAACAGAGACTTTAAGACTAGCATAGTTAGTTGAAGAACCACTAACCTCTTTAATGGTAGGCTCCTTATCTAAGACAGTCTTGCCATCTATTTTTCTGAAGAAATAAGCAGCATTCTTACTATTATCGTTAACATATCCGTTACCATCCTTATCATACATAGGGTAATAATAGTAAGTTTTCTTTACCATCTCTCCATTTTCCATAACATCATAAGATTCAGAAAATCGTCCCACAATATTATCACCACCCTCTAGCTCTTCTTCATTTATGTAGTACTTATAAACATTTGCCTTTACCAACGCATAGTAATGCTTACCATCGATGCAGTTATTCTCTTTCAAGAAGAATGGGGTCGCTTTTTTCTTCATCATGTATTTCTTAGCGACATCATCGTAAGACAAATAACGCTTCTCGCCATTAACAGCATTATATACATAATAAACGTTTCTCACTAATGTATCGCCAACACCGTACGTATCATTCTCTACAACCAATTCCAAACGGAAGTTTGACTTACCGTCGTTCTCGTCTACACGTACGATAGAATCCTTACCTGCCGGAGTGTACAGATATTTATCCAATGCCAAACCATGCAAGTAATTGAAAGTATAAGTCTGAACTTTAGCCTCATCAGCGGATACATATTTGTAACCTAACTTCTTGTCGGCAACCAATTCATCCGCAACTTTCTTGAAAGACAAGGTATCAGTTCCATCTCCGTAGAAACAGAATACATCATCACTACCTTCCACCTTAAAGAATTGAAGAGGAGAAGTAGTCTTTAATCTATCATTGAACTCACGGTTCGTGATATTTACTGTAGCCGTATTGGAAGTACCGTTCTTCTCAACTACCCATTGAGCGGCAGGTATATGATTGAAGTCTTGTCTCTTAGCTTGATATGTCCAACCGAAACTTCCGGCCAAGTTCGCCAAAGCGTAAGTGCCATTTTTCTCCGGTTGGTTTCCACCTGTAGATTTATACTGGATCGTATAGACACCATTAGGAATGGTTGTCAATGTCAAGCCTGTGAACTTCGTTCCGATCGTAACCTTTACGTTCTGATTTTCAGGAGCTGGATTTAACTCTGTTCCATCTTTTTCAGCCACACGAGTACCAACACCGTCTTTGTTTTTCTTAACATTGACAGTCAATACATTCATACCGTTCAATTGAGACATGTAGATGTACTCGTCTTTAACTGTTTCCAGTGGCTCTGACGTACCACTCTGAGTCCACGTAGAGTTGTTGTTCTCTTTCAAGAATGCTTTCCATTGATCGTCATTCTTATCACCTTTCTTATATTCATGAGCTACCTCCGCTACTTGAACATACAATTCTTCCTTCGCGGCATTGTAAGAAAACTTAAACTTGTATGAGCCGTCCAGACGTTTAGCCTTATCTGCATACTCCATATGGTCATAAGTATATTTCAAAAGCTTGTCGGATTCCGTACCGCCATAGTAAGCCGTATCAACAACTACATAAGCATCTTTCCCATCAAATTTTTGATCTTTAGCCTGTAAATAAACATAACCACCACCAGCATTCTGAGCGTTCAAAGCCGTAGCTGTCATCAAATTGCTCTGCCCTTTCGTAACTTCCGGATCCATGTTCAATCCAAAGAACAACTCAGCAGGTTTGTCCGTCTCTACTGATTGCAATAATGTATTCAAGTCATCAGCACCTAAAGGCATTGGAGTCTCACTAGGTTTCTCGCTCTTTAACGCAACTACCGTACCCAATTTATTCAAAGTCTTAGCCTTGACCAGATAATAACCAATCGCAGGATCATCAGCAATAGCCAAGATATAATCTCCGTTGTAAGAAACGATAGTATTTACATTATTTACCGTTTCACTCACCCATTCTGTAGCGGAGCCACCACCTAACATAAGAGCGATCTTCTTTGAATTCTTCGTATCCTCCAAGTTGTAAGCCGTAGCAGGATCGACAGCCAAAGTCAAGCTTGTAGCCTTATTCACGAATGAATAAAGGTCTTTGCCTAAAGAGGTTTTCTTAGCAGAAACAGTCCAAGTAGCCTTGTTCAAGGAAGAAAGATTCGTTGAAACATTCGCCGAATTGTTCAATTTGCCGAATTGTTCTCCTGTCTCAACAGTCAAATATTTACTACTTTCTGTTCCCAACAAGATTACGTCGCCTTTCTTCGCATCAACCTGCGCACCTGCGGAAAATGCAGTCGCAAGCATGGCACTAGCCAGAAACGTTGTAAACTTTTTGTTCATAAATCGAAAATTTAATATTAATAATAGTGTTAATTAAATACCGTTCAACACTTTAAATCATCGACCACTACTCGAAAACGACTAGTCTAAACGATCGTCTAAATCTTGCGTTTTTTTAGTGTCGAAACGGGAGGTTTGTTGAAAGAATCGGTTGTTTCGTAGAGGATAACCTATCCTATTGATAAGAAAGAGAATAAGTGATAAAAAAATAGCTCGGAAGGGTTGCAAGTATCGAAGAAACGCGTACCTTTGCAAATGACTAAAAGAATCGATCGTTTAAACTAGTCGTTTCTATCCCATAAAAGATTGTCAAACATCAAGGTTTTTAACTATATATAATGTACAGGTGTACATTAAAATAATGTAAACCTATCAAAGCATAAGATCTGAATCAAGCTTCCTCTTTGACACAAAAGTATTGATAGTACCGCTAGCTTCGAGTTATAGGTATTTTATAGGCTCACCCGATAATCATTGGGGATATCTTCAGGCTCATCTATATTTCAGCCGGCAGCCTAAGATAAGTCGGCCAACAGATGAGATCATGAGATAACTATTGCCATATAAATCGCTGTCTTATAAACTATTAATCAACAGACCAACTCACTTGAGAAAGGCTTCCCAAGTGAATAACTAACCACTTCCAGACTCGTAAGCTTACGGCTACCCCCAGCCGTAAGTTATTCACTTGACAAACCGTAAGTTATTCATTTGACAAGCCATAAACAGACAGTTTACACCTAGCGTAACAATCTGTTATTCAATGCATTTACAACATTAATAAAAACCGTTCAAAAAAGTCGGACTTTCCAGCCGGAATATCCTCGCCTTTTTGTATTATCTTTATCGCCAACAAATAATACGCAGATGAAGAAAAACATTGTTTTCCTGTTAATTCTAATACCTATTATATGGATCTCTTGCGACGGAATGGGCCATCAAACCATAGACTTCCGAAAAATAGAGAACCTTATGCCCCAACATCCGGATAGCGCCTTAATGCTCCTTGAGCAAATAGAGAACAAAGAAAACCTATCCCGAAAAGATAAGGCACATTATTATTTATTGCTGACGGAAGCGCAAGACAAAACTTTTGTTAAGCATGAAACCGACTCGCTGATCACGATCGCAACGGATTATTATGAGGAAACAGACGATCTGGAACGAAAAGCGAAAGCTTGGTATTGTAAAGGAAGAATCAATCAAGACTTAAACCGTCCTTTAAAAGCACAAGAATATTATCTGAAATCCTTACGGGATGAAAAACAAATGAAGGATTACGCATTACTAGCACGGATTAACAATCATATAGGGATGCTCTATATCTATCAACATGTATATGAAAAAGCGATCCCTTATCTAGAACAAGCCAACAATTATTTCAAAATGATTCATGATACGATAGGAGAAGCCTACGTTTTAAGAAACCTCGGAAGGGCATATACCGTGACTCAACAACTCTCGAAAGCAATTGAGGTTTACCGTGAAGCATTACCTTATGCCCCATCTACGGGTAACGGAACTATACCCAATGAATTGGCAAATATTTATTTAGAAGAGAGAGAGTATAAGGCTGCCGCGAAATATATACATCAAGCCCTACAGCTTTTTCGAACAGAAGAGTCACGCTTTCCTGCCTATTTGGTACTAGGCAGTCTACAACAGATAAAATAGATGACGCGATGGATGAGCTGGGTGATGACTAATACCAATTTACAAACTACAGATCAACTAAGTAGCCCTTCTATACAAACTCATGCGGGAGCATTGAAATATCTATCATATGTAAAAGAAAAACAATCCGCATGGATAGAGAGTATCGCTTTAAATAAAAGATATGAAGCATGCAGAGACTCTATCGATAGAATCGTGGAAACAGAGTCAATCCGGAGAATGGATTATTTTTACAACTATCAGAAAATTCAAGAAGCACTATACCTGTCTCAAATAAAAGTAATGAAAAAAGATAAGGAACGCTATCTGTATGCTTTGATTATCTGTGCATGTGTTTTTATAAGCTTAGGGATTTATTCTTATTGGCGAAGAAGAGAGAAAGAAATAAAAAACCAAAAAAAGATATTGGAGCAGACTATCGAGAAACAACGTCAAAACAATCTCCGGATAAAAGAAGAAAACAGACAACAGATTGAGAAATTGCAAGAACAACTAATAGCCATGGAAAAAGAGCGACAAGAAGGATGGGAAGGTCAACAGCTCTTGCAAGAGAAGAGAGTACTGGAAATTCATAATGAAAGTATAGATGCTGATGAAAAGAGACAATCTTTACGGATTGCTCAAATGGAGGACTCTGATATTTATAAAAAAATCCATACAGAAGACTGTGTAAAACTAACCGATGATGAATGGAGAGCATTAGAAAAACTATTAGATCAAACCTTCAATAACTTTACGGCACGATTAAAGGAGAGCTATCCGAAGATCTCCTATAAGGAAATACAGGTTTGTTACTTGACAAAGATGAAACTTAGCTCTACAAGGATGACAGAGATATTGCGATACAATAGTTCACCACTCCGTTCTCGTCTTTATAAAAAAATCTTTAAGGAAGCTGGAAGAGTTCAGGATTTTAATTCGTTTATTGCTGGTTTTTAACTCTATACAAATCAGAACAGACCCAGAACAAAAATATGTTCTGAACTTTGTTCTGGATTTTTCGCCTTACTTTCATTAAACTTTTTAAATTGCAGAAAATTCAAACCATATATTATGAATAAGCATTTGTTGACCTTATTAATTATCTGCTTAGGTATATTTTTACCTCAAGTAGTATTGGGAGATACCATTCCAACCGAAGGAACATGGGGTAAAGAAGACTATCGTATGATTGTTCCCAATCCTCCTACCCTATCCATCGACGGAAATCTATTGAGCATACATTTTATCGATGCTCTAGATGATTTGACTGTCCAAATTGTAAATGAGCAAGGAGGTATCCTGTATAACGAAGTAGTCTCCGGCGAAGCAGGTGAATGTGTATCCATCTCTTTAGATCAGGCTGGCACAGGATGTTTTTATGTAGTGTTAGAACATCGCCTAGGGCAGCTTATGGGAGAATTCATCATACAAAATAATTAGGTATTATTCTTTATCATATGCAAGCTTCAGGATTAAACAGTATTATATAGTTGATCCATCACTATCGTGATAATCACTGTACAGTGCCCCCAATGATACGTTTTTCCTGGATGCTTGCATTGAATTATGTTATTAGGAACTCTAAGTGTAACCTTACAGAAATACTAAGTTTGTCATTAATCAAGAACTAATACATATTATGATAATCTACGACACCAAAATAGCGATTCTCCTTATAGCCTTTAATCGGTCAAATATAAAGCAAGTATTTGATCGTATCAAAGTGGTGAAACCGAGAAGACTATATATAGCAGTAGATGAATCAACTAATGACACACAGTGTAAAATATGTAAGGAAACAACGTCCATTGTTTCCCACATTGATTGGGAATGCCAAGTATTTAAACTATATCAGGAAAAAAATCAAGGATACGACAAACACTGTTTTCATTCGATTTCTTGGTTCTTCGAGCAAGAGCCCGAAGGAATCATACTAGAAGATGACTGTGTACCCTCTCTTTCATTCTTTGGTTTTTGTACGACATTACTAAAAAAATTCAGAAACGACGAACGCATCGGACATATATCCGGAAGTAATTATCAATTCGGTAAAAACAGGGGAGACGGAACTTACTATTATTCTAACCTAACCCACGTATCCGGATGGGCTGGTTGGAGACGAGTTTGGCAAGAGCACTGCCTTAACGAAAACAAGTACGATCTTTTTAACCAACTGGATTACTTATCAAATTTACCTTCTCACGCTCCATTCCAATATCGCTGGAACAGGCTCTTCAATATAGCAAATCACAGTAATGAACATTTTTGGGAGGTAAAATACGCATACACGAACCTTATCAATAATCGATTATCGATCATTCCAAACGAAAATTTAATAACAAAGATCGCATATTATGACAAAATGCCCCATGCTATAAAAAATCATCCATTTACCAACATCAAAAACGAGGAAATCGACCATATTGTTCATCCATCTTTCATCTGTCCGGACATAGAAGCCGATTTATATTCACAAACCAAAGAATATAATACATCTTTCGAGGAACTGTATATGCCTAAAGAATACTTTTACTTAAAAGAGCACTTTGTCGCCGCAATCCGAAATAATCATATACATCCTAAAATTCCACAGATCATTCATCAGATCTATGAGGATTTAGCGGGACCACCTCCTTCTTTAGTCGAGATTTCTCAATCATGGAAAGAGCTAAATCCCGATTGGGAGTATCGGTTTTGGAATAAAAATGATATAGAGACATTTTTGAAAACCTATTATCCGGAATTTATTCCGGCCTATAATGCTTTTCCACATAATGTACAACGTTGGGACGCAATCCGGTATTTAATACTTTATAAGTTTGGTGGTCTATATGTAGACATGGATTATGAATGTACGGAAAATATCACCCCTATATTATGTAATACAGAATGTGCCATGGGATTGGAACCGGAAGCTCACGCTGTCCGTATCCATGTACCTTACATTGTTGGAAATGCTTTTATGGCAACAGTTCCGGAGCATCCTTATTTCAAAGAGTTGATCGATGCTGTATTTTGTACTGAGAAGAATAGCAACATGTACTCTGATCTTTGCGAGTTGATTCTTAATACAACAGGCCCCTACATGACCACTCAAGTATACAAAAACAGCAATTATCAAAAGCGTGTGACATTAATTCCAGCAGAACTAATAACACCTCTAACTCATACAGATATAAAAAGAATCATAAACACTGAAACAACTAAGAATGTAGAGAGTAAGATTGAGAAGTCATTTGCCATACATTACTTTTTCGGCAGTTGGCATAAATAGAAAATAACCTAAAAATCGATGTCATCATGAAACCCTTTGAAGATTCTATCTACCAAGACATAAATAACATAACGGAAATTTCAGATAAACAGGAGCCTATTCTGATTCAATATTGCAGAATATTTTCTGCGGCCATTACTGGTAGCTTTTACGTATTAGATATATCAAAAAAACGTTTCATCTATGTCAAACCGGATGATTTATTCCTATGTGGTTATTCTGTCGAGGAAGCAATGAAACTTAACTTCGATTTATATCCTCTGATTATCCATCCTGAAGATCTATCTCTATGGAACAACTTTTTGGAAATTATCCCACAACTCTTGCAGGCATTACATGAAAAGAGAAATGAGATAGATCATATTTCATGTACATTCCGTTTGATCCGCAAAAACTCTTTTACCAAAGGTCCACTAACACAAATGGTCTACCAAAGAATGATTCCTGTTTGGAAGAATGAAAAAATGGGTTATTTAATCTGTTCTGTAGAAAGTGCCGCATATAAAAAAAAAGGCTTCTACTTACACTACAAAAACTCGCTAACTTATGAAAAATATGAATCGGAAACCATATCTTGGAGCACACATAGAATGATTTTTCTTAACGAGCGGGAACGAGTAATATCAGTTCTTGCTCAACAAGGCTTAAATACGAATGGGATAGCAGAAACTTTATGCCGTAGTAAACATACTATACAAAATCAGATCAAGTCCCTATTCGTTAAATTGGATGTTCATTCTATGCAAGAAGCCGTCGAAAGAGCTAGCCATTGTAACCTTCTGTACCCATACAAAGAAAAAAAAATCGATTTTCCTAATGAAAAAATGCATACCCCCCCAAAAAAAATCGGAAAAAAGTTGATGTGCGAGATACAAATATTATTAGATAAAGGTAAAAGCGTCCGCTCAATTGCTTCCATGATCGGTATCGCAGAAAGTACAATTCGAAGTTGGATCACGAAGAAACTACTAAAAAAGTAAATTTATGCGCAAGAAAATAGAAAAAGGTTCAAGCAGGCTATTGCTATTGCGCATTGGATGCTATACATTTGTAACATTAGTCCATGGAGGACAGAGTATTAACAATCTAATAACGAATAGTCATGGAAAAAGACAAAAAACAAATCCTTGGAAAATTAAAGCTGAACAAGCTTAGCGAAAACTCATTGGATAAGCGTTCAATGAAGGTTTTAAAAGGAGGATGTACTTGTGGTAGTACCTGCTCCGAGACTAGTGTGAGTTACAGCGCTAATCAGAGTGAACATTATTAAGCTAAAAAGCTTTTTAACATTTAGAATCTCCAAGTTTTTACTTGGAGATTCTAGTACAAATAGCATAAACTTTGTACTACAAATTATTCAAGATAGGTATGTTATTATTACATTAATATACTCTTCGTTATATCTAATTAATTCATCATGAAAGAATCAGTTGTTTTTTTAACTAAAAATAGTAATTCATATTTATATAGTGCTCAAAGTCTATTATCTTTATTGATACATCCTGAATTGAGAAAAGCTTATGATAAATCAGCAAATGTAGATCCATACTATTTAAAAAAATATGAATATTTAGAAAAATATGGCTTATTCAAAGAAGCTGAAAATACTGATTTTGAAACCTCCTTTGATGAATCAATAATAAAAAAAAATATTAGCCAAGTCCGCCAAATAGTATTCGAGACTACTGATCATTGCAATTTACATTGCTCTTATTGCTCTTTAGGGGAGTTATATAAAATAGGGAAAACAAACCATAAAAACATAAATACTGATTTTGCCATAAATTTTTTAAAATACATTTTCAATATTAAGCCTTCCAAATCTAAGTTAATAATAGGTTTTTTTGGCGGCGAGCCACTAATAAACATTGATTTTATAAAAAAAGTAATAGAAGAGACGAAGCAATTAAACCGTGAAAAAGGACTAGAATTAGAATTTAATATAACAACAAATGCTTCCTTAATACATAAACATATCAAATTTTTAATTGATAATAATTTCATTCTACTGATTAGCCTAGATGGAAACAAAAAAGGGCATAGCTATAGATCTTATATTAAAAATAATAAAAATTCATTCAATGATGTTATAAAAAATATTGATATGATACAGCAATATTACCCTAAATACTTTGACAAAAATATAAGTTTTAATGCTGTTCTAAACAATAGAAATTCAGTAAAGGGAATCTATCACTTTATTTACAATAGATATCATAAAATACCAAGAATATCCCAACTAAATACCACTGATATAACCCTCAATAAGAAATCTTTTTTCAATAAGATTTTTCGTAATAAAATAATGAGTGAAAAAGAATTCGAGAAAGAAGAAACAGCTTTATTACCTATAGTACGCAAGGAATTAACATCATATAAAGAATTAAGCAATTTTTTAAATAATTATTCTGTTAATTTTTATATTTCCAATTTAATCAACCTATTGAACAACAATATAATACCGTATCCAACAGGAACATGTTTGCCTTTTGATAGAAAAATTTTTCTAAATACAAATCATGATATATTACCATGTGAAAAAGTATACTATAAATATGCCATGGGAAAAGTAAACAACAATATAACTTTTCATATTTCCAACATAATAAATGAATACAATTTTTACTATAGTAATATAAAAAAAATATGTCAACATTGTTACGCTTCAAAGAATTGCAAAATATGTTTATTATGCTTAGACAATCTAGACAAATTAGGTACAGATGAATTCATTTGTC
>ERZ773175.1756-NODE-1756-length-11388-cov-3.638313_pt1 | contig 11388 bp, 14 predicted proteins | sample MGYA00581004_ERZ773175 | MGnify/ENA primary metagenome ERZ773175 (study PRJEB29015, sample SAMEA2737834) | human gut metagenome | biome: human gut; feature: human-associated habitat; material: faeces | place: China | collected 2012 ...
CCTCTCGTGTACAGTGACATCAGAGATTTTCTCGCCGCGCGTTTTTGTATACAATATACTTTGCATATTTTTTTGTATATCTGCCCTTAACAGCCGTTCTTGCAGCTGTCCCCCGCTGCAAAGGCCTGTCAGCAAATCATTTTTCTACAACTTCGTTGACATAACCAACAGCACTGACAGCGTTAGGCGCGTAGTGATCGGCGCCGATACTGTCAGCATAGTCCTGTGTCAAAACAGCACCACCCACAACTATACGGCAGTTGCAGACATCACGCAAAGCCTTGATCGTAGCTGCCATTGCACCTACTGTAGTCGTCATCAAAGCTGACAGTCCTACAACATGAGCCTTGTGCTCCAATACAGCTTTCACTATTGCTTCTACAGCTACATCCTTACCAAGGAAAAGATGAGCCTTGCAAAGCCGGATATGGCTGTGCTGCATCCCCTGCCCCGCGTCAACGAGATCGCACTGGACGTGGACGACGATCCCCGCGCCGCCTACTTTGAGCAGGTGCAGAACGGCGTGTATGTGCGTATGGCACTGATCATGACCCTGCTGGGCCTGCGCGACCCCAAGGCACCTAAGGAGGAGAACTGATATGCTGAACATCGATGAAATTCAGAACGGCATCGTGATCGACCACATCAAGGCAGGCACCGCCATTGGCCTGATGGACCTGCTGGGCATTGCGGGCAACCGCACCGCCAGCGTGGCGCTGATCCAGAATGCACGCAGCAGCAAGACCGCCAGCGGCCGCAAGGACATCATCAAGGTGGAGGGCGATGCTTCCTGGCTGAACCTGGATGTGCTGGCCTACCTTGACCTGGGCATCAGCGTGACCATCATTGAAAACGGCAAGGCCGTGCGCAAGGAAAAGCCGATGCCCCCCAAGCGCCTTGTGAACATTGTAAAATGCCGCAACCCCCGCTGCATCTCCTCCATTGAGGAAGAGTGCGACCAGATCTTTGAGCTGAGCTCCAACGGCAAGTACCGCTGCATCTACTGTGAGCAGGAGCTGCAGGTAAAGCCGGAATAACGACACAGAAAAAGAGCTGCTGTATCAGGCAATTTTGCCGTACAGCAGCTCTTTTTTTGCAATAAAAAAACTGACGGAACTCTCACCGACGCAAATGCCCTGTGCGACAGATGCTCCATTCCCACAAGCAGCACCTGCCGGACAGAAATGCGACGTACCGAGTGACTTTATCAGCAGCAAACCCCAAAGTTCGCCGTTGAAAGCCCCGCCAGATGAGCTGCGCAGCGCATGAGGACTGCACAGCGAAGAGCAAAGGGAAAACAGAGCAGCTTAACACGCACCGCTGCCCGGATCACTGCACAGGGGGCAAAGCTTCACCAGGTCTTCCTTTGGCCGCAAATCCGCCCTGCCCCGGCAGGAGGTCACCTTTACTGGCCTTAGTATAGCATTGTTGCGTGCCTGTTGCACAGAACATGTCATAAATTGTCGGTGCTCATGTCATGAACTGCGCACGGGATGGCGCAGGTAAACCGGAACCACCGGTCGCGGCAGCTCACGGTGTACTCGGCACCGTACTTGCGCAGCACGTCCTGCACGTTGGCAAGGCCCATGCCGTGGCCGCTCTCCTTTTTGGTGGTGCCGGGCAGCTTGCCCTCCTCCAGCAGCAGGTCTTCCTGCACGCGGTTGCGCACCGAGATCAGGTATTCTTCCGGCGTTTTGCGGATGCGCACATGCACCTCCGGCGGCAGGGCCTGCGCTGCGGCGCGGGTGGCGTTGTCCAGAAGGTTGGAGAGCACAATGACCATATCCATGCTGTCGAAGGGCATCCGCTTGAGATCGCACAGGTCAAAGTAAATGTTCACGCCAACTTTTGCCGCTTCTTCGTATTTTTTGCTCAGAATGGAATCCAGCAGCGGGTTGTGGGTATCCATGATGGTGGTGCCCGCCGCCACCAGTTTGCTCACGCTTGCAATGTAGGCCTGTGCGCCTTTCAGATCCCCCTGATCCAGCAGGGCGGTAAGGGCTGTCATGTGGTTGGTGAACTCGTGGGTCAGGCGGCGCTGTTCCGTGTAGGAATCCAGCAGGGCTTCGGCACGCTGCTGTTCCAGCTGAGCACGGTAGCGGGAGTTCTGCCGCTGCACCACCTGATCGTTGAACATCTGCACGATGGCGATGTGCACCAGCACCGCCACGCTCATGCCAAAGGTGAGCAGCATGGTCATCCGGGTAGCGGGCTGCTGGGTCCCTGTGACCATCAGCACGATGTTCAGCACCACAGCCACCCCGGGGAAGAAGGACATTACCAGCGCCTGCAGCGGCTGCAGAGCACACTTCTGGTTCCAGCTGTACAGGGAATGCGCAACTGCTGCACCCACGATAAGGTTCGCGGCGCACAGCGCGATCAGGCAGCCGGGGTGCTGCCATGCTTCGCCGGTGCGCACTCCTGTGAACCAGGAGTAGGTATAGTTGACCGTGTTCTCCACCAGCAGGCACATGGTGCCGTTGATCAGGCAGGCGGTGAGCTTATCGGCAAAGTTTCCGCCAAACAGCTGCGCCGTAACAAAAAGGTACAGCACATTGAGCAGGACGCTCTGCACATTGAAAAATGACATTCCTGTTGCGAGTGACAGGCCCAGCTGCCCCATACACAGCAGCTCTGCCCACAGCACCGGCCAGCGCAATTTTCCCCTGCCAAGGTAGGCCCACTCCACCAGAATAAAGGCGTTCCCCTGGACCAGACACACCAGATGCCCCAGCATCATTTCCGCAAATGCATCACTCATCCACATACTGCCCCTTCCATTCCAGATATGCGTTCTGGATGGCCGCATAGCCTGCGCGGCTCACGCTCAGTTCCACCCCGTTTTTCAGCAGGGCGCGGTAGCTGCGGATGCTGCGCACATATTTCATGTTCACCACATCGCTGCGGCTCACCTGCAAAAAGCCGTTCTCGTAGAGCATGGGCGGCAGGTCGGCGATCTTGCCGTAGTAGGTGCAGATGGGCCGGCGGGCAATGTCGCCGTAGACGTTGATCTGGCGCAGGTCGCTTTCCAGATAATAGATCTGATCCAGCGGAATTTCCGTTTCGGTGCGGTTGTGGTGCACCGTCAGGGTCTTGCGCTGGTCGGTCAGGGCGGCAAGCAGGTCGTCCAGACACTTGGGCAGGGTGCGCGCAATGTCCCGCTTGAGCAGGTAGCGGTAGGCGTTCACCGTGTAGCCTTCCAGCGCAAATTCCAGATAGGCCGAAACATACACCAGCATCAGGCCGGGGCACTTCTGCTTGAGCTGACGGCCCAGCACCATGCCGTTTGCACCGGGCATGTCCACGTCCAGAAACGCCAGCTGATACAGCTCCAGCCCCGGCGTTGCAAGCACCTCGGCTGCGCTGGTGCAGACGGCGGTGTGCACCTGCACGCTGCGGGCGGTAAAGTAGACGGTGACATATTCTGCCATGCGCGCGCCGAACGCCGCATCGTCGTCACAGATCAGGATATGCATGGAAGGTTCCTTTCTGCCGCAAAAGGCCCCTCTTGCAGTAAGAGGGGCCAAAGTAACTATCAGAGAAATTTATCGTAGAGGCCAAAGGCAAAGATGAACAGCACGATCACCGGCAGCACGCAGGTCAGGTAGCCGCGCATCCAGTCGTGCATCTTGAGGCCCTTGCCGGTGTTGACTTCCTTTTTATAGTTGTCCCAGCCCCAGCCGTAGTTGGTAACGCAGAACAGCAGGTACACCAGGCTGCCCAGCGGCAGGAACAGGTTGCTCACGAGGAAGTCCTCCAGATCCAGCACAGCGCCGCCGAACACGGCAAAGCCGTCCCATGCCCACACGTTGTAGCCCAGCACGCAGGGCAGCGAAAGCAGGGTGATGAGCACGAAGTTTACCAGACTGGACTTCTTGCGGCTGCAGCCGGTCAGCTCCATGCCGCAGCAGATGATGTTCTCGAACACGGCCAGCACGGTGGAAAGCGCTGCAAAGGCCATGAACAGGAAGAACAGGGAGCCCCACAACCGGCCCATGGCCATGTTGGCAAAGATGTTGGGCAGGGTAATGAAGATCAGGCTGGGGCCGCTGGTCTGGTCCACACCGTAGGTGAAGCAGGCCGGGAAGATGATGAGGCCGGCGGTGATGGCCACGAAGGTATCCAGCACCACGATGCGGGCGGACTCGCCCAGCAGGGAGTGTTCCTTGCCGATGTAGCTGCCAAAGATGGACATTGCGCCAATGCCAAGGCTCAGGGTGAAGAAGGCCTGATTCATGGCGGACACCAGCGTGTTGACCACGCCCACCTCTTTCATGCGCCCGAAGTCGGGCACGAGGAAGAAGCTCAGGCCTTCCTTTGCGCCGGGCATGAACAGGCTGTTGACGGCCAGCACCACCATGATCACCAGCAGGGCGATCATCATGACCTTGGTCACGCGCTCAAGGCCGTTCTGCAGGCCCTTGGCGCACACAAAGATGCCCAGTGCCACCACGAACACCATCCAGAAGGTCATCACGCCGGGGTCTGCCAGCATTTCGGTAAACTTGCCAGCCACCTGATCGGCGTTCAGGCCTGCCAGCTTACCGGTGGCGGTCATGTAGAAATAGTGCAGCATCCAGCCTGCCACGGTGGTGTAGAACATCATGAGCAGATAGCAGCCAATGAGGGTGAGGTAGCCGTGGATGTGCCACTTCTGGCCCGGCTTTTCCAGTGCCTGATAGGCCCGCACCGGGCTTTTGCGGGAAGCGCGGCCCACCGCAAACTCCATGGTCATGATGGGCAGGCCCAGAATGATGAGGAAGATCAGGTAGAACAGCACGAACGCGCCGCCGCCGCCCTGACCGGCAATATAAGGGAACTTCCACACGTTGCCAATGCCGATGGCACAGCCCGCTGAAAGCAGAATGAAGCCCATGCGGGACTTCAGTTTTTCTCTTTCCATGATTCCAAACTCCTTGTTTTCCGTTCTGCTCTGCCCTGCCCTTTGCGGGGCCGGGCGAAGCGTTGCTTTTGTATTATAGCACAAATTTGGTCGAAGAACAGGGGCGCTTCAGTGAGATGAACTTTTGTTGTCAAAAGTATTCTTTGTCTTTCCCGCGTGCACAGCCCGTCCTGCCGCAGGGCCGTACCGCAATTTTCGTTGCAGGTGCGTCCGTTTTCGGTGTATTTGCGGCAGCGTGCAATTTTTCTCACCTGAAAGGTGAAGAGCTGACAGTTATTCATCTTTTGAGAACAGTCGGTCTTTTTCTCCTGTTGCCATCCGTCAAAAAGTATGCTAAACTAAAAATGCCACCCCAAAGGGTGGCGTTAAGGTGCTGTCTGCAAGCGCAGGTGGTCATGCTTCCCTCCGGCAAGCGTCCGGGGGACGTAAAAGCTTATTGTTTGTTCCCCCGTTCGCAAACGCGGAAGGGGGGATGCATCATGGTGTTGAACGATGTTCTGCAGCTGTTCGTCATTGTTGGCGGCACAGTTGGAATTACATTTCAGATCGCATGGGCAATCTTCAAAGAGATCCATAACAATAAGAAATGACCGCCCCTGTCTCCAAACGGTAAGCGGTCATTCTTATTGATCTAGCCGGAGGGAGCTGACCATTGCGGACAGCGCCTTTTCTATTTGTAGTATAGTTGTTTTTTAGCGGTTTGTCAAGTCCCCTGCTCTGCAGCGGCACGTTCCGCCGCCTGCGCGTCGTACTCGGCAAGCAGGTCGTTGAGGTCGTACTGGTACTTGCTGTGGCAGAAGTGGCACACCACCTCGCAGGCGGGGTCCTCGTCGCGCATCCTCACCAGCTCCTTGCGGCCAAGGCTGAACAGCATCTCCTTGGTGCGCTCGGCGCTGCAGTCGCACTGGTAGTGCACATCGCGCTCGTCCAGCACGTTGGGGTCAAAACCCGCCAGCGCCAGCTGCATCATGTCCTCGGGGGTCTTGCCCTCGTGCAGCAGGGTGGTGACGGACGGCATGGCCGCGATGTTCTTTTCCAGCTGATCGATCTCCGCATCGGTGGCACCGGGCAGCAGCTGCACCATAAAGCCGCCTGCGCACAGGATGGACAGGTCTTTGTCCACCAGCACGCCCAGCGCCATGACGGTGGGCACCTGCTCGCTGTAGGCGTAGTAGGCGGTCAGGTCCTCGGCGATCTCGCCGGAGACCAGCGGCACCTGCCCCACGGTAGGCTCCTTCTGCAGGCGGTTATCCCGGATGACGGTGAGCACACCGTCTTTGCCCACAGCGCCGCCCACATCCAGGTGGCCGTTCGGCTTTGCGGGCAGCTCCACCAAGGGGTGATCGATGCAGCCCTTCACGTTGCCGGTGCCGTCGGTGCAGGCAATGACCACGCCCGCCGGGCCGCCGCCGGACACACGCAGGGTGATCTGGTCACGGTCGTCCTTGAGCATGGAGCCCATCAGGGCCGCGCCGGTGAGCAGACGGCCCAGTGCCGCGCTGCAGGTGGCGCTGGTGGTGTGCAGCTTTTCGGCCTTGCGAACGATCTGGGTGGAATCCACGCCGCAGAACACGACCCCGCCGTTCTCCGACAGGCCGCGGATCAGATTTGCCATAAAGTTATCCCTCCAATTGTGTATACTGCTTGACTGCGCAGAAGAAATAGCGCTGGCTGTCCTCGGTCAGCGGGCCGAAGGTCTCGCCGTCGCAGACGCTTTCCAGCGCAAAGCCGTGCTTTTCCAGCGCGGTGCGGATGGTGTCAAGGTCATAGGTGTACTCGCAGAACTGCTCGTGGAAGTGCTCGCCGGTCTCGTGGTAGTCGATGTCCACGGTGATCTCCACGCGGCGGTTGGCGGCATCGTAGTGGTTGCGCCACACACAGGCGGCATCCTCTTCCTCAAAGGTGAACGCGTTGTCGCCCAGCACGTTCCGGTGTTTGTAGGGCGTGTTCATATCGAACAGGAACACCCCGCCCTTCTCCATGAAAAAGCCCGCGTTGGCAATGGCGGTGTCCAGGTCCGGGATGTGGTTGAAGGTGTCAAAGGTGGACACCGCGCCCCGGATGGTGCCGTACAGATCCAGCTTGAGCAGGTCCTGCCGGAGCAGCAGCAGCCTGCCGGAAAGGCCCAGCTGTTCGGCCTTATCGCGCACAACGCAGAGCATCTCCTCGGACTGGTCAATGCCGATCATATCATAGCCCGCCTGCGTGAGCATCAACGTCAGCTCACCGGTGCCGCAGCCAAGGTCGGCAAGGATGCCGTCGTGGATGCCGTGCTCCTTGAGCTTTGCATGGATGTGGGCATACAGGGCATCGTAATCAGCCTCGCCGTTGAATTCATCGTAGAAATAGGCAAATTCGTTGTAGGCCATGGTTTACTCCGCTTCCTGTTCCCCGGCCACAGCGGCATTGAGCACCGCCTGCAGCTCCGGGATGCCGTAGCCGTTCTCGCCGCTGGTCAGCACCACCTTCTGGCAGCCATAGGGGCGGCAGAAGTTTTCAAAGTCTTCCAGCGTCTTGGCCAGCTGGCTCTTTTTGAGCTTGTCGGCCTTGGTCAGGGCCACCACGTAGGGGATCTGGTGATAGTGCAGGTAGCGCAGCATCTGCTCATCGTCGGCGCTGGGGGCGTGGCGGCAGTCCAGCAGCTGCACCAGCAGGGTGTGGTGGCGGGGTGCTTCAAAGTAGCTGTTGATGAGGTCGTCCCAGCGCTCACGGTCGGCGTTGCTCACCTTGGCGTAGCCGTAGCCGGGCAGGTCCACAAAGTAGCAGTCGTCCACCGAATAGAAATTGATGGTGGCCGTTTTGCCCGGCGTACTGGACACGCGGGCAAGGTTTTTGCGGCTGCACAGCTTATTGATGAGGCTGGATTTGCCCACGTTGGACCGCCCCGAAAAGCTCAGCTCCGGGCGGTCGCTCTCGGGCAGCTGGCTGGAAATGCCGTAGCTGGCAATGAAATCAGCTTTGTTGTAATTCATGGAGCTTTCCTTTCTTTGATAAGGGGATCGTCACCGGACACTCCGTCCCGCCTGCGCTCGCCAGACCACCAGCGAAGGCAAGCCCTCGCACTTCCCGTCGGGCTTTTCTGTCGATTTTAGTCGCAGCCTGCACTTTAGACATGGCTTCGCGCATCTTGCCGGAGTATCCGGTGCCGATCCCGGCAGGACGGCAGGGAGTTTCTCCAGCGAATGTCCTGGGGGTGGGGCCCCGGCGCGCAAGCGTTGGGGCGGGACTGGAGTCCTGCAACGGCAACGACCGCCGCCAGCGGCGGAAACAGGGAGTTGCTGTTGGGGCAGTGGCCAGCAGGGTGCAAGGCTCGTTCAAGAGCCGACGCAGCCGCTGGGTGCCACAACCCGTTTTTCGTGTCCGAGGAGAAAGCTACCGGCATACCGCCTAGTCAGAGGGTTCCTGTCAAGGCTTACTCTGCCTTGGGTGCCTCGTCTGCGGGCTTTTCGCCCTTTTTGCTGACCAGTGCAGACACCTTTTCCACCAGCTCCGGCAGCATGGCCAGAGCACGGTCAACGCTATTGGAGCCGTCCGTCAGCTGGATGGTGCGCACGCAGCCGTCCTTGATCACCAGAAATGCCACCGGCTGGATGTTGACGCCCGCGCCGGAGCCGCCGCCGAACAGGTCCTTGTTGGCGGCGTTCTTGCCGTCAAAGTCGGTGCCGCCGGAGGCAAAGCCAAAGCTCACCTTGGAAACCGGCAGGATGGTGGTGCCGTCCTCGGTGATGATGGGCTTGCCAATGATGGTGTTGGAGTCCACCATCTGGTGGATCTTCTCCATGGTAACGTTCATCAGGCCCTGAATGGGATGCTCAGCCATAAAACAGCTCTCCTTTATCGGTTTGATTCGGGCAAAGGCCCGTTGTCTGCAGATCCGGATACACTTATAGTGTACCACATTATAGGAAGATGTCCAATACTTTTTTGCGCCAGAACTCGTACAGCACCCGCACCGCCGCAAGGACGATGAACAGTGCCTGCGCGCTCACCCGGCAGGACACCCGGTCCTCCACGGTGGGCTGCCCGCTGCCAAAGTCCGGCAGGATGCGCAGCTCATCGAACTGCAGCCAGAGAAAGCGGTCCAGCACGCCCAGCACCGGGTACAGCCACGCCTGCAGCTTGCCGTAGCTGCGGGCAGCGGCGGCGGGGTCCTCCCCGCGCACACCAAGGCGCACCTGTATTTTTGTGATGCGCAGCGCACCGAACACAGCTTTGGTCAAAGTGCCCGCACCTTTGAGCATGGTGCAGAGGATCTCCAGCGTGATCTTTGCCTTTTTGCGCGGCTGGGCGGGCTTGTTTGCCTTGGCGGCAGCGGCGGCGGCCTTTTTGCGGGCCTTCTCCTCTGCCTTTTTCCGCTTGCGCTCAGCGCGCCATGCAGCAAATTTTGCTTTCACTTTGCCAAAGCCCCTGGGCGGGGCCGGGTTTTCCGGTGCGGGCGGCGGCTCCGGCTTCGGGTACTGGAACACCGGGAAGGTGATGCCCAGCGCACCGGCCTTTACGGTGAGCACGCCGTGCTCCCAGCACAGGTCCGCGCAGAAGGGACACAGCAGCAACAGCACCAGTAAGATCAGCACCACCAGCAGCAGAATGCCGATCACCCGGAGGATGAACAGCAGCACTGCGCCCAGCGCGGCGAGGAATGCTCCCATGCGTTACCCCTCACTTTCTGTCGGTGATGCGTTCGTTTCAGTCTCCTGCCCGTGCACCGGCGGCAGGTCGGCCAGAGAAGAAAGGCCGAACACCCGCAAAAAGGTGTCGGTGGTGCGGAAGCTCACCGGCCTGCCCGGCAGGTCAAGACGGCCGGCTTCCTCAATGAGGCCCTTTTCCAGCAGGCCCGACACGCTGGACGAGGAATCCACGCCGCGCACCTGCTCGATGAAGGCGCGGGACACCGGCTGGTTGTAGGCGATCACGGTCAGGGTCTCCATGGCGGCGGGGCCAAGGGGCACTGCGCGGCGGCTGTCCAGCAGGCGGCGGATGCAGTCGGCCCACTCGGTCTTGGTGGCAAGCTGCCAGCGGGTGTTCAGGTGCAGCAGGCACAGGCCGCTGTCCTCCCGGGCGTAGCGCTCCCGCAGGGCTTCCAGCGCGGCTTCCACGCTGAGCTGCGGCAGCTGCACCGCCTGGGCCAGCTTATCGGCACCAATGGGGTCGCCGCTGGCAAACAGCATGGCTTCCACGGCTGCACGGATCTGTTTCTGGTTCATTCCTTCTCCTTATCACGTTGGATGCGGCCCCGCTGCATGGTCAGCCGGCCCTCGTCGTCCAGCTTTACACGGCCGCCGCGCACCAGCTCCAGCAAGGCCAGAAAGGTGGCCACGTTGGTGCTGCGGGTCTGCTGGCGGCTGAACAGCTGGCTCATTTTTGCCGCTGTACCGCTGATCAGGTGCCGCAGAATGTACACCACCCGGCTCGTCACCGACACCATGGGCGCTGTGACCAGCGGCTCGAACTGCTGCTGGGTAGGCTCCCGGCGCAGCCTGGTGCGGCCGGAAAGAACGGCCCAGTAATCCGCCAGCATCTGCGGCGCATGGTGCAGGTCGTAGGTGTTATCGAACTCCATCTCCATGGGCGGACGCACAAAAACCGGCGCAGCTTCGGCCTTTTGGCGCAAAAGCGCAGCCATGCGGCGGCACTGGTCGTACTCGATCAGCTGGCCGGTGAACTCCTGCTTCATGCGTTCACCCTCTTCGCTGCGGGGCAAAAGCAGGTAGCTTTTCATCTCCACCAGCCGCGCGGCCATCTCGATGAAGGCGCTGGCGGCTTCCGGGTCCGGGTCGGCCCGCGCCACCGTGGCGGTGTACTGGTCGATCAGCTCCAGAATGGGGATGTTGTGCAGGTCCATCTTATGTTTGGCCACAAGCGCCAGCAATAATTCCAGCGGGCCGTCAAAATCTTCCAGATGGAAGGTCAGTTCTTCTGCCACGCTCACACCACCGTCCCAAGGCCGGCATAGTAGATGGAATACGCGATCTTATCAATGTAGCCGGTGCCCTTGCCCAGCAGCTCCCACACAATGTTGTTCAGGTAGTACAGGGGGGTATCCAGTGCGCCGAACCACACTGCCGCCAGCAGGGCGATCATGATATAGCGCTCGTACTTCATCAGGCCAAAGTAGATGCGCCGGGGCAGCAGCACCAGCAGGATGCGGCTGCCGTCCAGCGGCGGCACCGGAATCAAGTTGAACACGGCAAGGCTCACGTTCATCAGCACAAGGTACTGCAGGAACATGGCAATGTAGATGGTGGCATCGTTCACCGGTGCCCAGTAGTACATGAGCTTCCAAACCACCATGCCCACATAGGCAAGGAGGATGTTTGCCGCAGGGCCAGCCAGCGCGGTGAGGGCCATGCCCCACTTGGGGTTTTTGAAATTGCGGGGGTCGGTGGAGACGGGCTTTGCCCAGCCCACGCCCGCAAACACCATGCACAGCGTGCCCAGCAGGTCAAAGTGCGCAAAGGGGTTCAGCGAAAGACGCCCCTCGTGTT
>ERZ773175.1758-NODE-1758-length-11381-cov-3.952410_pt1 | contig 11381 bp, 10 predicted proteins | sample MGYA00581004_ERZ773175 | MGnify/ENA primary metagenome ERZ773175 (study PRJEB29015, sample SAMEA2737834) | human gut metagenome | biome: human gut; feature: human-associated habitat; material: faeces | place: China | collected 2012 ...
ATATTGGTTTTTAAAAATAGAGGGATTTTAATATATTTAAATTAAATACTAAATATATAATTTAATATTTAAGCATTTTTATTCATAATTAATTTTAACAATTAAATCATTTTATTATTGTAAGCAACTATCAAAATCAAAGTTTGCTGTTTGTACAGGTATATCTCTAGCTTGAACTGGTTCAATTGTAGATAATACAGCCATTGTTCCATAACTTAATAAGCTTACAGTTAATCTCATTACTAAATTAGCATATACAGGATCTACTATACTTATAGTGTATGCTCCTCCTGCAACAGTAGGAGCTGTTATAGTTGCATTTATGCATCCTAATGTCAATTTAGCTTGATAATATTGATCTGCAAGAACAGGAGTTAAGTTTGGTCTTCTGCATAATGCTCCTTTTAATGAATCAAACGTAAATGAAATATTTGTTTGTACATTTATTGTAGTTCTTACTTCTATATTTGTGCATCCACATTTTCCTCTTAATAATACAGGTATTGTTTCAGTCGTTGGCGCTGTTGGTGATGATACTGTTGCTGATAAAGTTGGTTGATTATATTCTAAAGTTGTTCCTAAACATTGTTTACAACATTGTAGTGAAGCTGGTAGATTTATAGGTGATCTGACTAATCTAGTATAAGTTGTATTAAATACATTAGTTTGTGTTAATGCTACCCCTCCTAATGTTGGTGCTCCTGTATTTATAGCTAAATTAAGATCTCCAAAGCAAACTTCTTTTACTTTAAATCTATAAGTTCCTGGATTTAAAGGTGCTCCAGTTACAGTTACAGTTGGACTTGTAAGTGCCCCTGCTGCTAATACAGGTGTTGCTGAAGTTGCTACTCTATCAAATTTTATCATATCAGAAACTTGATACCCAGCAATTAAACGAGTCATACTGTTTGCTGCTGTTATAGGTGGTGGAACTATTGAATTATCACAACAATTATTAGAGCTGCCACTTTCACAATTTACTGTTGCACAGCTTGTATATGTTGAATCAGTTACTGTTACTGGTTCACATACCTCATTACATACTTGATTTCCTGGACCTTGTGGTTTACAACCACATGGCATATTTTGTTGAGGTGGTAGTGGTTGCATTGGTGGTAGTGGTTGTATTTGTTGCATTGGTGCCACCTCTTTATAATTAAATTCTCTTTCTCCCATAACAAATTGTCTTGGGTCTATCATCATATCTTGTGTAAATTGATTTCCTTTTATCACTCTAGTATTCATTGTATTTTTATTACATTGCATTACTAATTACCTCCCATTAATATAAACTTTTGGCTAAACTAATTTCTTAACCTACTAAATACTATGTTTGATATGCGAATTTTGTTCTTATTTTCAACAAAAAGTAAAAAAAAATTTTTTTTTGTAGAAAATTAAGTTTATTTATAATCTCAATTAATAATATTTGATTAATATAAAGAATATAATTTCATATGAGAAATATATATATTTATAGAGGTGAGTTATATGACTTTTATTAACAGTACTACCAATTTAATCAGAAGGTCTACTAAGGATATATTCTATATTTTTAATAATCATGGACTTTACTATAATTACTACAACAAAGATAATAAGCTTTCTAAAAGAAATATATTAATAAGCAACAACACATTAGATTATACACAGTTTTATTTTTCAATAGACAAATTTGATAAAATATATGGAATAGTAAGTGATAATGCTATAAAAATAGTAGAATGTGAAAATGATAGTGATATTTTTTTACTAAAAGAGACATTCAGTTTTGATTATGAAAAGTTTGGCGTTTGTTTTCCATATATAAAATATATGGAAGGTACTACACATATGTTTTACTATGTATATAGTCCTCAATTTACAAATTCAGCAATTATTTTTCACCAGTATAGAAATGAAAAAGGCAAGTGGGTTGAAAATCAAATCGATATGGTAAATTTCAATATATTAGATAAGTTCTATATTGTATTTAACAATAACATACCTACTATCTTTTACTTAAATTTAGTTGGTGAGTATGAAGAAGTATTTTATTCAACTTTTATTTATGAAAATTTAAAATGGTCAGAACCTAAGCAATTAACAAATACTCAAACCAATAAATTATATTTTAATATATTAAATGACATCGATAATAATTTATATCATGTAGTATTTTCTGAAAATACTCAAAATCAATATTCTATAAAGTACATGAACTATAATATTAAAGATGATACTTTCATAGAAAATTTATCTTGTTTTTTAACTGAACCTTCTTTATGTAGTTTCCCTTGTATAATTTTAGAGAATTCTACTTTATATATAATGTGGGTATGCTTCGAGAAATTATATACATCCTTTTCAAATGACCTTGGTAGTACATGGAGTACTCCTATTTGTGATGAAACTAGTATAAATGAAGATTTTCTAAGAACACATGTACATTCTAATGTAAATGAAGATTTAATATATAAAGATATAGACTTATTTACGACAATGACTAATTTAAGCATTTTGGGATTTTAAATAGTGGATTTTAAAAAAAATTAGGTGATATCTTTCAATATCACCTAAAAATTATATTAAATTAAACATTTCAAAATACTATCTGTGGCAGTTGCAATTATTAGAAGAATTATTTTGTGTATTTGCAGCATTAGTATTAGTGTTAGATCCTCCACATTGGCTGAAATTACATACTTTTGCAAAGTTATCTACTACTCTAGGTTGAATTTGATTTGTTGAACCAAGAACTACAACTTGTTCTTGTTTTAATATACTTACAATTTCTTGTAAGCAAAGAACTAAGTCTAATCCTCCTGGTAATTCGAAATTATATGTTGTGCATCCATTTACACATTCTTTACTGATTAATCCAGTACCAACACAACCTACTGATAATTGAGTTTGGTAATTTTGTCTTAATGTGAATGAATTTCCATCTGATGGTACGCACATTTGAGCAGATAATGTGTTGTAGTTAAATACTACATTATTACTATTTGGAACTACTAGTACATTAATTTTTGTACATCCACATTTACATTTTAAGATTATTTCTAAACCATTTATTTGTATTGTTAATCCTCTTTGTCTATATCTTGTTGTAGTACCTAATCCTCTTGAACAACATGCTCTATTTCTTTCTCCACATACTGTATAATCAAAGTTAGATTCACAAGGTACATCGTTAGTTACTTCTTCTACTGTGTATCCTTCTAAAGAAGTGTTTCCTGGATATATTATCATTTCATCAAAGTTGAAACAAATTTCTTCTACAGTAACTTTTCCTTGACCACTTCTAGGAACCATACCAGATACTTCTATAACTTCATAAGTATAGTCTAATCCTGTTCCACTAGCATCTTGGAAAGTTTGGAATTGTATAGTATCGAATATTCTATTAGCATCTATTGCAAAAGGTGTTGCATTTGCTACTGATACTCTTGGTACATTAAGTGGTGAACAACATGAATTTGTATCACAAGTGTTTTTTATACAATTTTGACTTAGAGTATCTTCACAAGTTTCACAGCATTTTTCTGGTTTATGAGGTTTTTTACAAGGATCTATACATTTGTCATGGTCATGAATGTGATTGTGACAAGGTTCACATTCATTACATGTTTGTTTGCCACAATTATTGTTGTTATACATATTATTAGGTTTTCCTTTACATCCTCTGTTCATTTCATCACAAGTTTCAGTGTCTATAGCTTCTTCATTAGTTAAATTCATCATTTGTGTTGTGATAACTTTATTTTTATTCTTTCTAAGATTTTGCATTTTTTTGTCCCCCTAAATAAGTTATATATTATACGATATGAGATTCATATAATATACTAAATATTATGCAATTTTTAGTTTAAGTGTTCTTATTTAAAAGCTAATTTAAATAGTAACTATTTTTAAACAAAAAAATCCCTACATAAAAAAAGTAAAATGTAGGGATTAATAATAAAATTTTTAATTTAATTTTCTGAACTACTTGCAAAATAAATCATTTTATATTCATCTTGCAAGTAGAATTTTTTTATTTTTTATAGAAAAAATTTAATCTTAATTTATACTATAAAACGTTACGTCTGCATCCGCATCCAGGAAATACTCTACCAGTACCTTGAGTTGCTACTGTAGAAGTTTGACGTGGTTGAACTTGTTGGTAGCAAGGTCTTGGGTTGCATCCGTAGCAAGGTCTTGGGTTGCATCCGTAGCAAGGTCTTGGGTTGCATCCAGAGTTTCCTGCTGTTCCAGAAGTTGTTCCTGAAATTGTTCCTGAAAATGTTCCTGAAATTGTTCCTGAAATTGTTCCTGAAGCTGCTCCTGCATTTGCTCCTGCAGTTGCTCCTGCAGTTGCTCCTGAAGCTGCATAAGTTGGTTGTTCTACTACATAGCTTGAAGTTGTGTGGTAGTCTGCTCCATCATATACATTTCTTCTATTGTTGTAATATACATTGTGATCTATATAGTGGTCTCTATAGCGATTTGTGTTCATTGTATGATAATTATTTACTCTGTGATGATAAGTGTCATAATAATTTACGTTTTCAACTGCTTGTGAATTTCCTACACTAGATGTGTGATTAACATAATTATTTACTTGACCTTGTTGGTATTGTTGTTGTCCAACTACTTGATTACCTCCTTGTGCAAAGTTAGCTCCTTGTGCAAAGTTAGCTCCTTGTGCAAAGCTAGCTCCTTGTACAAATCCGTCGTCAAACATTTCCATTCCAAATAATTGATTTTGTGCAAATGGCATTTATATCCTCTCCTTATTTATTTTCTTTATTTTTTAAGAGCTTTGTTTAAACTCTTAATTTATATATATGTTGTTTGTAAAAAGTTGTTACATATTTTTACCTTTTTTTATTAATGTAGATATAATTCTTTAAATTACCTTATATTACAACAAATTTTTCATATATAAAAACAATAAATAAGTTGAAAATTGTAGTTTTGATATATTAAAAAAAGCTAAATCTATAAGATTTAGCTTTCTTGTTCACTTTAATCATTAAAATACAAAATCCCAAAACACCGTTGGGCCCATAAATTCAGTCCCGAGAGTTCTCCCAGGTGGGTGATCTGTAGATAGTTTCCAATTTCTCATATAAATACAAGATGTAATCACTCCACTACCTAACTTCGATCTCCCGTATAATAATTGTCGGTTGAATTTAAAGGTCACCATTCGTATGCCTCAGGATTTTATATAATTATTATATAACAAAATAAAAAAAATTTAAAGTCTTTTTCTATGGTAATTTTAGAAATTTTTTAAAAACCTTTTTTGAAAATTCCTATGTAAATATAATTTATATTCTAAATCTTCTTTACGATTGAAATTTCAAAGTTTTAGTCGTATCTATTTTTATTATACCCATTTTCGTATTCTTCATAATATTCTCCGTATTGATAATCATCTTCGTTATATTCTTCATCATACTCTTCTATTTCGTCATTATCTTCATCTGATTCTAAATTATCACCTCTCAAAAGACTTCCTAGTAACTTAATATTATTTGAGCTTCCTAAATTACTTATATCTGCCAATGAGCTAAGTGAAAATCCGCCCTCTCCATCTTCAGGTAAAAATAACTCTGCAAATAAATCTATCTTCTTTTTCATATCTATTGCCTTTTCCACAGATTCTTTTCTCTTCTCTGGAAATACTTCTAGAATTTCTTTAATCATCATATTTTTCTTATCTTCTTCATCCATATTTCTAAAAAATTCACTTTCATCTTCTTTTTCCAATATATCTACATCATTTAGTTTTTTAATTCCTTTAACTAAATCTAATATACTTTCCATTTTTATTAACATTTTTCGTTCTTCTGAAGACATATATTTTTTAGTTCTTGTTATAATTTCCATTCCTCTATCTAAATCTTCTTCACTCAAATCCATAAGTTTTATACCGGCCTTTATATCATCTACATTGTATTGTATAGGATTATCAAGTTTACGATTTTTATGTTTGCTATTTTTTCTTATTTTTTTGATTTTCTTAATTTTTTTTGTGTTCGAATTTAAAGAAGAACTAAGTTTTCTGCTTTGATTATTTTTATTATTTCTATTTTCATTATCTCTACTACTTTTTTTGGTCTTTTGAACTAATTTTTTTGTGTCTTTTTTATCTATCTTTAAACTTTCATTCGATACATTTTTATCTTTATTACCGAACAAAGAGACATTTCCATTGCTCAGAGCTAAAAGTCCAAGTATCAACAATAAATTGTTCAATACAAGTCCCCCCTTTTATAATAGGTATTCCACACAATCTCTTAACTTTAAAATATGATTATTTAACTACTAATGTTCCTATTAATTAATCTATCTATATATAATATTATGATTTAAATTGACTATATATTATATTTAATTGATAAGTATATTTTGTTCTCACTTTTTAAATAACATTTCATATAATATCAGTATATTAAATCTTGCATTAATGCATATTTTTTTAATTATAGTATTAACTTTTATTAGAAGTCTCATATAAATTATATATAATTATTTTTATGCTTGGGAAAGGAGCTCTCTATGAAAAAATCAAAGAAAAAAGTGGATAAAATAGATCAAGAAACTTTAGAACAATTTGCAAAGGAAAAAAATATTGATAAAAATAAGATAGAAAATATAGCAAATAGCTATCAAGGAAAATCTGAAGATGAACTTTTAGACGAACTTATAAATATAGGTAAAAACTTAAAAGGTAAAGAAGAAGTAGTATCTAAATTCAAAAATTTCTTAAATCCTGAACAACAACAAAAACTAGATTCTATTATGAATAAAATATCTGAAGCAGAGATTCAAGATAAGATAAATTCAAAGAAATCTAAAAAATCCAGTTCACATCATAGCCCATCTGGCAAAAAAACTGTAAAAAAAGTTAAAAGAGTTAAAAAGAGCAATTAAACACATAAAAAAGGTATTGGGATACAAATATATCTCAATACCTTTTTATTTTTCCATTTATAAATTACTTTATCCTTAATTATATTCTTAAAATATTTATGAACTCAAAACTTACAATATATTTAATCTAATTGTTTATGTATTTTGGCAATTATATCATCTTTTATTTTTTGTCCTTCAGATAACATATCTTTGCATCCTTTGCTGTATTTATCGTGAATTTCTTTATTTTCTAATCCCATTAAATTTACTTTTACATTTAAAATAGCGCCTTCCATACCAGTTGCAATCATTAATGTTCCAACACCGATATCTGTTATAGCATTTTGGTTTCCATTTGCAACTAAGAAGTCTAATAATTTTAAAGCTTCTAGTGAAAGTTTAGCTGTCTTATATGGAACTTCAATTGAAAAAATTGTAGCCTCTTCCATAGCCTTAGCTCTTGCTACTTTTTCTTCATCTGTTTCTTTTGGCAATTTCAAAGCTTTCATAAATTCATTAAAAGACTCTGTATCTTTATCTACTAAAGTAGATAATTCTGTTCTTATTTCTCCTAATTTATCAAATCTAACTTTGAATTCTTCTTTAGTTTTATCATCTAAAGCTTCAAATTTTTTCTTTCCAAAACTTAAATGAGCCATCATTCTCGCAAGTCCTACACCTATATCACTTGCCAAAGCTGATACAGACCCTCCTCCTGGTGCTGGTGAATTTGAATCTACTTCATTTGCAAAATCCGTTACAGTCATATCAATTAATTTCATATGCTTTCCTCCTGTACATAAAAAATATTTTACTTATCATAAACTACAACTTTATTATCTACTACTAAATTTCCATTTTTGTATACTTTTTTAGTGTGATTTATTCCAAAATGGTACATTAAATACTCCACATTGCGAGCATCAAATACTACAAAATCTGCGTTTTTGCCCACCTCTATTGAACCTATTTTGTCTGCTCTATCTATTGCATAGGCTGCATTTATAGTTACTGCTGTAAGCACTTCATTTGGAGTCATTTTTAGATGTAGACAACCTAATTGCATAACAAGTTGTAAATTTTCACTAGGACAACTTCCTGGGTTGTAGTCACTTGATAAACTCACTATTGCTCCCATATCTATCATTTTTCTGCAATCTGCATAATTTTTATTTAGATTGAATGATGTTGCTGGAAGTATATTTGCTACAACATTATTTTCTGCCATCATTTTTATTCCTTCATCGCTAGCTGCCATAAGATGATCTGCTGATACACAGCCAAGTTTAGCAGCCAATTCTGCTCCACCTAATGATTCTATTTCATCAGCGTGAATTTTTAATTTATATCCCATTTCTTTAGCTTTTTGAAGTATATATTCACTTTCTTCTATAGTAAATACTCCTTCTTCACAGAATACATCACAAAATTCAGCCAATCCCATATCTTTTATCTTTGGCATCATCACATCAACTAATATATCGATATATGCCTTGTGATTTTCTTTATATTCCTCTGGAACTGCATGTGCTCCTAAAAAAGTATGTACTAAATCTACTGGATGATTTTTATCTAATGCGCGCGCTACTTCTAATTGTTTAATTTCTGTATTTAATTCTAATCCGTAGCCACTTTTTTCTTCAACAGTAGTTACACCAAATTCAAGCATTCTATCTAAACTTTTTTTAGCCTTTTTATATAATGCTTCTTCTGATGCTTCTTTTGTTGCTTTTACAGTGCTTAATATCCCACCACCGTTGTTTAAAATTTCTATATATGGAACTCCATTTAATTTCATAGAAAATTCATTTTCTCTAGAACCACCATGTATTAAATGTGTATGAGAATCTATAAGTCCAGGAGTTACTAAAAGTCCCTCAGCATCATGAATTTTAGTGTCTTCTCCGCATAAGTTTCCAAATTCATCACCTACACCTATAGCTAAGATTTTCCCATTTTTAACTGCTATATATGCATTTTCTATAATATTAATCTTATTCATCTCTTCTTTTACTCTAAAAGAAGATGAACCTTGCATTGTAACTAGCTTTCCTATATTTTTTAAAATTAAATCAGCTTTCATTGTATTCTCCTTATCAAACATACAATTAACTAAAAATCTGCTACTCCATTAAACTAGTTTCTAAAACCTTATCTAATGTAAAGTCTTCAAGACCTAGATAATAAGCTGCAACATCGACAAGCGCTTCCATTGGACAAAGTCCAACAACTTCACTTCCTGTGACATTTACGCCATATCTTCTAGCTTCCATTTTTACAGCTTCAAAAGCTCTATACATACTAGTTTTTGTATAATCTGTTAAATTCATTGTAACTTGAGTCATTTTTCTTTCAGGAACTTCAACAGGACCTGCTTTTATATATCTATATCCTCCACTTGAGTGTCTAATTGTTTTTGCTATTTTAGATGCTATTTCTATATTTGTAGTATCTAAGTTTATATTATAAGCAATTAATGGTCTTCTAGCTCCTATTGCTATTGCACCTGCTGTTTTGTGTTTTTTATTAGCTCCATAATCAGGCATCCAGTTAGGATCTTGTAATTTTTCATCTAAACCTTCATATTCACCTTTTCTTACTGTAGCTAAGTTTTCTCTTTCTGGTTTAGTTGCAGCACATTCATATAAAAATACTGGTATTTCATATTCTTTTGCCACCATTTCGCCAAGTTCATTAGCTATTTTCACAGCATCATCCATGTCCATTCCTTTTATAGGTATAAATGGACAAACATCAGTTGCTCCAAATCTAGAATGTTGTCCTTTATGAGTATTCATATCTATAACATCTTTAGCAACACCTATAGCTTCAAATACTGCATTTTTTACTTTTTCTGGTTCTCCAATTACTGTAACTACCAATCTATTATAATTTTTATCAGCTTCGTAATTTAATAGTTTTACTCCTTCTTTTCCTCTTAACGGATTTACTATTTTTTCTATCTTATCTAAGTCTCTACCTTCACTAAAATTTGGTACACATTGAACTATTGCCACTATTTTATCCCCCTTGTATAAACTTCTAGCTCAACAAGACGAACTTATTGAGCTAAAATTATTTTTTATTAGTATCTAACATATTATAATTTAATACATTTGTAATTTATTTAAATTCTTTATCTCCAACTGTTTTTTCAATTAAATCTTCATCAACTAAGAATGGTAATGTTATATGATCTTTTCCTTCGCACATTTTGTTGTATTCGATTACTGTATCTATAGAGTTGTCATTTCTAGCCCAAGCACGTCTTGCAACGCCACTCATAACATCCCATGGCATAGCAGTTCTAAGTATGTCATCAACTCTTTGTGAACCATCTAGAACCATACCAAATCCACCATTAATTGATTTACCGATTCCAACTCCACCACCATTATGAAGAGCTACTAAACTCATTCCTCTTGCACAGTTACCTGCAAAACAATGAGTAGCCATATCAGCCATTATATTACTTCCATCTTTGATATTAGAAGTTTCTCTAAATGGTGAATCTGTTCCTGATACATCGTGGTGGTCTCTACCCATCATAACTGGACCTATTTCACCACGTCTTACCATATCGTTAAATTTAAGTGCTATGTTAGTTCTTCCCATAGCATCTTGATATAATATTCTCGCTTGTGTTCCTACAACTAAGTTGTTCTTTTCTGCATCTCTAATCCATATCCAGTTGTCTCTATCTTGATATCTTCTTTCTGGATCTATGCATTCCATTGCAGCATGGTCAGTTTTTATTAAGTCTTCACGTTTTCCACTTAAACAAACCCATCTAAATGGTCCATAACCAAAGTCGAATAATTGAGGTCCTAATATATCTTCAACGTAAGATGGGAATATAAATCCATCTTTTTCATCTATTCCATTTTTAGATATTTCTTTTCCACCTGCATCATATACAGCTTTCATAAAACTATTCCCATAGTCAAAGAAGTAAACACCTTTATCATGTAGTATTTTTATTAATTCAAAATGTTTTAATAAAGTTTTATCTACTAATTCTATGAATTTTTCTTTGTCATTTGCTAAAAGTTCTGTTCTTTCTTCAAAACTAATTCCTTGTGGACAATATCCTCCGTCATAAGGTGCATGGCAAGAAGTTTGGTCTGATAATAAATCTATATGTATATCGTTATCTACAGCATATTGAAGTAAATCTACTATATTTCCATGGAATGCTATAGCACAAGGTTCTCCTTTTTCAAGTTCAACTTTAGCTAAGTCGAAAGCTTCTTTTGGACTTTCAGTAACTTTGCTAACCCATCCTTGAGTGTATCTAGTTTCAATTCTTGATGAGTCTACTTCGGCAATTATTCCTACACCACCTGCTATTTCTACAGCTTTACCTTGAGCACCACTCATTCCGCCAAGACCTGAAGTAACAAATAATTTTCCTTTTAAGTTTCCTTCTTTAGGTATACCTAATTTTAACCTACCTGCATTTAATATTGTTGAATATGTTCCATGAACTA
>ERZ773175.1761-NODE-1761-length-11376-cov-41.538910_pt1 | contig 11376 bp, 8 predicted proteins | sample MGYA00581004_ERZ773175 | MGnify/ENA primary metagenome ERZ773175 (study PRJEB29015, sample SAMEA2737834) | human gut metagenome | biome: human gut; feature: human-associated habitat; material: faeces | place: China | collected 2012 ...
ACAGGGCCGATCACCTGCGAGATATGTCCGATAATCTGTGACATAAGCAATCTCTAATTTATTTATATTATTCTTTTCTCTCCTTTTGACTTTATAATATGAAAGGAATGCACATTTTTCGCGTTTTACCTATTTCAATATTATAATAAACAGTTGAGTTCAGTTTTTGTTCAACTATTTTCTATATCCCATAAACTTCTGTCCTTAGAAATAGTTAAAGAAACAACTGCGCAAATGTAGAAACAATTCCGTGTCGTTGTGCTTCCTTTTTCATAATTTGTCGTTCGATAACACTTATTAGACCTACAATGACTACAGATTGACCAATTCAGACAAATTTCTGCTACAAATCAATAGCAAAACAAGTTTAGGGGTAATAATCTATCAATAAACTGAATTTGCCCGTCGAGTTTCCTATCTCTTTGTTAAAAATCAATGGATTAGCAAAAACAGGAGATAGTGGCAAAAACAACTAGTTTTGTGTTCGAACACAGAAAAGTCCCTATTATCATGCTTTCCTTAAGAAAGTTTAAAGGCGGAATTTCCTATTTTTCGACTATCCATTTCTCTATATTCCGCATTTCCGCACTAAAGTTCACTCCAATCTTAAAGAGCTTACGATCATCATTTTCAAACGGTTGCGCATAGTACTTCTCGTTGATTTGCAGCAGAGCTTCTTCAGCCGTACCATCCAACTTAAATTCCATCACATAGATAAATTTATCCGTCTGCAAAAGAAGATCAATGTATCCTGCACTTGTGTGATACTCTGCTTTGACCTAAAAACCAACAAGTTTGAAGACAATAAAAAGAACATTCTGATAATGTAATTCCAGGTCGCGGACTAATTCATAAGGTGTATCTGCAAAGAAACTTTGCAAACGACGAAAGAAAGAGTCATAATCTCCGGATTCCACTTCACGAACAAACTTCTGTATTTCAAACTACGATTCCACAGCGTTGGTATTAGCATAGAAAGGAAGCAGAAAGTTAATGAACCCCTCTTCCACTTCGCGGTTCGGAAATCCCAGGCGATAAATGCCAAACCGTTGATCGTACCCCTTTATGGTAAGATAACCGCTTTGGTAGATTACCGGAATAGGATTGTCTGATGTAGAATCAATGCTGTTCAATACAGTGGCAGTTGTTTCTTCGTGCGCCATACGGCAAAGATCATAATGATGTTTTTTAAGCAGTTCTACCAGATAGGTGGGAGTACCAGTCTCAAACCAATAACTACCAAATTCATTATATTTAAAAGTATTGAGCAGACTGAACGGATTATACATACCGATAGAGTTATGCGTAAAATGATAACCATCGTAATACTCCTGCAATTTTGCGCAAATTTCATCATACGTCATTCCTTGAGCACTGGCCAGACTATGAAGTTCATCCTCCAGATTGTCATGCAATTCCTGCTCATTAATGCCACAGATATCTATATACTGATTCCGCATCGAAATATCATCCAGATTATTCAGATCACTGAATACACTGACCTTACCAAATTTGGTTACTCCCGTCAACATACCAAACTTGATGCATCCATCCTTACTCTTCAATGCTCCGTAAAAAGCCTTCAATGTCTCACGATAGTTTTTCTGAAGCTCGTCATTACCTATAGCCTGCAACATCGGTTTATCATATTCGTCTACAAGCACCACCACCCGCTGTCCGGTCTTATCACAAGCACGCTGAATGATACCTTGAAAACGGGAAGCAAATGTTCTTTCATAATCCTGTGCGCCATAGAGAGCTTCCCATCTACGCAAAGCACTTTCCAGCACCTGATCGAGTGCTTCGGGAGCAGTATATTTCTCCGCATTCAAATCAAGATGCAATATGGGGTATTTTATCCAATCCTTTTCCAGTTTTTCCATAGCCAATCCGTCAAAGAGTTCTTTCTTTCCTTGAAAATAGGCTTCGAGCGTAGAAAGCAGAAGACTTTTGCCAAAACGGCGAGGGCGGCTAAGAAAATAATAACTACCAGTCTTCACCAACTGATATATCAATGCCGTTTTATCAATGTAGAAATATCCGTCTTTACGAATTTTCTCAAAGTTCTGTATTCCGATAGGATATATTTTATTTTCCATACACTCCACTCTTTTAAAATTGCAATACACAAAGATACGCTTTTCGATTAAAGAAAACATAAAATCCGGCATGAAAGTTTTTCGTACAAGATTCACATTCTCCTTATTATTTATAAAACAAAAATTTAAATACGCCGATAATCTATATATTATCCATTTTTTGCTGTAATTTTGCACCACTAATATAAAACACTCAAAATGATGAAGAAAATACTGTTACTCGGTTCCGGCGAACTAGGAAAAGAATTTGTAATTTCAGCTCAACGTAAAGGCCAGCACATCATTGCTTGCGACTCCTATGCAGGAGCACCGGCTATGCAAGTGGCCGATGAATTTGAAATATTCGACATGCTGAATGGTGAAGAATTGGAACGCGTGGTGAAGAAACACCACCCGGACATTATCGTTCCGGAGATTGAAGCAATCCGTACAGAACGTTTATACGACTTCGAAAAAGAAGGCATTCAGGTAGTTCCCAGCGCTCGTGCTGTGAACTTCACCATGAACCGTAAAGCCATTCGCGACCTTGCCGCCCAAGAACTCGGACTGAAAACAGCCAAATACTTCTATGCCAAAACCCTGGAAGAACTGAAAGAAGCTGCCGACAAAATCGGTTTCCCTTGTGTCGTTAAACCGTTGATGTCTTCTTCCGGCAAAGGACAATCGCTCGTGAAGAGTGCCGACGAACTCGAACACGCCTGGGAATACGGATGCAGTGGCAGCCGTGGCGATATTCGCGAACTTATCATTGAAGAATTCATCAAGTTCGACAGCGAAATCACCCTGCTCACCGTTACCCAAAAAAACGGCCCTACCCTCTTCTGCCCTCCCATCGGACACGTGCAGAAAGGTGGCGACTATCGTGAAAGTTTCCAGCCTGCACACATTGATCCCGCCCATTTGAAAGAAGCGGAAGAGATGGCGGAGAAAGTAACCCGTGCCCTCACAGGTGCAGGACTTTGGGGAGTTGAGTTCTTCCTAAGCCATGATAATGGAGTCTATTTCTCCGAACTCTCTCCTCGTCCGCATGACACAGGTATGGTGACACTGGCGGGCACACAAAACCTGAATGAATTTGAATTGCATCTGCGTGCCGTACTCGGCCTGCCCATTCCCGGCATCAAACAAGAACGGATAGGCGCAAGCGCTGTGATCCTTTCCCCGATTGCCAGCCAGGAACGTCCTCAATATCGCGGACTAGAAGAAGTGACCAAAGAAGAAGATACTTATCTCCGCATTTTCGGCAAACCGTTTACACGTGTCAACCGCCGTATGGGTGTGGTACTTTGTTATGCTCCGCTTGATTCTGATTTGGATGCGTTGCGCGACAAGGCTAAGAGAATTGCAGAGAAAGTAGAAGTTCATTAATACAAGAAATTCAGAGATAAGATGAATAAAATCCGCCAAGTAAACCTGTCTGATATTCCAGCACTGCAAGAGCTATATCAGCATACAGTTCTGACTGTGAACCGAAAAGATTATACAGCCGAAGAAGTAGCAGATTGGGCTTCGTGCGGAGACGATACGTCACACTGGAATGAGCTTTTCGAAGAACAACATTATGTGGTTGCAGAAAACGAAGAAGGCGTGATTGTAGGCTTTGGCTCTGTAAACGATGACGGATATATGCACACACTGTTCGTTCACAAGGACTTTCAGCATCAAGGTGTCGCAACATCTTTGTATAAGCATCTCGAAGCATATGTGCACGAGAAAGAGGTGCGAAAAGATTAACATCGGAAGTTAGCATCACGGCAAAACCATTTTTTGAAAAACAAGGTTTTCAGGTCGATGAAGAGCAAAAGCGGAAAGCTAATCAAATGTGTCTCACCAATTATAAGATGAGCAAGCAGCTCTGTTAATCACATCTAATCATTTCTAAGATGAAAACATAGAAGAAAGCTCATTTGCAGATAAAGAAAGTCTTATTTTATATAAGAAAAACTCCAGCTAATGTAACTTTATCCGTCACCATAGCTGGAGTTTTTCTTTTTAACTTCATGAAATGAAAACGTCATTTCTTACTCAAGAAACGTTTAGCCAAATATTTACGTATTGGTTCATCATACAGCTTCAAACACAGATAAGCAAGAATAATACTCAAAATAAAGACACACAAAGCTACGTGCCAGGTTTCACCTAACGTGTAGAGTTGATTCTCAATCAGCCATGCATAGAACAGATACATCAACGGATAATGTATCACATAAACCGGATAAGATATATCTCCCAAAAACTTACATATCTTTGTCGATTGCTTGTCCGTGGTGGTACCCGACGCTCCTATCCACAGAATGATAGGGAAAGCCACAATCACGCAAAACGCTTCATAAACACCATTCATGCAAAGCGGCTCCAACCCTTCCAGATAAGGAACAGAGAACAGGGCAATCAGCGCAATAGTACATATCCAAAATGCACCTTTCACCTTCATAGGCTTGAAATTGCGCGACATAAGCATACCCAACGAAAAAGGGAAAAGCATACGCAAGGAACCGCCCAAAAAGTTAACCCCATCCAGCGTCCAGCCCACTCCTATGTTTCCATAAGTGGAGACATTAAAAACAGCAAACGCCGCCAACGCTACGCCCAGCAACACCACAAACACCGTCAGTGCCTTGTTGGACAAGCGGCGAATGAACAACGCATACAGGATATTGCCGATATACTCAAAAAACAATGACCAGCAAGGACCATTCAACGGAAACATCTCACCGTTGCCACGAACTTCGTACCCAACACCCGGCATGGCGGGAATGAAGAAGATCGTACAAAGCAGAGACAACATTATCATGGAGATAGCTACGTGCGTCCCGTCCCATTGCACACTCCCCTGAATACAGAACGTGATAGCACCGAGAACGGCACCCATAATGACCATCGGATGAAGACGTATCAATCGGCGTTTAAAGAAATCTTTCATGGTGAGACTTTTACCCCAACGGTCGTCGTAAGCATAACCGATCACAAAACCCGAAAGGATAAAAAAGAAATCCACGGCTAAATATCCGTGATTCAGAGTTTCAATAGCACTATTACTGGCAAAAGCGAAGCCCTCGAATACGTGATACCATATCACCATAAGAGCCGCCACACCGCGAAGTCCGTCAAGAAGATCATAATGCGCCTTGGTGTCTGAAAAAGCTGAAGCAGAAATGTTCGACATTTGTTTTTCTATTAGTAAGTTAGTATTTTCAGAAGGCAAAGATACGGTTTGCGCTACGAAGTTTCTTTGCTCTAAAGCAAAAAAGCCCTGCTAATCGCTATTTTTTAGCACGTACCCGACTAAGGGTATAGATGGAAATGCCCAGAAAAGCAGCCACATATTTCAGCTTCACTCGGTTTATCAATCCGGGATAGCGACGGTTGAACTGTTCGTAGCGTTCTTTAGGCGAAAGTTGGAGGCGCTCCACAAACATGTGGCTAAGCTCCTTATTCACATTCTGATGCAGGATTCTTCCCCAGTTGGCTATGTCGATATATGTTTCGTAGAGGGCATTCAGCTTGTCGATGTGGATGACGTAGATTTTGCAATCGGAAAGCGTTTCAACGCTTTCTACCGATGGTTGCTGATAGTAGAGCGAATCCATGCCGAACGTGACGTCGCCCTCCTGACTGAACCACGTAGTGGTGTCCTCTCCGTTGTGGTGGAATACGGAACGGGCGATGCCCTCTTCAATGAAATATACCAGGCGGTCTGTGACGCCTGCTTGAACGATACGGGTATCTTTGGGATAATACCTTAATTCCATATTCGCCTGAAGCGCTTGAAGTGCTTCGTCGGAAACCGGATAGATTTGCCTGATTTTACGAATGATATGTTCCATTTGGGGGTAATGGCGTATTGGAGGTTAATGACGTACTTTAGGATATTTATTATTAAAACGGAAACCAAGACCGAGCATCAGATAATTAGGGGTCTGGAAATCCTGAAGATTGTAGCCGATGTGAAGGAATGAACTCCGGGTGACGTTGATCTTCAACGCAAAGACCTGATACAGTCCGCGCAAATCGCCACGCCCCAGCACATTCGTTCCCAAGCCGACACCGATGGTAAAAAACGGCATCACGTATTCTGCCCGTCCGGAAAGTCCGAGCGCAAGCTGATTCTGAATGCCCGGCACGAGAAATTTACGACGGGAGGAACCACTGCCTGCATCGTACTCCACCAGCGCATCTTCGGTGTACACATTGGCACTACCGTCATAGACACCATCCAGCGAAACTCCAAAGCGCAGCTTATAGTTGAGATTGTACATCGGAGCAAAGTTGAATCCCGCTACGGGATAGCTGCCCGGTGATGCAATCTGCTTCTCGCCTACATAGACGCCTTTGCGACGCCACGAGCCGAACAACACAAGGTCATAACTGACGTGTCGCGGAAAACGGGGAACGTAGGGATGAACCAATGATTTAGTGAGGTCGGCTTCTTCCCGGTTGAAGTTGTACACCAGTCCGATTTTCGCTCCGGTGGTGTTGACACCTGCATTGGGAAACTTGGTGTTGCCGTTGGAGAAATGCGTGAAGTCTCCGCCGATGATAAAGTCGAAATAACGAGAAAGCGACCAGTTAAGGTAGATACCCGCATTGAGGTAGGCATTCACCCGTGAGCCTACGGCTCCGTTGTAGGAGTTGTAATCGTTGTCATAAGGTTTCCATCCGGCAGAAATACCGAAATTCCACTCGTAATTGAGCGAAAGGCGGGGATTGAAACGGGCAATGCGTGCACCTTGAAAGACATAGAACGTCATCGGATCACCCAGTTGCTTTTTGTCGCCAAAGGTGGTGAAAGCCAAGCCGAAACCTTGATAAGCTCCGCCATAGATGCGGTCGGCACAGGTGTTGGGACGAAACTTGAAAGAGTATTTCAGATGAGCGGCAAATGAACTCAGGATGGGTTTCCACCGTTCGTTCTCGCCTTGCAGGAAAGGATTGGTGGGGAACACGTATTGCGGCCGCGCCTCTATCCCCAACCGATGAATGAAATGGTGGGGAACGTAGGGAGCTACGGTGTCGGCTCCGCATTGCGGGAAGCTGTTGTGCCGGAAGCCATGAATTTCTTCCTGCAATCTCCGCACTTCTTCACGAAGTTGGCGGACGTCCTGCTGGAGCTGTTCTACGTCTTGCCGCATTTCCTTCACCTCTTTCTCTTCCTGCCCTACCTCCTGCGCACTAAGCGAAGTGCCGGGGAAAAGCAAAGCGGAACAGATTACGGCGATTTCCCATCTGGGTATCTGTACTCTCATATGATAGTCTGGTTTGTCTTTTCAGAACGGAAGTTACAAATGGAGCTTCTCAATAAACTGTGCCACATGATAGCCGTCCATCAACCCATGATGGCAGGTTACGGAAACGGGCATCATCAGTCTTTCTCCGTCACGGAAGTACTTTCCGGTGGAGATTTTGGGAACGCTGTCGCCCGAACGCATATTGGTGGGGTGCTTCATGTCGGTGAATGAGAGCCACGGCACTGCCGAATAATGAATGGCATTGGGATGGAAAGTGCCTCCTTTGTTGAGTCCCGTAGTGGCTTGCAAACGTTCCATTTCGGCTTTTGCCCGGCGGATAAAGACAAGTTCGTCCGGATCATATTCAAAGGCGGCAAAAGAAAAGGTATGGTCGTCACGGCCTACGGTGGCTTCGGGCAGAAGGCTGTCATAGCACACCACCTTATCGCCTTCGATGCGATAACGGAATTCTTCTACCGCAGCAGCGGCAGTCGTTATCCGATGGAGGACTAACAGGGAAAAGGATATGCCTTTGGTTTTGGCTTCCTGATACGCGCGCGTACAGTCTACCTGAACGGTCACTCCGAAAAACGGATCGTCAAAAGCACTGAAATGTTCGTAATGTTCTCTTCTGTTCCAAGTAGCAATATCGATGATCTTCTCTATCTGATTCATTCTAAACACTCTTTTTTATTTGAGAAACGCAGATTAACGCAAATTATCGCAGATTTAGCCTATTTCCTTTGCGGTAATCTGCGTTTCTAAATTCAGACTCTTTACTGATGTTGCTCACGCAACAAGTCGTTCACTGTTTTTACCGGGTTAAAAGTGGAAAGTGGCACTTCTACAAAGACGGTATTCCAGTCGCTCATCGCTCCGTTCCACAAGCCGGGAAGTTCGAGAGCTTTCAGGTCTTTGCCGTTCTTCGATTTGTAGGAGATGAAGCCTGTTGCTTTATCTACATACTTCACCAGGTCGAACTTATGTCCTTTATAATCGCGCACGGCGCATACGAGGTCTACCGGATTGAAGTGTGTGCCTTTCTCGAACATTTCTTTCTTTTCCGGATCGTCCATGTCGATCTGTGAGCTTTCGAGGATTTGCAGGGAGATGGTTCCGTCGCTGTTGTAAGCAAGGAACGGGCCGCCACCGGGTTCGCCTACGTTCTTCACCATTCCGCAGACGCGCATCGGGCGGTTGAACTTGTTTTTCAGGTAGATGGCGAGTACGGAATCTTCGAGGTCTTTCGTCTCCGGATTCTTGCAGAAGAGTTTCTTTTGCAGGAATTGAAGCATTTCCATCATCTGGTCGTGGGTGTATTTACCGCTGTCGAGCAGGGTAAGGTATTCGAATACTTGTTCTTGCAAAGTCACGAGCACTCCGGCAATCAGTTTCTTATAAGTAACGGTGTCGGCTTTCAGTCTGTCGGGCACTACGTTGTCGATGTTCTTGATGAAGATAATGTCTGCATCGAGGTCGTTCAGGTTCTCGATCAGTGCGCCGTGGCCACCGGGACGGAACAGCAGTTTGCCGTTGTCACGGAAAGGTTGGTTGTCCATGTCGGCGGCAATCGTGTCGGTACTCGGCTTTTGTTCGGAGAAGGTGATGTAATAGTCTACTCCATAGCGTTTGGAAAATTCGTCTACCTTTTCGGCTACCAGCTTCTTGAAGAGTTCACGGTGTTCGGTAGATACCGTGAAGTGCACGTTTACTTTACCGCTCTTTCCGGCAGCATACAAGGCTCCTTCGGCGAGATGTTCTTCCATCGGCGTGCGTGAACCTTCAGGATACTTATGGAATTTGAGCAGACCTTTCGGTAGTGCGCCGTAATTCAGTCCGGCTGTTTCGAGCAGGGCGGATACTACTGCTTTATAGTTGCCGTCTTCGATCAGTCCGGGAATATCTTTTCCGTCGATACGCTGGCAGGCTACATTCAGATCATCATAGAAAGCAAAATTCTTGATTCCGTCGAAGAATGTCTGTTCGAACTTGGTAGTCGGCCGGTCATAGTCGGCAGACAGGAACTCGAACAGGTTCTTGAACATACGACTCGCTGCACCGGAGGCGGGCACGAACTTCACAACAGTCTTATCTGTGTTGGTATATGCATCCCAGGCGGCCAGATAAGCCTTCTGTTCTTCTGCATCGGGAGCTAATATTCCCTTTTCGATGGAGGCTGCCGCATCCAGCTTCAAAAAGGGGAAACCCGTCTGGAAGCATGCTAATTGTTCTACAATTTGCTCTTCCGTGATGCCTTTCTTGGCAAGCAACTCTTTGTCCTGTGTCGTTATCATAATATCTAATTTTATTAATTGATGCCCAAAAATACAAAATGTTATTTACTTCTTGCCGAATAACCGGGAAAAAAACTAATTTTCCTTCCATATTTCATTATCAGTCACTTACGAAGAAGTGTTATTCATTTATGTACTTTTCAGCGTTATTTGAACACAACAAAGATAGATAAATATCCGATGTTATCACAGAATTTGTAGAATAAATAGAGTTAACCGATTACAATAATATTACAGACCTTTTGGATATTTGAAATCTTACCAGCCGTGGAAAGTTGGGGAGCGTGTGGTTTAAAGCACTTTCCTGATAAATTTTCACCCCATACCCCTATTGTTGAGACGGACGGCAGATAAACCGATAATAAAGCAACAAAAAAGCCAGCTAACATTACGCTAGCTGGCAACTGACATCAATAACTAAAGATTCCCGTTTATCCTATTCTATTTAACTGTTCCATAAAATTATGTTTCTGTGCTTCTCTCATAATACTGTCTACCACCTCTCTATTTACATCTTTTAACTTTTCAAGGAGTTCTGTATATTGAATCCCTAAATTATTCTTATTTGCAATCCAATCAATGAAGAAACCTTTTGCCAGAAAACGATAGGTAAATCCAGCATCTAATCCAGCTTTAATAATCTTCTCTGCTCTTTCAACCATTTTTTCAGGCTCATTACCTACATACTTCGTAAGAGTGCCTTCTCCATATTTACACGTATCTGCCAGTACCGATTCTTTTATGTCAGCAGAATAAATCAGATACTTACTAAGCGTTGTCAGCTTAAATCCACCATTCGGTAACATATCATCTACTTCACCTTTCTTCGTTCTTTGGTGTTGTATATTCATATACTTAACGATAAAACCTAAGATAGCATTATCAGGATACGCTGCACAAGCCTGTTTAGCAAAATCTCCTTTATTCCACTTTACTGACGTATTGTTCATTTCTGATATCATAATCCGTATATCCTCATCTTTAACCAATGGATACATAGCCTTTATCTGTGCAGGAGCTTTAGGCGTAAATTCTTCTGGCTTATCTTCCTTTCTGCTTCCGTTCTTTTGCCATTTCTTCATTGCATTTTCATAATTCTTCTTAGCCTTTGCATCTTTTTCTCGAAGCTCCATTATAGCCCTATACCTGTGCTGACCTTCAATAATAACCAAATAATCATTAGCTTTAGAAGAATCTATTGGAAAACCAGATACAGGGTCTTTCAAAGTTAACCCCTCCTTTACCACATCTTCACCATCAACCACAACAAGCGGAAAATACTGTGTATGTTCTCCAATAGACTTCATTTTGTCATTCAAGTTAGCCTTGTTGATGTCCCGATTAATACCACCAGCAATAAAAGCAACTTTCTTTCCTTCGTTCAATTCTCTTGATTCCAGAGTAAAGATTTCATTCTTACATTCTTTTGTAGTCATAATACCTTTGCAGTTTTTAGACTGGTGCGCTCCAGCTTTAATTAATTTTATACTACAAAGATTGCCCTTTTCTTGAGAAGCTAACGGGAATAAAAAAACACTGCTTTCTTATTCCCCCACTTCACAAGTTGTAGAATGAAGTATTTAGAGAATAAGAAAGCAGAAATAAACAATAAAATAAGTTTCAATCAATAATAAAATGCGTTCAAACTCCTTATGTCCTTATCCTTATATTGTTTCAACAGGGACTTCAAGTAGTCATAGTCAACCAACACACTTTCGTTGCTCACGATACCAGTGAAGTATAGTAGATGAGAAA
>ERZ773175.1775-NODE-1775-length-11296-cov-24.184770_pt1 | contig 11296 bp, 13 predicted proteins | sample MGYA00581004_ERZ773175 | MGnify/ENA primary metagenome ERZ773175 (study PRJEB29015, sample SAMEA2737834) | human gut metagenome | biome: human gut; feature: human-associated habitat; material: faeces | place: China | collected 2012 ...
TTCTTACGCATTTCAGTCTTATCAGAAGCCATATATTACAACTCTCCCTTAATTGAACTCATCCACATCATCGCAAATCTTATCGACGATACCAAAATTGACCTGCTCATTAGCATCCAGATACCAATCCTTGGCCTTATTCTTTGTCATAGTCTTCTTGTCAATGGCAGAATGAGCCATAATATACTCACGCATCTTCACAACCTGCTTCTCGTAGTAGTCCATAGCCATCTTAGACTGCTCAAAAGTACCCTGCGTACCTCCAGAGCCACTGTGAATCAGCGCAGTAGAATGAGGCAGAGCAAAGCGCTTCTGACCAGACAGCAACATCACAAGAGCAGCGCTCATTGCAATACCTGCGTTAATCGTCCAAACAGGAGTCTTGCTCAGTGCAACAACATCAATGAAACTGAACATAGCGTCCAACTCACCACCATAGCTGTAAATAAACAGTTTAATGGGCTTGCGCTGCTCAACAGGGGTATTCTTATCGATACGATTGTATTGCAGAATTTTACGTTCAATTTCAATCAGAGACTGGTCAATCTCAAAGTCGATAAAAAAGATACGCTCTTTCTCATCAACATAGAAATTCATCATCTCAGGAGAGGGGAGACCACCCTTGTTCATCAGTTCAGTGATCTCTTCGGGCAGCTGAATCTCAAAATCCAAATTACTATACCTCGTTCTTTCAAAGATTAGTAACGTGCGTTACGCTGCATCTGCTTTAGCATCTCGACAGCGGCAATATTAAAAGGAAGCAGCTCAAGATATCGAGCGGACTCTTCCAGATACCGCTTGTGACGGGTCTTTGCAATACAAGCATGAGGGAAGACCTTTCGCACAGCCTTCGCTTCGGACTTAGTGATTTCAATCATTAGGTAAAACACCCTTTCAAAATAAAATAGGTAGGAAGAAAACAAGCATCCTCGCTCTCTCCCTACCATAACTTTCCGCACTGTGTTTTACTCTATATATGTAAAATTATAACGTATCTACGTTAAAATATTGCGCTTTTTCGCATTTCATAAATCAAACATTTTTCTATTTTGCACGGTTTTCTCAATATTTACGTTTTTAGCGCACTTACGACAGTATTTTTGTCTGCGTCCGGTGCGAGCAACCATCTTTCCGCAACAATCACACTTGATGTACTCTTTCCCACAATACTGGCTCCACAGAATACCAGCATTCTCAAAATCGTCCACGAAAATCTCATGAGGAGAATCCGGCTCCGCAATCAAAACATGGATGTTCAAGTTGTCAATCTTTTTCAAGCTGGCAAACCCAATAAAGCCAAGATTATGTAACTCACAAATCATCTCGTTCTGTTTTTTTTCATTCGCGGATACGTTTGCCATCCTGAAAATATCAGCCGTATCTTCCGTAATCCAGTAGTTGCATTTTTCATTAACTGCAATATGATATTTTGCCAGACACAGCATCGTAAACATCAAGCGTTGCATCTGCTTGCCCTCAAGTGCTTGAATCTTCTCTACCTCTGCTTTTGTAATGCACACACCATCAAGTTCCACCATAGGACGGCCTTTAGCAGAAGCGATTGCTTTATCAATCAGTTCTCTATCCAGAACCTTGTTGTACCCTTCAAAATGACGCAACATATACTCGTTGAGCTTTTCTCTTACATCATCCTTTGAGTACCCTTTGTAAAAATAGTACTTCGCAACATAATGCAAAACATGCCCCGCCCTTTTCCAAGGTACATCCTTTTCTAGCCACTCTTCAGCGTAAAGAACTTCATTCAATACAATCATCCGCATCCTCCTTGCTATTCATGTTAATCAACACATCCTTGAAACGCTTGCCATCATATTCAATATCGCCATTCTCGTCCTGCACAAGAGAATGCACCATACCGTTATGCCGTTCCAATAAGCGTTTAATCAAAGTATCGTGAAATAACTCCCAAACAATTGCAATACTGGATGCATTCTTCTTACAAAGATCAAGCATAATATCGCAAAGCACATCGTCATTGGAACATTTATCGTGAAGATTACGGAACATACTTTCCTGATATAGCGCAATTCGCTCCTTGCGGTCTGCGCTGGCTTCTTTATTATTGTTTCCGTTACCAGAATGGATTGCGTTGCCACGAGCAAATCTCAAGTAATCCTTAAAAATAGAGCGAATACCATAGTATTGAGAATTGGTGTACTCAATGCCAGACTTGAGCGAGTCGTAATCAAACTTGCGCTTTATCTTGAGCTCTTCTTCGAAATCTTCCAGCTCGTCCTCAACAGTCCAGCATAGGCGGTTCATGGTACAAGAATTGATTCCGACCGGCATCCGATAGAGGTAATACTGGATAACCATTTCATCCACATCGTCCTTGACGGTCTTTTGCATAATCTCATCCAGACCGGCAAACCCATCCCACTTGATGCGCTTGCGAGCTGCGGCCACATACTGCTTGTAATCACGCATCTGAGCAGGGTAGATGTAGCTCATAAAATATGGCTTGCGCCATGCGCAAATACTACTCCAGAACTTCTTATCCTCGATAGTATCAGGATTATCATCATCTTTAACGGCGCAAGCTTTATTGTCATACCAGTATTGCGGCATATCTGTCGTAGCTACGCCTTTTATTTTGTCGATCGCGTTCTGTTGATAAAGCTGTCCGCAGATAATGCGATACGTAAGTTCATCGTACTCTTTACTACCTTGCTCAAATTTACTTCGCACATCAAACATCGTTGTAATTCGGTTTGTTGTACGTCCAATATTATCTCCAAATCCGCTGATATTAGATTCAATAAAATCCTTTTCGGTCGGAACTTTTTTCTCGCATTTGCGCTGAACACAAAGAACAACCGGCTCATTTACCCATTTATCAATGAGGACTCTATTGTCGGTAGAAAATGTAAGGTCGGCATCGAAATCTTCACCGTTAAGCGCTGCACACATATTATCCCACGCATTGGTGATAAACACGGACTTCATATAGCGATACCAGTATTGGCAATCATCAGACACATTCAAATTCATGCACCGAATATTTGCCATCTGACTCATAGGAGCTCTAAAACAAGCAACCCTTTTGACGTCTCTATCATTCCAAAAACGACTGTAAACCTCACCGGCCTTCAATAGTCCGGTTACCTCCATCCGAAACATAGACTGGCAAAGCGCATATGGATCGCCACTCGCAACTTGAAAATTCCCTCGTACCTTTACAACACCAGTTTTTGCCTGAGAGATTCGCTTTTTAATAAAGTATCGAATCCGATTCTGCACATAAGGGTCGTTAATCATTTCTGGCTCAATCATAAGAGCCTTAATATAGTCGTTTTCCAGACTGTTTATGTAATTCGGGTCATCACGCATTCCACTGCCACGCAAATACAGCAACGCATCACGCCAATCACCGCCCATGACGCCCTTGATTTCGTCCAAAGTCGGCTTTACAAGCTCACGAATCTCATCATTCGTAAGCTGATAGCTTTGGATAAACTGATAATTCAGATTGCGCTCCTCATCAAGCTCCAACTCACAAGTCTTGGTTACAGAGAAGTGATAGTGGTTCTCTCTACAGTTTTCAAGATAGTCCTCACAACTATGATAACTATCCCACAGCTTCAACATAGAGGTACTAAGAACTACTTGAATCCTATTTATATCACGATAATCTCCCCATGCGTCTTTTAGCATATTCTGTTTTGCTATCTTCTTAGCGAACTCGCGGAAAGGGAAGGGAAATAACATGCCTTTACAGAACGCATTCCGCACGCAGAAGCCAGACGCGGTGGATGGGAGCTTCAGATCCTCACTCCACTGCTGTGCAAGGTCGTAACTGATGAGTCCAAAACCGTCATTCGCACACAGCTCACAATCATGTTCCTTATCTTCAACTATCGTAGGTTCTCCAGACACTCCATCGTCCAGAACAACAACATGGTCTTTAAAGCGCGTATAGCAATCATCTATAACAAGTACACCATCAGGGTCAGTGACCGGAATAGAAGCAGAGCAAGCAAGGGCTCTATAAGCCTCTAACTTTGCAGGCACAAATTCCATTCCCTTGTTACGGCCATTATCGATTCGTTTGCGGATATCATCAATAAGACGGTCGCTCACAAACACAATCGTACTATTCTTTACACCACCAGTGGTTCCAACCAAGCGACGATATGTAATTCCATTGATTTTGAACCCTTTAGGAGAACATGCCCGGCGGTAATCATTCTTCTTGTCTACCACCAGACACATATAATCCGGTTTGAACTGAACTGTGTCAAGCTCAGTGTATAATCTCCGAATTTCCCGGCGGTTCTCTAAGCAAGAGGGATCATTCCGTAACATCTTAATTCTATCAGCCAACGAGATTATCTCGTTGGCTGATAGCACCATTCAACTCATCAATCCATCGTAGAACAGTGCTATCAGCCAACGAGATAATCTCGTGATTTCGTCTGGCTTCATCTAATGGTAGAGTTAAATCCCATTTTGCTTCAACCAGACGCTTCGTATGGATCTTAAAAACAAACTTTTGGCAAGTTTGCTGCTTTGCCATTCGGCAGTCACCTCCATGTTCTTTTTGAATGTATCCTGTAATGTATAGCTAAAGGGAAAATATAAAAGCAGGCTTTTATAGATAGCAGCTCTCGCCATCTTCCATAGCCTTGATCCAAAGTCGTTCACGCTCCTGATAGAGTTCATCCAGCATATCGTCAGCAGCCTCGTACTCCCGGCGAGTCAGGCTGGCATAATTCATATCCCGAATTAAATACTTAATTTCCGCATCAACATCCTCGTAAGTACGCATTACTTAACCTCCTCGTCCATAACAGCTCCGCAGTCAGGACAAAACTTTGATTCATCGATATTTTTGCTAGAATGACAAGCCGAACATTCAACAAAGAAGCTTTCTCCAAAATCTTCAAAATGTTCAATCCAGTGGGCGTGAACCACTCGACGGAACTCACCGCCAGCGGCCATCTCTTCTTGCATGTATTGAATTGCCCCATTCAAAGTTATCTTGCATACAGTTTTCTGAAAAGCAGAAACAGGACTGTTATCAATCAATGGCTTTGTATCTTCCAATGTCTGAATCAAGTGTGTTGCGTTAATAAACTTATCCATCACTTAACCTCCTTAGCTACCAAACGAATTGTCTCGTCAATCTGTTCAAGTTCTGCCAGCAAGACATCCACTGTATCAGCATCACTTTCGGAAATATACAAATCCTTAATTTTATGTAAAGCCCATTCAAGGTTCGGGTAATAGCCGACCGTAATCTCCTTTACGCCGGTGCCCACCTCACCAGTCTTTGGATTCTTGCCAGCTGGCCGCTGCTCAATAATAACGATATTTCTCTCATCGCAGTTCTTTATAATGTATTTACCAATTTGCACTCGCATCTCTTAGCCTTCCTTATCGTCCCCATTCACCATAAATGGAATCTTTCTCATCCATCAACTTCTTGAAATACCTTAAAAAGAACGATTGACCTTTTGGTGTAAGTCGTGTCACATACCGTAATCCGCCTCGCGGAGTGCGCTTCTTGATAACCTTAAAATACCCAAAACTATCAAACTCTCGATACGGAGTATTCCAATATAACCCTCTTGTCTTATTAAGAAATCCTTTTTCTCTTAGAGTCTCAAATACATTATTTTGATGTGGGATACGGCCACTAACAAGAATTCCATTCTTACTCAAAATATGTACGAAGTCTAAAATAGAAATACACCCATCAGAATCCTCAACAATTGCAGTATCGTTACTAGCGATTTTCACATCAAAGCCTGTATTATTACCATTCTTGCTATTTGGAAGAAGTCCATATTCATCCTTTATTAACCGATAAATAAATTCGCGTCCTTTGCCCGTCCTGGTTTTTCAGGAAGAAAGTCTGTCCGCTTAAGTCCATTTTAAAGAAACGTTCTCCGGTTCCGGCAAAACATTCATCGGGCTTACATTCAAAAGAAAGCGTTGCACGTTCTTTCCGACCGTCGCGTTTGCAAAAGGCAACAGGTAGCGCATCGTAGCGGGGAGGCGAAAAATGGTCGTAGGCTGACAAGCGGATTTCACGCTTTCCGTCAGGGTATAAAGTGATGTCAAGCGTTTCTTGAGGGTCGGGTAGCAATTCGCTCCATCGGTCTAATAGAGGCTCTTCCACATTGATAACGGCACGCTTCGTTCCGTCTTCCGTTGAAAGAATCCATTTTCCTTTTTGTTCTTTTATAAACAGGGGCACTTTCTGAATCCGGTCACTGAATTGCAGCATTTCCGACTCATCTGTCAGTACATAATCGCCGAAGCCAAGAAACAGGCGGGTGATGCCGATGTTATACTGACGGATGATTAACGTATATTCCTCCTGGGGAACATCGGTATCCGCCATCATATCGTTAGCCAGCTTTTGCTTCTGAAAGGGAACTGTTACGTAAATATCTCCTTCCTTTTCATAAACAGCCGTTGGCTTGTATGCTTTCCAAAGCGACTCATTCCTTGATAACTCGGTATCGAAATCAAGGAAATCAAATAAGTGGTAGTTCGTTGGTTTCATCTATTTTATTGATTAAATATCGTTTATTGATTACTATAATTATCATATTAGTTTGAATGATTACCATACTAGTCTAGTTCTAATGATTATTACACTAGTTTATTGATTGCTATATTAGTACATTGATGACTATGTTAATCCATTGATTTGTTTCAATCTTGCTTTATTCTTCCGGCTTTGTACTTAATACTGTCCGCCACTTGAGGGCCGTTATTCTTCCACACATTCTTTTTCCCGGGGCGGTTCGAATCAAAACGTTCAGCGGGACACCAGTTGTTTTCCATTGTATATCCGTCCGTAGCTTCATCCAGATAGATATAAAAAGCCCGGTCATTCGTAGCATAGGGGGCTTCGATTAAATGTTCGATCCGGTTATTTCGCATGACGGAACCCGGCTGGTTGGAAAGAGTATACAGACCGCCTGCATCGTATAGCCGACGGGCAAAGTGATGTACATAGTTTGCTTCTATCCGGTTGTTGCACATTCCGCTCTCCAGCGATGTCCATCCCCAGCCTACACAAATCCCTGAATAGTTCAGATGGCAGACTTCATTATGAGAAATATCCATGTTTCTGACATATCCGGCGCCGATACCTACACATCCCCAGTCTTCATTAGTCACATTACTGATGAAATTGTTTCTGATAGTAATATGGGAACATAATTCCCGTACGTCAGCAGGAATAAAAGGAATGTGCGTCTCCAATCCTCCGTCCGGAAATGCACCGACCAGTAAAGCCGTTCCTCCAATATCCGTAAATTGACAATCTTCGACGCTCGATGCTGTGACTGCCCATTCATAATCCAGTCCGGTGGACGATAAATGACGGAAGGTGCAATGCTTGAAATCAATATGCTCGGCACCTCTTACACGTATCGCTGTTTCGGGACGGGTGATCCAGGCTTGGTTCTCCAGTTCCGCTTTTTCCGGAAGCCCCGGTTCTTGTAGTTTATAGGCATCCAATAAAGGAAATCCCCCTTGCAAGGTGACGTGTCCCTGATAAGAAGGACGCATCCAAGAGGTATGTTCAAAAGTAATTCCGTTAAATTGTATATGTTTTACCGGACGAGACAATGTACCGTCTATGGTCACTAAAGTTTCCAAGGTAGGGATAATCACTTCAGCTGTTTCCATATTTTCGCTCGCCTGCGGATAATAGTAAATCGTGCCGGAAGGATATTCCTGGAACCATTCACCGGGTTGGTCCAGCAATTCCAGTGCATTGGTCAGGCAGAAGGAAGAATTTCCTTTCTCTCCTCCGATGACGGGTTGCGGCCAGGGATGCGCAAACTCCAGGTGACTTTCAGGTTCATGGAAGCGAACTACAGCTTGTCCGTCTTTCACGTCTATACTTTTCACGCGCAAAATAGCAATTGCCCAGCGTTGATGGACAATCATTTCCAATTGACCGGCATTTTGTAGTCTTTTCGGATTTACACTTTGAGAAACGGGGATCGTAATTGTCTGCTCTTCCGGATTGAAGTCAATCATTCGTTCCAATCCTCCGTCAGGAAATTGCGCAGCTCTTTGAACTTTATGACCGTTCACCCACATTTGCCGGGTTTCTACTCTTCTATTTCCTATTAGGGGAGCCTCTACCGACCATATCTTCTGCTTTAGCTTTTCAGGAATTGCCGGATGATTACATCCACGCTTCCACCCCGTAACAGCAACTCCACCACTAATCACAGGATGAGCACCATCTACTGCACAAATCACTGTTGGAGAATCGGGTGTCCCACTATCTTCCGGACGAAGAAACAGAGAATTGCGCTGGGCATAAACACCCTCTTCCAAACGAATATAAATTCCTCCGGCTACTTCTGGCCGATTCAGTCTACGCCATTCACGAGCCTGCTTGATTGCCCGGTTTAATGTATTAAACGGGGCTTCCTTTGTCCCGGGATTCTTATCATTCCCCTGCAGGGATACATAAATTTCTCCCGCAAAAAGCGAGGGAAACCACCCCAAGAAAATGATAAAAGAAAGATAAGTAAAAGTCTTTTTCATGGTACTACCTCAATGTGCTACTTCAATAAAGACGAACACACATCGATTTAGTACTCTATGTAAAGGCAATAGATAGGTTATTCTTACGAATGTTTTACAACATCAAATAGGTTACCGAATAAGACCTATGATAAATTGATAACAAAAATAACCGCAGACAACGAACTTCAGTAAAGTTCCGAATATAAATCCGAGTAAAGAGCCCACACCTGATTTAAGTGCCTGCGAGAACTCTTTATTTCCTAATAGTTCACCAATCACCGCCCCTAGAAACGGACCGAGAATAATGCCCCAAGGCAAGAAAAGAAGACCGGCAAGAGTTCCTATGATACATCCCCAATTCCCCCATTTACTACCGCCACTATATTTACTTCCCAGCATCGGAGTGAAATAATCCAATACCTGCAAAACAGCTACAATCAATAACCATACGATGAATTGTGTCGTAGAATATTGTACCTTATCCGTGAAGTGCAGAATAACCAACCCGACATAAGCAATAGGCGGACCGGGAAGAAACGGCAGAATACAACCAGCTAACCCGGCTATCATACAAAGGGCACTAATTACAATCAAAATAATGTCCAACATAATCTATTTTTTTAGTTCTGCACAAAAATACAGTATCTTTCAGTAAAAACAAGCTAACCCCGAGAATTATTTCCGCCCCTTCACAGCTGTTTCAGAATAGTTTTGCGAAGGCTGCAATTCTTAGTGTGAATGAGTTTTTCCAATACTTTTTTGAGGATGCCTCGTACCCAACAAGAACTTTTACTATCTTTGTGTCGTTAACGCTATTAATAAGCAAGTTATAATATAAGAAATCAGCAGGAGGACAGGAAATGGATCCAATGGAATATATAGTACCCAACAGAAAGCGTTTGCCTTACGGTATGATGAACTTCGCAGTCATCCGCCGCGAAGACTATTATTATGTAGACAAAACCCGCTTCATTCCTATGATAGAGCAGGCAGACCGGTTCTTTTTCTTCATCCGTCCCCGCCGCTTCGGCAAAAGCCTCACGCTGAACATACTGCAACACTACTACGATGTGCGTACCCGCGATAAGTTCAACGATTTATTCGGCGACCTCTACATCGGGAAGCATCCCACAGCAAACCGCAACAGCTACCTGGTGCTTTACCTTAACTTTTCAGGCATCACCGGCGAACTGAACGATTATCGAAAAGGACTGGATGCACATTGCCAAATCCGCTTCGACTTCTTCTGTGAAGTCTACTCCGACCTTCTACCACACGGCATCAGAGAACGATTGGACGAAAAGGACGGGGCTGTCAACCAACTGGACTATTTGGTTTCGGAGTGCGAACGTGCCGGACAGAAAATGTATCTCTTCATCGACGAATACGACCACTTCACCAACGCCATCCTTTCCGATGCGGAAAGCTTGCACCGCTACACTGATGAAACGCATGGCGAAGGTTATCTGCGTGCTTTCTTCAATAAGGTGAAGGCAGGAACTTATTCCAGCATAGAGCGTTGTTTCATCACCGGCGTAAGCCCCGTAACGATGGATGACCTGACGAGTGGCTTCAACATCGGCACGAACTACTCACTTACACCCCAATTTAACCAAATGATGGGGTTCACCGAAGAAGAAGTGCGCGAAATGCTGACTTACTATTCAACAAACAGCCCTTTCCGCCATACTGTTGACGAACTAATTGAAATAATGAAACCGTGGTACGACAATTATTGCTTCGCACAGGATTGTTACGGTGAAACTACCATGTACAACTCCAACATGGTGCTCTACTTCGTGAAGAATTACATAGATAACGGCAAAGCACCACGAGAAATGATAGAAGATAATATACGTATCGACTATGAAAAGCTGCGTATGCTCATTCGAAAGGATAAGGAGTTTGCACACGATGCTTCCGTCATTCAAACTTTAGTGAGTCAAGGCTATATCACCGGTGAACTGAAGAAGGGTTTCCCTGCCGTCAACATCACCAATCCAGACAATTTTATAAGCCTGCTCTACTATTTCGGAATGTTGACCATTAGCGGAATAGATAAAGGCAAGACCAAACTGACCATTCCGAACCTGGTGGTTCAAGAGCAGCTCTACACTTATTTGCTGAATACCTACAACGACGCAGACTTAAATTTCAGCAGCTACGAAAAGAGCGAACTTTCAAGTCAGCTCGCCTATGATGGCAATTGGCAAGCCTATTTCGGTTACATTGCCGACTGCCTGAAACGTTATGCATCCCAGCGTGACAAGCAAAAGGGCGAATTCTTCGTTCACGGCTTCACTTTGGCCATGACTGCGCAAAACCGCTTCTACCGTCCTATCTCCGAGCAAGATACACAAGCGGGTTACGTCGATATTTTCCTCTGTCCCATGTTGGACATATATTCTGACATGAAGCACAGCTACATCGTTGAGTTGAAGTACGCCAAATATCGCGATTCTGAAAACCGTGTGGAGGAATTGCGTCAGGAAGCCATCGCCCAGGCCAACCGCTATGCCGACACGGACACGGTGAAACAAGCTATTGGCTCCACGCAACTACACAAGATTGTAGTGGTATATAAAGGTATGGAAATGCGGGTATGCGAAGAGTTATAATGAACAATCTCTTCACCCTTCACTTTTCCTTGTATTATCCTATCTATAAGCAGTTTATAGGTGAAGGGTGTTCCCTTCACCCATCCTTTCACGTGTAAGCGTCTCCGCGATTCTATCTTGTCGCCCTTTTTTCATTCTTATATTTTTGC
>ERZ773175.1786-NODE-1786-length-11257-cov-3.209695_pt1 | contig 11257 bp, 7 predicted proteins | sample MGYA00581004_ERZ773175 | MGnify/ENA primary metagenome ERZ773175 (study PRJEB29015, sample SAMEA2737834) | human gut metagenome | biome: human gut; feature: human-associated habitat; material: faeces | place: China | collected 2012 ...
GGAATTATAAATGAAAAACTGCATGTATATTGTGATGAATGTTCATCAGAGAATGTCATAGAGTGTGATAGATTTTATGATATACAGGATATCAGATGTCATGAGTGCGGTAAGCAGATTGATTTAGCAGAGGCAAATGAACATGGAATAAGGAGATATTCTATAGATAAAGCAAGTCTGGAAGAACTTGTAAGGAATGACTACTATGATATTTATGAAAGCTGTAAGACTGAGCGTAAGATTATTGAAATCGATCCTAAACTGCAGGCGGTTGAGCCAACTAAAGAGGTAATTAAGGAGCGTGATACTCCCGACAAGAGTGTTAATGAGCGGTTATCAGCCATTGAACGTAGATATAGCAATGAAGATCGTATTAAGAGTATTTTTGGGTTTTCATTATGGATAGTTGTAATAGCTGTATTGACTGTAGAAATTTTAGATTTCCTGATAGATGTATTGTATTTTAAAGATAATCATAATTTTATCTTTAGTACGTTTATAAAAGCTATTAAAGGTAGTGTGTTGGAACCCTATACTGGTGAAATACTAGGAGGAGTGATAGCTGTGATTGGTGCTATATATGCATTAGCAGTAAGGCAGATTAAGTTTCATTGGGATGATATTAAGAATAAATTTGAACTTTAAAAATTTATTCATTAAATTGTTTGGCAGATGGAATTAAGTTTTGGATTTCATTGAAAGAGGCTACAATCTCTGCATTCTTGGTGAATCTGATGCAGGAAAGTCCTATCTTGCAATCGCTATCGTGAACCTGCCACCAAGAAAGATGATGGGCATTGATTCCGAGGGTATGCTAATTTCAGCAGTACATGAGGAAGACGGTCACGAAGGACTGAACCTTCTGATGGTAAATGACAGAATCCCAGCAGGTGCAAAGCTGTACTAAAAACTATATGATAATAAAGACCACATTGGATAGATAAAACTGTCTGATGGGGTTTTGTTGAATAGTATTGTGAATATTGGAGATTATATGGCATATAATATGTTTAAAACTTCTAAGATATATAATTTGATATAAAACAAAAAAATGTTTTGACCACGGAAATTGGACGTGATATACTATGTATTATGTATGACAAAACAAAATGTTGATTTAATAGGAGGCGATAATATGCTAATTAGCTATAAATATAATAATTTTCTGTCATTTAGACAAGAGGCGGAATTTACTATGTTGGCTCCAAGTTCTAAAGTAAAAAGTAGATTTCCCAATAACTATGTAGAGCTTGAAAATGGATATCAAGTATTAAAAGATGCAGTTATTGTTGGTGAAAATGCAGGTGGAAAAAGTAATTTTGTTAGAAGCTTAAATTATTTCAAGAACTTTTTTGTTGATAGCGATAGTGCAAATGCATCAAAAAATACAATAAATAATAATAATATTAATGGGAAATGCCCTTTGGAGTCAGATTCTGATCAGATATTTGAAATAGAATTGACTAATAAAGGGGGACGAATTTTTAGGTATTTGTTGCATGTGGATTATATGGGGATTGTAGAGGAAAAACTTGAAGCTAAAGAAAAGAAAACAGTTTCATATAAGCCGGTGCTTCATGTAAAAAGATCAGAGAATAATTATAAATGTGAGTCGGACAGGGATAACTGTAAACTAGATGAATGCAAATTAAGCGGAGTTATGTCTTACCAACTCACAATTCCAGGCATTAGTGATGAAATAAAGAAGATGTTGGAAGAAACAATTGAGGATATAAATCCAATAGGATTGTTTACAACTAAAATGGCTCTATTGGGAAATAAACTTGCAATTGAATTTATTGGTATTGTTAAAAACGATATTTGTCCAGAGTCGGTTCCACTTAATTATGATTTTGTTCTCTCTGTTCAAAAGGATAATTCTGATTATAAGGAGATACTTTATAAAAACGAGTTTTTTGAAATATTTAAAATGGTTGATTACAGTATTAGTGACATAAAAATTGATGATGAAAAGCCGTTTATGGAGACCCTTATATATAGAAAAAAGAAAAATGGAGATACATTCTCGCGAAAGATTGGAGCTGATTCGAGCGGTGTAAGAGAATTCTTTGCATGGGCTATTCAGATTTATAAAGTAATTTATGAAAATAAGATTGTAATTGCTGATGAAATGGATAGGGTGTTAAATCCAATTTTGTCGGATAGAGTAATCACATTTGTTAACAGCAAAAAACACTTTGGACAATTTATTTTTACATCACACAATATTTTACATTTAGATTTGAAAAACTACATGAAAGAACAAATATATTTCGTTTCAAAAGATGTAGAAACGTTAGAGTCAGAACTATATTCATTAGCAGATTTTCCGGAAGTTAGATATGAAACTACAAAGATATATGAGTTTTATATGAAGGGTATATTGGGAGGTACTGCAAGTGAGTAGAAAGAAACGATTAGTAAAGAAGGTTTTTAAGGTTTTTTGTGAAGGAGACACAGAATACAATTATTTTGAATACATAAGAAAAAATAAAAAGGTGTCTTTGGCAATACGTCCTATCAATATGAAAGGTGGTGGATATGCAAATTTTCTTGATCAAATAAAGGGAGATGCTAATTCAAATTGCCTTGCTAAATTTATTGTGATTGATGGGGATAGAGCACTTAGCTTTCCGGGAGAACTGGATGCATTAAAAGAGATAATAGATTATTGTAAGAAACAGAATAGCAGTAAAAGAACTCCATATATTATAATTATTGATTATCCGGATTTTGAATATGTTGCTTGTTTACATACATACGCATATAAAGAACAAAAAGTTGAACAGTATATAAAAAGAGAATTGGGATATAGGGACGTAGATGCCTTCAAGGCAGATGATAAGGTTTTTAAGGTGTTGGTCGAATCGGGAAAAGGATCTATAGAGCAATTAATTAAATCCGTTAATCATGCTACGGCAATAGTGAATAATGATTTTTCTATTAACAAAAGTAAATATGAGATATTTGTTAAGTCTACAATAAATATGAGTAACCTTGGAAAAAAAGGAACTAATTTTGATGACTTTTATAAGGTCTTGGGTGAACTTGGGGTTGTAATTTAATAATATTGAAGGTGTGTATAATAAAAATAAAATTCATGATGGTGTGAAATGAAGGGAGTATAAAACAGGGGCGGGAACTAAATAAAATTATAGAATGAACTTAAAAAATTAAGGATATACTATGGATGAGAAGCAAATAATAGAAAAATTAATACAAGATTGGGCACTTGAATGGAAAAGCGATCAAGAAGTACTGTTCAAAGAATTGTTTTTAGCTATATACTATAAAACAAAAGATAAGAAGGAAAAAAATCGTAAATTGAATTTTATAGGGAAATTCATATTTATTGGAGTAATTTTTATAGGCATATTAGCTTTGGTGGTATTGTTGTATATAGGAATAAAAAATAAATGGAAAAAGTCGGATTGTATATGGGCAGAGTCGATTGTTTTATTTATTATAGTTGTTATAGCTGGACTTGTATCAAAATGGATGGATATAATGAAGTATCAAGAGACATGGGCTAGACATTCATTGCTGGTTCATGAAATGGAGTCAGAAATCGTTAAATATCAGTATGGTATTAAGCAATATAGAAAAAATAGTGATAAAAAGAATATATTTATTAGAAGCGTAATAAGAATATGGGATAATAATCAATTAATATTTTCAGATAATATGAAAAACAATGAGAGGATATTAATGGATTATTTTAAAAGTATTAGTAAATTTGCGTAAAAAAACATATGATTTTAAGCATTTTATGGAAAAAACGACATAATATATGTTGTAAAATGAAAAATCAAATGATATAATACAAAATATGTTAGAACACTATAATACATTATGAGGATTGGGTCGAATGGAAAATAATACATCCGTTTTAATAAGATATTCGAACGCAAACCGATACAAATTTCAATGGTATGCGGAATTTTTACGATTTATTGGTTATTTTGTTTGTGAATATTTAAAAGAAGACAATGATTCATACGAATTAGATGAATACATTTATGACATAGAATTTGATTTGGATAATGATGAAAAAACAGAAATTTATGATGATATATTAGGTAAATTTAAAGGAAATGAATATGAATATGAATTGAATTATTTGAAAAAAGTATTTGAAAATTATAATTTATTTCAGGCGGCTGTTACACTTCAATATTTTAGCATTAATTCGACGGTCACATATATGGCAGGTAAACATTTTAAAGAGGCTGCCAATGAGCTAGATGCATTATATAAAAAATATTCAGACACTAATATCCAATATGAATTTAACTATGCACGACTATATTGCCGACAAAAGGCGAATTTAGCGTGTTTTTTGTGTAAAAAGCCATTATATTATACTGAGAATGAACTTGGTAGTATGTGTTCGCAATTTGCTGACGAGTTTCCTGGTGAGAACAATATCTATATGTTGCTCGGATTGATATTTGAGAATTCTAGTCGTAATAAGATGAATGCAGTAAATGCTTTTATTGAGGCAAAAGACAGGATAGGCGAGGAACCGTACGTGTCAAGTGTACTTTATAAGATAGGTAAGGCTTGTGAGGGAGAGGAGAATCTGCGTTGGTTGATGAATGATGCGTATGAAAATGCATATAACATAATGCCGAAATACCGTAATATATATAAAGTAGCACAACAATATATGAAGATGGAAGTTTATAATGAGGCAATAGAATATTTTGAAGAATGTTTGTGTAAGCTTGGCAATAGAACCGACTATATGGATCCATTAGAACAGGAATATTTATTTAAAGTCAATGCTCATTTGTCGTATCTGAGTATTCGTAACAATGATTATTTTAGTGCAGTAGAATATGCTGGAAATGCAAAGAAACTTAAACAACGTATAAAAGATGACATTGATGATAAGGATGGCTTTAATAGATTTTACTATGAAGTATATGGAAATACTGAATGGAATGTAGAAGAGATTATAAATATTGAGCTGAATAGAATGGCTGAAGATAATATTGATCAATATCTAGGAACCGCATATCATAATATGGGATTAGATGATATTGCCACAAAAATTTTAAATACTGCAGAATGATAGGGTGCGTAAGATATTTAATGATATTTTACGCATTTCTTTTTAAGAAGGGAAGGTAGTAAAAATGAATAACAAAAGAGAACTGTTGATTGTACAAGATGAGCAAAAAGATTGGAAAAAGGGTGAACATGAGATATGGCATCCATTATATTTAGATGGATATAAATTGGGACTTAAAAATATATTTACAAAGGCATATGGAGAAGACATCGAACAAAACAGAAAGAAGCCTAAAAGAATCATAAGAGATGAACAAAACAATATTTTATCATTTATTGGAAAACGTGGTTCCGGTAAAACGACAGCAATGGACGAATTTTGCAGAATTTTGGATTCGTTGGATGCAAAAGAAGAAAGCAGATGGTGGATTAAACAGACTGAAAATAGAGAGATATATGATCAGCTAAAGAATAGATCGTTTAAATTTCATATTTTACAGCCTATAGATGCATCACTTTTTGACGAAAGTGGCGATTTATTTGAACAAATAATTGCAAATTTATACAGATATTTTGATAAGCAAACAAAGGAAGGATATATAGATTTATGTTCAGAGAATAATTCCTGTGCTGGAATGTACACAGATATTATGAAACGGTATTATAGCAACATTGGTGATAAAGCCAATAGGGGTACATATTTTTCTGTTGCAAATATGATGAGCTTTGCGTCTGACAATAATGAAATACAGGAAAAAATAATAGAATTGATAGACGTGTATCTGAACGATCGAAAGTGGGATTACGAGTATATAGTAATAACGATTGATGATATTGATTTGAATATTGGACTCGGATATAAAATGTTGGAACAAATACAGAAGTATTTTGCATATAGCAGAATTATAATTCTTGTATCAATGGATTATGATCAGATGAGAATGGTATGTGAAAAACATTTTTGGAATTGTCTTGGGGGAAAGGACAGAATTACTAGTGAAAAGTATAATCAACAGTATATTAAAAATCTGACTAAAGATGTTATGACAAAGATTTTTCATATATCGCAGAGGATATATCTTCCGGATCTGGGCGCAATTTTGAAAGAGACGCACGTAAAAGAAAATGAAGGTGACCCTGGAAAATTAATAAGGGGGTACATTGTTGAAAAAATAGTAAAAAAACTAAATATATACTATGATCTTGATGGTATGAAGAAACATTTTGTCGAACCGGAGACAATAAGAGAATTTGTTGTTTATACAGAATTTTTGGATTCATTGGATGATATTGAGATAAAACGACTGGATATTGATCCGGAAGATGCACTAAAAATATATGATGCAAACTACAAACTTTTTTCTAAAGATATAGTTGAGCGGATGGCTCAGAATCTTCTTTCAGCAGAGCAAATGGTTGCGTTTAGAAAATTGCAATCACGTGATGTGGAAAGAAGAGCTAAATATTTCGTAAATTCATATATTGATGAGAGTGGAAATATAATTTTTGGAAATATAGATGAGCCTTCAAATAGTAAGAAAACTCATCTAATTAATAAGAGGATTAATGCGTTAAAGGGACCGGAGTATAGTTATGGGGAGCTTTTGGAACAGATTTACGCCTGGGGTAGAATACCGGACAGAGATTGTTTTGATGATAAACCTTATATATGGTGTGTTTTGGCAATGTTTACAACTGATATGACCAACGCATACATACATTTTAAATATGACGTCAATAATAGCAAAAAAACATTTACGAAAGATAAGCTGGATTACAAAAAGCAGCTGTTAAGCTTTATTGGGGATGGATTTGGAAGTGCATGGCTCAAGGATGCTTTTCCAAAAACTCCATATATACCTTTGACTGTGAATTTATCAAAGACTACTATAAAAGATACAGTGAAAAATATAAAGATGACAAACTATGGTTTTGATAATAGTGTATCTTTGCGTGACTTGAAAATAGTCATACCGGATTTATTGTTAAAAGAGAAGCATTATAGCAGCATAGAATTAAAAAAACATATATCTGAATCACACATTATTCAGACTATGGCATTGATTGATATGTGCTTTTCGAAGATTGTTAATGGTGAGATTAAGAGGATAAAATTTTCAGTAAAAGATGACACAGACGGTTTGTATATTGGCGTAAGTAGTGATTATAGTGTGAATTTAGATATGATGTCTTTTGCAGTAAAAGCAATTGAGTATAAAGAATGCCAGGAAGCATTGATAAATAATATCAAGGAAGTATTGATTGAAATATTGAAACATGTGAATTTTAATAGCATAGACATTAAAAACATAGATATAGAAGGATTTATAAAGGAAAAACTACCTTTTAGATATGTGAATAAAAAAAATAAAGATTTATATTTCCCATTTTATGATCTGGATTTATCATATAATGTGCTTAAGCGTGTTAGAAATGAATTTAAAAATACATCGAACCCTTCACCAGATTTGAGTACTGCTATGAGAAGGTTTTATGGAAAAATAGCAGAGCTTCTTGAGAATGAAGATAAGAAATATTTGGATTTAGGGATAGAAAATCCAAAATTTAGGGATAAGTACTTAGCATGTCCGTTTGTAAAGGCAGTGTTAGATGTAAAAAATCTTGATATGGTCAAAGCAATAAATAATCTTGAAGAAATCTTGATTAATAACATGACACTGACTCCGGGTGGAGATGCTGGAGTTGCACCAATACAAAGTACGGAGGAATAAATGGAATTCTCAGATTACAGAGTAATATTATTTTTTAGAAGAACTCTTCCAAATATTATTTTAAAGAATGATGAATTTTATAAAAGGTATGATTCCACGTTGTTTGAGGAAATTGTTAGGCATGACATTGTAGAGATGACAGAATCAGAAGCAAAATATGCATACAATTATCTGGATAATTTATATGATGAATATTCTGTCGAAAATGGATTGAATGTATTCAATGCGTTATTAAGTGTAGCATCAAAATATCTAATAATTAGAGATAATTTACCGGTGTGTAGATATGATAGTATACTTGAATGGCATAAATTGGTGGAAAACGTAGGGGAAGATTTGATGGTATGTGCATTTTTGGCACAAAAGTCGAAGCTTGATGGAAGAGAGTGGAATAATTTTGCTTGGAATCCGGTTATAGGACATGATAATATGCAATTAAATAAGGTAATGGAAAGAGGACTTTCGGATAATCATTACCATTTGTTTGGCTCATCACCTACATTTAAGCTTATATGGATTAAACTGATGAATGATTTTGAGGATGAGGAATATGTAAATGCATTGATGAAAATGGATAAACATTATATGTCAGCTGAAAAAAGATATTCGGGTGTGGAAGAGAAAAAATCTTTTATTAGAATGAGGTTTCAAGCAGCAATAATAAGATATTACCTTAATTTATATATACGAAAATTAGAGCAGGGAACAAACATAGAAAGCTTATTAGACCATTGTCAGGAAATTCAAAAAGTGTTAGATAATGAGAAGGATGGATTCTTTTATTATAAAGAACTGGAGATGAGAATTGATGGAAAAAAGCTGAATGCTATTTTGCCAAATGGGACATTTATTGATGATTACGCCTGCATAGGACTGATAAATAATGATATAAATTCGTCATTTGCAGGTGAACGTTATTTGATGTACAGGATGCTTAGAGGTTACATTAATGGTGTAAAGATACCGGATAGGCTGATGAATTGGTTTTATACATATCTGGTAATAAAAGCGCAATTTAGATTTGAATTGATTCAGGTAAATCAAAAGGTGGGATTTGACAATTTCTCATATTACAGTAAAAGAAAAAATGAATTTTTTAATAAACAAGCTGATGTTTTGAATATGATAAAACATGCTGTGGGTGAAAGTTTTTATACAAGAAATTTACGTTCATTAGAGATTAGAATAACGCCTAAGAAAACTGCAGGGCAGAATATGGAATATATAGAGACGTGTGATGAATGCATAAAGGAATATCTAGGCGATAGTATATGTGCTGATACATATTATGTGTTTCATTTTCCGAAGAAAGGATATAAAAAGACTGATATAAAGTATAGACTTCCATTTATAGAGTGTCGTCATTCCCAGTATAGAGAAATATTAGAAGAAGTATCAGAAGAAATAATTTCATTTAGAGAATTGTATCCGGAACAAGCTGGTAGAGTACTTGGAATTGATGCATGCTCAAATGAATTAATATGTAGGCCGGAAGTGTTTGGAACAGTATATCGGAAGCTTCGCCAGCATATTAGCAGTATGCAGCAACTTAGGATGACGTATCATGTGGGAGAAGAGTGGAAAGATGTAGCAGATGGACTTAGGGCGATTGATGAGGCTATATTATTTCTGAATATGGGAAATGGTGATAGATTGGGACATGCTACAGTGCTGGGGATTGATATAGAGGATTGGTATCAGAAAAAAAATAATGAAGTGTGGCTGTCGTATCAGGAATATTTGGATAATATAGCATGGATATACAATAAACTTGTTGAATTTGAAATTGCAGACTGTGAGGCTGTTAAAGGCTATCTGGAATCGGAATTTGATAAAATGTACGCCGATATGTTCGAAAATGTGCCGTATACAATTAATTTATATTATGAAAGCTGGAAACTTCGAGGTGATGATCCAAGCGCATATATTACGGGAAAATATGTATCGCCGGTAATATTTAAATGGTATTATGTGAATATGGAGATACAGGAAGGAAATATCATAAGAGATAACATGACGATATCCAAATTGGTGTACTTATACCATTATTCAACACAGGTGAGGATAAATGGAGAAAAAACATTACATAAAAAAGTGAATGCGATGTATATAACATGTATGAAAAAAATTCAGCAAGCTATGCAGCGAAAAGTTGCAAAATATGGAATATGTATTGAAACAAATCCAAGTTCTAATTTTAAAATAAGTACACTTGATACATATGAAGAACATCCTATTACTAAATTTTATAATATGGGATTAACATGGAATGAAGAATTGCTGGATAAGTGTCCACAGATACATTCATCTATAAATACAGATGATAAGGGGCTATTTGACACATCACTGGAAAATGAATATGCGTTAATAGGTCGCTCACTGGAGAAAAAAAATTATAATAAACAGTATGTGTATGAATGGCTCGATAGGATAAGAGAAAATGGAAATCAACAAAGCTTTAAAACAAGATATAAGGATGATACCTGATATATATTGTTGTAACATCCCTGCAACAAAACTGAAATAATGTATAATGAATCTCCATAATTTAACAGTATGTTTATAAAAAATGTCGAAATTTGTGAAATATGACACAGAAATATCGACAAACGCTAATTATGAGTGAAAATAACAATCAAGTACCTGACTTTGAGAGTTAAAATTCAAAAATGGTGCTAAGCCACCGGTTTAAAACGAGTGTGTGAAACTTTTTCTGTAAATAGCTAATAACAGCAAGGTCTTCTATGGTAAAATATAAATCATAGGAGGCCTTTTATTATGGCAAGAAGAGAAAAGAAACCTGTACACAAAGTAGTAATGACAGAAGGAAAGCGAAACATCAGAAGGCTTTATTTCAGACGTTACAGATAAAATTCTGCCTCAGATTGAAGACTGGCAAAATCGACCGCTGGATGAGGTATATCCGATCCTCTATATAGATGCCATCCATTATTCCGTACGAGATAATGGAGTGATCAGAAAGCTGGCTGCCTACGTTATTCTTGGCATCAATACAGAAGGGAAAAAAGAGGTTCTTTCAATCACTGTCGGTGATAATGAAAGTTCAAAATACTGGCTGTCTGTCCTGAATGAGCTGAAGAGAAAGCTAGACTGGCTTCTGGATCGTGTTACTGAAAAATGGACCGCAAAATACCCGAATTCTATGAAACGCTGGTATGATAACTGGGATGAAATAACGCCGATTTTCAAGTTCTCACCGGATGTCAGAAAGGTTATTTACATGACAAATGTAATTGAAAGTCTGAATTCTACATACCGTAAGCTCAACCGTCAGAGAAGCGTACTTCCAAGTGATACAGCGCTCCTGAAAGCCCTGTATCTGGCAACTTTCGAAGCCACTAAAAAATGGACTATGAGCATTCGGAACTGGGGACAGGTCTACGGCGAACTCAGCATTATGTATGAGGGACGACTCCCAGAATAACAGAATCTATATGCATGATGAGAAGGACGTTTTTGACGTCTGCTCTTGACATGCCCGAAATCAT